>Ga0210018_1000308_pt1 | contig 23888 bp, 16 predicted proteins | sample CryGeyCG2014_010_2_FD_183967 | JGI IMG/M metagenome (GOLD analysis project Ga0210018, IMG submission 183967) | Groundwater microbial communities from aquifer - Crystal Geyser CG09_land_8/20/14_0.10 (SPAdes) (version 2) | ecosystem: Environmental > Aquatic > Deep subsurface > Groundwater | place...
GTGGACATTACCCTTAGGCCTTGACATTAAAATCATTGTGTGATATACTCTTAATATCGTTAATTTCTCGGCGTCCTGCTCTTGCTCTTGGCGCCTTATCTAAAAAACATAAAACTCTTCATATAATCCGTCCCGCGGGGACGCTATTATTTGTTCTTTCGAGTTTTGAATTATGCTTTGTTTGTCTGTAAACCCCGCACCACAGGGCTCACGCTGTGACTCCGGGACATTGTCCTTCTGGGCTTAGTCCATCCGTGACGTTCTGTGGTGCGGGGTAAAAAAGAAGCCTGACAGATAATGAATTTATCCGGGCGAAATAGAAAATCTAGAATAAGACCTCAAAGCATAATTTAGGACTTGAAATTGGGCGGGTGGCGAAACGGCAGACGCACTAGCTTCAGGAGCTAGCGGTAGCAATACCATGGAGGTTCAAATCCTCTCCCGCCCACCATAAAATACTCTAATTAAAAATTAAAATATCAAAGTGTAAAATTTTGGTATCCCGCCTCTGGCGGGATGGATCAAAATGATTTTGAATTTTTTCATTTTCATTTTGATTTTTGATTTTTGCATTTTGCATTAAGTTAATATGCTTATCTACTCAAGCAGTCCGTCGCGACGCGGCGCTGTTAAGGTTAAAGTAAAAAATGCCGACGCAGCAGCCAGTCAACCGGCGGTCAGTCAACCGATCGAACCAAGAAAAGAAAAAAGGGGCTCTAACCGAAGGTTTCAACCTCGCTTCGCGGGGTCTTCAGCCAGCGCCGCCGAATCTAGGCGGGCGAGACAATCCCGCTTCGCCGAATCGAGGCAAGCCCGTTTTAGAGGCCGTCCTGACAACAGAAACCAGCCCGATATCAGAAGCCAGGCCGACAAAAGAAAACCCCCTTCTTTAAAAATCATACCGCTGGGCGGCATGGAAGAAGTCGGACGCAATATGACTATTTTTGAATATGGCGATGACATCGTTATTTTAGATATGGGTATTCAATTTCCGGAAGAGGATATGCCGGGCATTGACTACATCATTCCCAATATCAGCTATCTGCGCGGCAAAGAAAAAAATATCCGCGGCGTTATCTTCAGCCACGGACATATGGACCATATCGGCGCGGCTCCCATCCTATTGGAAAAGTTAAATTATCCGCCCATTATCGGCCGGGACTTAACTGTGGCGCTGATTAAAAAACGACTGGAAGACCACCGAGAAAAATCAGCCCGCAACTTAAATATTACTCGCATCAAATCGGTAGACGAAAAAATCCGGCTAGGTAATTTTACAATTGGTTTTTTCAACGTTGAACACTCCATTATGGATGCAGTCGGCGTTATCCTCTTCACCCCGCAGGGCACAATTATCCACCCGGGCGACTGGACTATGGATAAAAACCCAGCCAACCAACAGCCGCTCACCTATCATCATTTAGCGCAACTCCCCTCGCCCAAAATACTGATGCTGGAAAGTTTGGGCGCCACCGATACTCGACCGAATTTGGTTTCGGAAAACGAAATGTACGCAAATCTAGAAAAACTGATTGCCGCCGCCCAGGGCAAAGTGATTATCGGCACTTTTTCTTCTCAAGTAAGACGCATTGGCAATATCATTGAATTTGCCCATAAAATTGGTAAAAAAGTGGCGCTGGACGGGTACAGCATGAAAACCAATGTGGAGATTGCCAAGGAGCTTGGCTACATCAAAATTCCCAAGGGCGCTTTGATTTCCATTAAGGAAGTCCACCGCTATCCAAGCAATAAAATTATAGTGCTCTGCACCGGCGCGCAGGGCGAAGGCAACGCCGTGCTGTCACGCATTATGAGCGGCGAGCACAAATATATTCAAGTCCGCAAACAGGACACGATTATTTTCTCTTCTTCCGTTATTCCGGGAAACGAACGCACTATTCAACGGCTCAAAGATAACCTTTACCGCCAGTGCGATAATGTTATTCATAACGAGATTATGGACGTGCATACCAGCGGCCACTGCAACGCCGAGAGTATCAAAGAAATTATCCGACAAATTAAGCCCGACATCTTTTTACCGGTCTATGCCAACCACTACTTTCTGAAAGAAGCGGCTAAGCTGGCTCAAGAAATTGGCCTGCCCAAAGAAGATATTTTTGTGCTGGATAACGGCTCGGTCATGGAAATTAACAACCGCCAAGCCGTCGTGACCGACAAAAAAGTTGATACCAGCTACGTGTTCGTAGACGGCCTGGGCGTCGGTGATATCGGCCATATCGTGCTGCGCGACCGCCAAGCCATGGCGCAAGATGGCATGTTTGTGATTATTGTGACCATTGACGCCAAAACTCATCAGGTACGCAACAGCCCCGACATTATTTCACGCGGTTTCATCTATATGCGCGAGTCCAAGGACTTATTGCGCCAAGTAAGGGAAAAGGTTAAAATCATTGTTCGCCAAGCGGCCGGCGGCCAAGGCCCGATGAATGAAAATTACATTAAGGAGAATATCCGTGATAAAATCGGTCAATTCCTGTACTCCAAAACCCAACGCCGCCCGATGGTTCTACCGGTTGTAATAGAAGTATAATTGCCGACGATACATACGACGCTGCAAGATTGTCTCTGCCGGTTTGCCCCGTGGTCGCCGTAGGCGGCTTTACGGGGTTGTGATAGAGGTCTAATTGCCAACCATCCAGACGACTCTACAAAAAAGGCCCAGTTTAATCGCTGAGGCCTTTTTAATTTGTGCTCTTTTTAGGTGTGTAGGACTATTTTATTAAACCGATAATTTCTTGCTTTTTTTCTTCCAGCAATTCTGCGGTGTCTGCTTCCATATTCAGCCGCACTAAGGGCTCGGTGTTGGACTTGCGTAAATTAAACCACCAATCCGGATACTCTATAGTAATGCCGTCAATCCGCTTTATCTGACCATCACTGAAGCGCTGGACCACTGCCTCAATGATTTTATCGGCGTCAGCCACGCTAAAATTTATCTCGCCCGAATGATAATATTTTTTAAACGGCGCAACTATGGCCGACAGCGTTTTTTGTTCAACGCCTAAAACTTCCCAAATCATCAGCAATGGCAACAATGCGCTATCAACAAAACCGAGGTCCTTGAAAAAATAATGACCCGATAATTCACCGCCAAACAAAATATCTTCCCGGCGCATCTGCATTTTAATTAAGGTATGGCCGGCGCGACCCAATATCGGCATACCGCCCGCCGCCACAATGGCTTCCGGCACCGCGCGGCTGCTGCGAATCTCATAAAATATTTTCTGGCCGGGACTGGTTTTTAAAAGCTCTTCAGCAATTAAAGCCGTGATAAAATCACCGCGGACACTCTCTCCTTTCTCATCCACAAAAGTTAGGCGGTCGCCGTCTCCGTCAAACGCCACTCCAAAATCCGCGCCTGCTTCTTTAACCGCCTGCTTCAAAGCAACCAGATTTTCTTCCTTGATGGGATTGGCCTCGTGATTGGGAAAAGTACCATCCGGTTCGCTAAATAAGACCCTTATTTGACCGGGCAAAACTTTCAACAACTCCGTCAATTCCGGCCCAATCATACCGTTGCCGCAGTCAGCCACTATTTTAAAGGGCTCGAGTTTCTTCAAATCAATCCGGCTTTTTACATACGCCAAGTACCCGCTCATTATGTCCTTTTTTACCACTCGGCCCGGCAAAGCCGCAATTGGCGTCGCCATCTCTTTCATTGCCAGGGCCTTAATATCCTGCATGCCGCTAGTTTCGCCAATTGGCCAGGCCTCAGCGCCATAGAGCTTAAAACCATTATATTGCCGGGGATTATGAGAAGCGGTAATCATCACGCCGCCGGCCGCGCGCTCCGAGATTAGCGCCCAGTAAAAAAGCGGCGTGCTGCAGCGGCCGATGTCTATCACGTCAAACGACCGACTCATTAGCGATTGCGTCAATGCCTCAAATAGGTCGTCTGATGAAACCCTCATATCGCGCCCCACCACAATCTGGCGATTATTAAGTCCCCCTTTTTTGTTCAAAAATCCTATAAAGGCCTGGCCGATTTGATAAGCAGTTTCCTCGTCTATTTCTGACGGATACAGCCCCCGGATATCATAGGCCTTAAAAATCTTTGGGTTAATCATGAGTTCATTTTATCATATTCTGACGCGGTTGACTATTCGCTTTTTATTTGCTAAGATGGCTGTGTTATTAAGCAATAATTTTACCCATGTACGAACTCATCTACCTGCTCTCTCCTTTAATGGAGCGAAAAGACATTGATGCGGCGGCTGCCAAAGTCCGCAGTTTTATTATCAAAGACCTAGGCGGCCAAGTTAAAACCGCTGATGTTTGGGATAAAAGAAAGCTTGGCTATCCGATCAAAAAACAGATTTTTGGCTATCACGCGGTGGTGGAATTTAACCTGGAAAGCGACAAGATTGACGAACTGCAAAAAAACTTAAAATCAAACAGCGACATTTTGCGTTTTATGATTATCACCAGAAAACTGCTAAAAGAACAGCCCCTGCGCCAGCGCCGCCCCGCCAAGCCCAAACCCATGGTCACGCCGGAAATTCACAAGGGCGAGAAAGTCAAAATTGAGGAACTGGATAGAAAACTAGAGGAATTACTTAAGGAATAAACATACAAATTTACAGATAAATACAAATTTACAGATAAAATTAAAATCTGTACATCTGTAAAAATCTGTACATCTGTAATTTTAATGAATTTTAACAAAGCCATTGTCTTGGGAAATCTGACGCGCGACCCGGAAACACGCACCTTGCCTTCGGGCCAGCCGGTATGCAATTTCAGCGTGGCCACCAACCGCATCTATACCGATAAAAGCGGCCAAAAACAGCAAACCGCCGAATTCCACAATGTGGTGGCTTTCGGAAAGCTAGCCGATATTTGCAGCCGATATTTGAATAAAGGAAAAATTGTGCTGGTGGAAGGACGAATTCAAACCCGTTCCTGGCAGGCACAAGACGGCTCCAAGCGCTATCGCACCGAAATCGTTATGGAAAATATGCAGCTCGGACCGCGCGGCAGTGGCGGCAGCGGCACCAGCGATAATGCTCCCAGCGCCAGTCCCCAACAAAACACCGCCAGCGAAGAAATTCCCATTATTGACGCTGACGAGGACTTTTCGGACGAAAAAAACGGCAAAGTCAATGTTGACGACATACCCTTTTAAATCATTTGAACATACAAACATTTAAGCATATTAATATAAAAACATTAAGACCATCTATGCAGTCAAAGGTTCGATGTTAAAATGTTAAGATGTTAGAATGTTAAAATGAGCCATGGACAAATCCTGCTATTTTTGCCAAGAAAATACTCAATACATTGATTACAAAAACACAGAACTCCTGCGCAAGTTTTTGTCGGGCCAAGCAAAGATTTTGCCGCCCCGCCGCACCGGTGTTTGCAATTATCACCAGCGCCAGCTGGCCACGGCCATTAAACGCGCCCGCTTCATGGCGCTCTTGGCGATTACCACTCGATAAAATTCCTCCTCCCTTTTTAAAGGGAGGTTAGGAGGGATTTAAAAAAACCGCCCTGTCCCCAGCCGCGGTTTTTTTGTTTACACAACTGCCAATCGCCCTACGCCTGCTCTATCAATTTTTCCACTCTTGTTTTTGCTTCTTCCAGCAATTCTTTTGCTTTTTTACGCGATTCGTGAGATCGGCGAATTAAACCACTGATTTTTTGCTGTATTAATTTTGGCAAAATCGGAATCAAGATATTTTTAACTTGTTCCGGCCGCCAATGAGCGATAACCGAACCGCCAGCGTCGCGTTCAGCCTGCATTTGACCGACAATAGAATTTATGCACAAAGCCAAATATTCATCCTCAACTTCTATCTTATGCCCTGAGCCCGTCGAAGGACTCTTCAATTTTAATCTCAAAATTCCGCCAGCGACAATTCCCTCAATATTTTCTTTTAAAACATAAGCAATACCCGGCGAAGCGTCTTTAGTTAATAAAATCTCACCTTTTTCCGGCTCAAAATTGTCTTTTAATTTTTGATAAAGCTCTTCGCTCAAGTATTTCTGGTTGTTATCATTAATACCGAATTTTGACAAACTGCTAACTCTGATAAACTGTTTGCCCATTTCTTCCTCCATATCTTCCTTTGGCCTTCCGTAGCATTGCGCGAAGGAGGCAGCATCGGACGACATCAAATACTCTTCCGCCCCCGGCTCAATACCCTTTTTTATCATCACCAATTCCCCCAGCGCCATCCCGCCACAATTCTTTTTAATATGTTCGCTAATTTTTTTATACTTTGGCTGAAAATATTCCGCGTCACAGCGATTATTTTCTTTAATTTCCGACAAATTTACCACAAAACCTATTTCATCATCCACACTCGTACTATCAATTTTTAATTCTTTCAAAAGTAAGTTCTCTGCTTGAGAATATAAAATTTCTGTTTCTCTAAAAATCGCCAGCGACCGCTTAGCTATTTCTTCAATTTCTGATTGTTGGCTTCTGCTAATTTTAGGAATTAAAATTCCCTTAATATCATCTGCAACGATTGTCTCTTGTGCTGTAATCATTTTTACACGGCTAATTTGTGATACACCATATTTACTATTTAAAAATACCCACAAAGCGTAAGGTGAGAAGTCAATAATTTTAGCCCTAATGAGGTTCGCGCTAATAATAGATCCTCTGTATTTTTCATCTATAATACTTACTTTGCCGACAAGACCCCGAACGCTAAAAATAATATCTCCTTCGTTTAAAATTGTCATAGGAAATTTTTTTGCATCTTCTTGGGAAATAAAATCTTGGCTCTGATTTTGGACAAAACCATCTAATGTCATATCTTCGCCCTTTAAAATTAAAACGCCTTGTTTATAATATTGCAGATTATAAAAAGTAGGGTACCGGTAAAGTAAACCCAAAAAGTCACCAAAACTTTTACATCCAAAAGAAATTAGATTATTTTTTATCGCCAAATACTCCGGCTGATAATATTCAGCATCCAATCTTTTCGCGCCTTCAAGTTGAGATTTTTGGATAATAGAGTAGATCATCTATTCTATTTAATAATTTTTTTAAAAATTCCGGCTACTTTATCTAAAACATCAACCTCAATATTGTCTTCCTTGTTCGGATGGGTTGCTATATTCTCTCTCGGTGATGTATATATTCTATTTATGGCTGATGTCATAAATTCGATAATTTTCGTTTTATCCTGATTTTCATTAAATGCATCTTCTAATAGCTGACGGGATGCTTCTAATGATAAAGAAACCGCGGATTTAAATGCGTATTCTTCTAATAGCTGCTTCTCTTTATTGAACTGGCTGTGAAAGAAAAAAGCACCATATATAAATGGAAAAGAGAGAGTAAATTTCAAAAAGAAAATTGGAGTAAGTGCTGGACTACTCTTTAATTCCCAAAAAACAAAAAATGCTGCTCCAGCTAAAAATACTATATCTATTATCAGCCACCAGAACTATCTTTTTGTTGATTCTTCTAATTCTTCCTTTCTATCATTAAAGGTATGGGAAAGAGAACCACCGGCAGCAATTCCAAGTTGATTTTTTATTTCTTCAACGAGAGATTTGTTTGTTGACAATAATTCTTCAGTGGTTGTTTTTAATTCTTCTACATCCTTTATCCTTTTTAAGCTGACCTGCTTCTTCCTGTGCATTTTGAATGTCTGAAAAAATATCTGGAATCTCGGTTGAGATTTTTGCAATACCCGCAAACTTTTCATTTGCTTCTTTAGCGATAGAATTAATTTGTTCAGCTGCTTGACCGAGTTTAATTTGTTTCTCTTCCGCATCTTTAATTATCTCGGTTATTTTTTTACCTCCCCAAATTTGTTTTGCCATAATTTTATAAATTTAATTTCTGCTTTTTTGCGAACTCTATAAATCCCTCCGCGATTTCGTTTAGGTCGTGGTCAAGATATTTTTTGCCCTGCGGGTTAAAAAGAATCTGCCCGTCTTTATCTTTTTTATAAACATATTCCCCGGAATTATCTTTTCCAGATTTTTTAGAAACTGCCATAAAGATAGGGTAATCAGCCAATAACTTCTCTTTCTCGCCCCATTTTTTCAAAAACAAAATGCTGGTTTTTGTGCCAGTATGAGGCTTAAAAGTATTGCCGTGCAATCCGACTACTGCCAAAATTCTCGCTTTAGCCAACAAGAAATCGCGAACATATTCCATATTCATGTTATTTAAAACCCCTTGCGGCAAGACAATGGCTAAACGACCGCCCGGATTTATCATATCCAGCGCCCGTTCAATAAACAAGATATGACGTTCCATTTTATTGCGTAATTTACCTTTGCCGTTTTTCGCCAGCTCATAATCACGCAAGAGCGAAGTTTCGTGAATTTCTCCGGCAAAGGGCGGGTTGCTTAACAAAATATCAAAGTCAAAATATTTAAAATTATCTTGGTTTTGTTTGTTTTTATCATAGTCGTCAAATTTGTGCAACCGTTGCTGCAATTCGGCGCGAGCGCGAAGTTTTTCATTTTCGTCGCCCTGCCATTCTTTGGAGTTTAAAGAATTTAATTTTAATATGTGCGACTTGCCGTCACCGGCAATTAGCATCATCGCCCGAGCAATTTTTGTCGGTTTATCGTCAAAATCAATGCCATAAATGTATTTTTGCGCGTATTCTGTTTTTGCCTGCTTATCAGAATGTTTTAATTCATTATTCCAAACATAACGCATAGCGTGAATTAAAAATCCTCCCGAACCGCAGGCCGGGTCTATAACATATTCTTTGTCCTTGGGATTTAACATTTTAACTGCCATATCAATGGCGTGACGGGGAGTAAAATATTGCCCCTTTTTGCCCTTGACAACGTCAGGCAAAAGATATTCAAAAGCGGCGTCTATTGCTTCCAAATCGGAATCCAATAATTTTATATCTTCCAATTTACCGACGCAGATAGATAAATGATTAGGCGATAATTCTATTTTATCTTGAGATGAAAAAATTCCTGGCCATTCTTGCGCCGCGCCCCGAAATAATTTATTTATCGTATCAAAAGTTATTTTAGTATCTTCGGACTGCCTGAACCAAACTTCTCCACCTCTTTTTCTCGCTTCTTTTTCATCATATAACTTGGCGTAAATCAATTTAAAAATTTCCGTGAAAGAATCAACGCCAGCTCCAGCCAAAACCAACTCTTCCAATATTTTTAAAATTTTAACTAAATCGTAGCTTTTTTGAAGATTATCAAGCGTTAATTTTTCGGACAAAACATCTTCAATGGTTTGATTAATTCTTGGAATCTCGCGCAAAGTTTGAAATTCACGGGGATAAGGGCGATATAGCACGACTTTTTCCATGCCATTTGACCAAACGCCAATCGGCGCGCCCTCGGAATTAATGTAGGTCTTTAATTGGTCTAACCCCTTTTTCTCGGAGGGATTTTTTGTTTCAATAATTAATAATGGCGTTTCTCTGTCCTCGCGATAAATAATAATATCGGCCGCCTTAGAGTATATTTCGTGGCCAAAACGAATGTCTTTTTCCAGGTCTATTCTATCCAAAGGATAACCGTAATTTTTAGTCAGCTTATAAATCCAAAGTTGGCGAATTATTTCTTCCGGTTTAGATAAGTTTTTTTCTTCGTTTAAAACTAAAATATCTTTTTCTCTTTTTAGACACTTTAAATAAAACTTGCCTTTTTCTTTTTCAAAAATATCCAAAACCTGCTCGGCTTTTATGCCGTCAAATTCTTTTAACCCGTACTGGACTGACGGGTCTTTTAATATTTTATTCACTATTTGACTGGTTAATTTTTCGTCGGCCATATTATTTTATTTGACTTAAATTTAAAATTACCTTTCCCTCAAAAATCATCTCTTCATAAATAGGCATGTTGTCATAGGCCGGATTTTCCGGTCGCAAGTAAGCGCGGCCATCGCTTTCGGCAATAAATCTTTTTACGGTTGTGCCATCGTCGCACCGCGCCACCACTATGTCACCGGACCTGAACTCATTTGTTTTCTTAACCAATAGTCTGTCCCCGTCATTTATTCCGGCGTTGATCATTGAATCGCCCTGAACCTGAATAGCAAAAAACTCCTCTTTTGATTGCATTACTTTTTTATTTTCCAAAGATGTGCTAGGTAGAGAAAACCAGTTAATACTGGTATCTAATGATTCAATAAAAGGACCGGCAGAACTCACGCCCAAAAGTGGAATTTTTTGCTCTTTTTCTAAAATTTGAAATCCTAAGGGTAAAATTGTTATTTTTCTTGTTTTTCTTTTTATTTTTCCCGCTTCTCGTTTAATAAGTCCTTTTTTTTCAAGTACCTCTAAAATATCTAAAATTACCTGATTTGATTGAACCCCTATGTATTGCCTTAATTCTGCCAATGTCGGAGGCATACCAAAAGAATTCATGCTATTATAAATGGCTTCTAAGATATTTTTTTGTTTTTCAGTTACATTTTCCCTCATATTTTTATTATACCCTGACCATTTGGTCTGTCAAATATAAAAAGAATGGCTCAAATAAGCCATTCTTTAGAAGTTATCCACAATTTATTACAAGAGTAGAATACTAAAATTTTCTATAAAACTTCCTTGCTCGCCTCGTCTTTTATTTTCTTGGCAATTTCCGCCGTGATTTTTGGATTTTCTATCAAGAATGCCTTGGACGCTTCCATCCCCTGTCCCAGCTTTGCATCGCCGTAAGTGAACCAAGAACCGCTCTTGCCAACCACGCCATATTTGACGCCGGTATTAACAACATCCCCCTCATAGGAAATACCTTTGTTGTACATAATATCAAACTCGGCGATACGGAAAGGCGCGGCTACTTTGTTTTTAACAACTTTTACTTTCACGCGATTGCCAATGATATTGTCACCCTGCTTTATCTGCGCGGTGCGGCGAACATCCAAGCGAACCGAGGAATAAAATTTTAACGCTTTGCCGCCGGGCGTCTCTTCCGGATTGCCAAACATTATGCCGATTTTCATTCTTATCTGGTTAATAAAAAGCACCGAGGTGCCGGACTTGGCAACAATAGCCGTCAATTTTCGCAGGGCCTGCGACATCAAACGCGCTTGCAAACCCATATGCTGTTGGCCCATCTCGCCCTCAATTTCCGCCCGCGGAGTTAACGCCGCCACCGAGTCAACGACTATCAAGTCAATCGCCGCCGAACGAACCAAACTTTCCACTATATCCAAGGCCTGCTCGCCGGTGTCGGGCTGGGAAATTAACAGGTCATCCACTTTCACACCAATACGTTTGGCGTATTCTGGGTCCAGGGCGTGTTCGGCGTCAACAAACGCGCATAGTCCGCCTTTCTTTTGCGCCTGAGCCACGGTGTGAAGCGCCAAAGTCGTTTTTCCGCTGGACTCTGGCCCATAAACCTCTATTACCCTACCCTTGGGCATCCCCCCCACTCCCAAAGCCAAATCAAGCGAAATAGAGCCGGTCGGGATAGCATCCACGTCCACCCTTTTGGCCTCGCCCAGCTTCATAATTGCCCCCTCGCCAAACTTATCCTTAATCTCTTCCACCGCTATTTCCAGCGCTTTCATTTTCTCATCTTTTTCCCCTCCGGCTTGTTGTTTTGTCATGCTCCATTTTAACACTTAAACATAGAAACATTTTAACATAAATACAGATACTCTTTGTTAAAATGCTTGAATGTTAAAATGCTTATATGCTTGAATGTTTAAATGATTTATCGCAACATTATCTGCCTTACCACCGAACGGCTCTTGCCAAAACGATTGGCGGCTTCAATTTTTATGGAGTTTATTCCCTGAATTAAATTAACCGGTTGCTCAAAATTTCCGTCTTTATCAATATAAGTTACCTGACCATTGATTGTCAATTGCGCCCCCCGCTCCGCCTGACCCTTAATAATTAACGACGCCTGATCAGTCGTTAAGTCCTCGGCTGGTTCAAAAATCGACAGGCGCGGCGGACTGATTAAAAAATGCAACTGATAAAACAGATACCCGCCAACCACTAATAAAATAAAAAGCCCCAGCACGGCGGTAAAGAAACGGGGCGTAATGATGAAGCGGCGCCCGCGCAAATACGGCAGGGCCTGATGGACTTTTCCTTGACTTAAATGTTGGGCAATTCTGGCCTCTTTTTCATATTCCTCAACCAACGCCTCCGGATCCGCGTCCAAGAGTTTGGCGTAACGGCGCAAAAAACCTTTATTGTAAACATCCGCCGGCAACTTTTCCATTTCGCCGCTCTCCAGCCGCTGCAGATACTTGGCCTGGATATTCAGCAAATGGGCGGCGCGCTGAACAGAAAAATCCGCCTCCTCTCGTAACTTTTTCAATCGCTCGCCAAAATTAGGCAACTCAACCTTTTTCGAGGTAAAAACCATGATTCATTAAAACATAAAAACATGCAAACATCTTAGCATAGCATAAAAACATTCTGAAAATACCGGCATATTTATGTTTAAATGTTAAAATGTTTAGATGTTAATATGCATTTAGTAGTCCTCCAACACCTCCTCGTCATTCTCTCCCACCTTGGGCACGCCCGGAATATTTTTTGCCTCGCCCACCAACACGTCGCGGGGCTTGGCGCCATCGCCCGGCCCAACTAGGCTGTTATCTTCCAACATATCCAGAAGCCGAGCGGCCCGCGCGTAGCCCACCCGTAAACGCCTTTGCAACAAAGAAGCCGAGGCCTTGCCACTCTGAATTACTATCTCTTTGGCCGACTCATATAAATCATCATCTGCATTGCTATCTCCACCGCCGCTCCAGAGATTTCCTTGAGCCGTGCGGCTTTGCGTGACATCAGCGGAATAATCTGGCTCAATTTGTTTAGTTAAAAACTCAACGGCTTTGCGCACTTCCTTGTCGGAAACAAAAGTGCCCTGCACGCGCCGGGGCTTGGCCGTATCGCCCGACAAAAATAACATATCGCCGTTGCCCAGCAATTTTTCTGCTCCCGCGCCGTCCAAAATAGTGCGCGAGTCAACTTGCGAGGCCACTTGAAAAGCAATGCGCGAGGTAATATTGGCTTTAATTAAACCCGTAATAACTTCCACCGACGGCCGCTGAGTGGCTAAAATTAAGTGAATGCCGGTGGCGCGCGACATCTGGGCCAGACGAACAATCGCCGCTTCAACATCGCGACCGTGTGAAGCCATCAAATCAGCCAACTCATCAATAATAATGACGATATACGGCAAGGGCTCTTCAATCTTGCCGTCAACATATTTTTTGTTATAGCTAATAATATCCCGCGCCTGGACAGCTGATAAAATTTCAAATCTCCTTTCCATTTCGGCCACCGCCCAGCGCAGAGCGTTGATTGTTTTTGCCGCATCAACAATAACGGGTGTCAACAAATGCGGCAAGCCGTTATAAACCGGAAACTCCACGCGCTTGGGGTCAATCAAAATAAGTTTTAAAAAATTGGGCACTTGGCGATAAAGCAAGCTGGTAATAATGGCGTTTAAACAAATTGTCTTGCCTGTACCCGTAGCACCGGCAATCAGCAAATGCGGCATACGTTCCAGCCCCGCAAACACCGGCATACCGGCCACATCGCGTCCTAAGCCGAGCGTTAACATCTTATGGTCTTCGCGGAATTCGGACTGCTCCAACAAATTGCGCAATCTCACCTTGGTCACGGCCTTATTAGGCAACTCAATACCAACGAGCGAGCGGCCAGGAATTGGCGCTTCAATACGAATCGGGTGAGCGGCCAAAGACATCGACAAATCGTTACTAAGGGCAGTGATTTTAGATAATTTCACTCCCTGCGCCGGCCGCAAAGTGTATTGCGTGACCGTTGGACCAATATTCACTTCCGCCATTTCCACATCAATACCAAAGTACTGCAGTGTGCGTTTGATAATATTGGCATTGGCTTTAATGTCACCGCTGGTCGGTTCACCGGAGTCGGGCTCCAACAGCTCAAGCGGCGGGAATTTATAATTAGCCATCACCATTTTGCTTTGCAGCAATAAAAAGTCGTCTTTCTTGCCTGGCTGGCCTTTTTCTGTTTCTGCGGACTTGGACATTTCTTTGCTCTGCTCGCCTAAATTTTTTACCTTAAAGCCGGGCGTGGGCATAATCTTTTTCATAAAAGAGTCCAAAGTTGATTCTTCATCAACTTTTTTGCCGCCGTCCGTCACTTTTAGCTGACCGCTGGCTCGCTTCTGACGCCAAGCGGCAATTTTCGCCATCAGATTTTTCAACGAAAAATTAAATGCCACCAACAACGAAATGATTATTAGGGCGATTAAAATAATATAGGAAGCGTAAATGCCAAAAAACTCTTTGAGCGGATAAGCTAAAGCAAAACCAATATAGCCGCCGCCGCGCGTGGCTTCCAGCGGCTGATTGATAACAAAAAGCTGCAGCAAACCCAGCCAGCTTAAAATAAAAAGGCCAACGCCAAAAAACGGCGCGCCGTAGATGTCTTTATGCAATGACTGCAGGAGCAAGACGCCAATAATTACCAGCCCCAGCGGCACCATAAAAAAGCCCCAGCCAAACAACACTCCGAGGCCTTTATAAAAATAATTGCCAACGCTTCCCGCCAAACCAAAAGCGCTTAGCACCGCAATCAGCGCCAACACTAAAAGCAATATCGCGGTGATACCTTTTTTGGTTTCATCGTCCAGTTCCAATTTAAAACGCTTGCCATTCCTCCCCTTAAATTTTTTAGCCATTGATATTTTTTCTGTTTAATTTTTCACGCTACCGACACAAAAAGCAGTAGTAAGACATATTTATTATACCACTTCCAGCTAACCCCGCAAAGCGCTAATTGTGAATAAAAAGACCCCGCCATGGCGGGGTCTTAAAAATCAATTTTATGCGCTTCTATTCCTCTTCCTTGTCTTTCAATTTAAAACCCGTACCCGCCGGAATTAAACGACCGATAATTACGTTCTCTTTCAAGCCCCGCAAGCTGTCTTCCTTGGCTTGGATGGCCGCGTTAATCAACGCTTTAGTGGTCTCTTGGAAGGAAGCGGCTGACAGCCAGCTCTCGGTAGACAGCGCCACCTTAGAAATGCCCAACAGCAATTGCACCGCGGTGGCTGTTTTACCTTTGTCTTTTTTCACCCGCTCGTTCTCCGCTAAAAATCTACCTTTTTCTACTACGTCGCCGATTAACAAATCCGTCTCTCCTGGCTCTTTAACGCGCACGCGGGAAAACATCTTACGAATAATAATTTCAATGTGTTTATCATTTAAACCTTCACCTTGGGAAATATAAATATTCTGCACTTCGCGAATAACGTAGCGCTGGACTGCTTCTTTGCCGGCCAAGCGAAATAGGTCTTTCAAATCAATGTGGCCTTCGGATAACTGCTGGCCTCGGCTTACGCTATCGCCATCCTTCACCCATAACGCGCTGCGCATAGAAATTGCATATTCCCGGGCTTCCAAACCCCCTTCTTCTTTAGCTTTCACTTTACGCTTTTTGCCAATGGCCGCCTTAGTTTTTTGCGCCACTACTTTGCCATCACCCATAACGGTGATAACTCGGGCATCATTGGAGTCCTTGATTCCGCTTACCTTACCATCAATTTCTGAAACAGCGGCCCGTGTCTTGGGCGGCTGACACTCAAAAATTTCCTGCACGCGCGGCAAGCCCTGCGTGATGTCGCCGCCGCCAGCCACGCCGCCGGTATGGAAAGTTCTCATGGTGAGCTGCGTGCCCGGCTCCCCAATGGCCTGTGCCGTCACAATACCCACCGCCTCGCCCATTTTAACCAGCTGGTTTCGACCCAAATCGTAGCCATAACACATCTGACACACGCCATGGTACGCCTTACAGGTTATCACCGAACGCACCCGTAATTTGGCCAGTCCCAGTGCGTCAATTTTTTTCGCCGCGCCCTTATCAATTAAAGTGTTCTTTTTAACAATTTTCTCGTCTCCCGATTTCACCTCTTCCAGCGCCACCCGACCCACAATGCGCGAAGCAAATGAGCGGCCCATTTCTTTGCCGTCTTCCCGATAAATATTTATCCCTTCCTGGTCGCCGCAATCAACTTCGTTCACCACCATGTCCTGCGCTACATCAACCAAGCGCCGCGTTAAATAACCGGCCGTGGCTGTACGCAAGGCGGTGTCGACTGAACCCTTTCGGGCGCCGTGCGTAGAAATAAAATACTCCAACACATTAAAACCCTCTTTAAAGGAGCTTTTTACCGGCAATTCAATAATTTCACCGGCCGGATTGGTCATCAAGCCCTTCATACCCATCATCTGAAAAATCTGTACCCAAGAACCTCGTGCGCCAGAATCGGCCATACAAAAAACCGGGCCGTGCTTGGGCAATTCTTCCACCACTAGCTTACCGACGCGGTCAACGACCGAAAACCAGGTCTCAATAATTCGGGCCCGCCGTTCTTCTCGCGACAGCAACCCGTCCAAATATTGGTTGTGAATGGTCTCAATTTCTTTCTCCGCTTCAGCCAACAGCTCTTTTTTCTTCTCTGGCACGCGCAAATCGTCCATACCCCAAGAAATGCCCGACTCGGTGGCATACTCAAATCCGATTTCTTTTATTTTATCTAAAATAACCGCCGTTTTTTTCACGCCGCACTTATCAATAAGTTCGGCCACCATGCCCTTGAGCTTTTTATTTTTCATCTCCGAGTTGACAAAACCGGTTTCCGGCGGCAGCACTTGATTAAAAATTATCCGGCCAGCGCACGTTTCAATGAACTTGGGCCGTTCTTTATCCTCGCCTTCGGGCAGCCAATTGGCGGGCGTGGCTAAAAATATCTTGGCTTTTAGATTAATGTCGCCGTATTGATACGCCAAAATCGCCTCTTCGGGATTGGCAAAATATTTACCTTCGCCCTTAGCGCCCTCAACAATTTTAGTCATCCAGTAAGCACCCAAAATAATATCCTGCGTGGCAATGGTGATGGGTTCGCCAGTGGCGGGCTTAAGCAAGTTATTGGCCGACAGCATAATTTTGCCGGCTTCAGCTTGCGCTTCGCGCGTTAGAGACAAATGGATGGCCATTTGGTCGCCGTCGAAGTCAGCATTAAAAGCGCGGCAAACCATCGGGTGAATCTGCACGGCCAAACCCTCTATCAGCACCGGCTGAAAGGCCTGAATACCCAAACGATGCAGCGTCGGGGCGCGGTTCAACAAAACAAATTTATCGCGAATCACTTCTTCCAAAATTCCCCAGACATCATCCGTTTCCTGCTCTATCAAATGCCCGGCGCCGCGAATATTATAGGCCAAGCCGCGTTCCACTAGTTTTTGAATGACAAATGGCTTAAATAATTCCAGCGCCATGTACTTGGGCAAACCGCACTGGTGAATCTTAAGTTCCGGACCCACCACAATCACCGAACGGCCCGAATAGTCAACGCGCTTGCCGAGCAAATTCTGACGGAAGCGGCCGGTTTTACCTTTTAACATATCGGCCAACGAGCGCAATTGGCGCTTCTGACCGGTTGAAGCCATCACCGGACCTTGTCCCCGCCGCGCCGAATTATCAATCAACGCGTCCACTGCTTCTTGCAGCATGCGCTTTTCGTTACGGCAAATAACTTCGGGGGCATTGAGCTCAATTAATTTTTTCAGGCGGTTGTTGCGGTTAATCACTCGCCGATACAAATCGTTCAAGTCGGAAGTGGCATAGCGACCGCCGTCCAGCGCCACCATCGGACGCAAATCAGGCGGCATCACCGGCAGCACGGTCAAAATAGTCCACTCCGGTTTCAAACCGGCCCGAATCATCGCTTCCACAATGCGCAATCGTTTAATCGCCTTTTTTTGCGCCAAATCAGAAGTTTTTTCTTTTTGAATCAACAATTCCTCGCGCAGCACATGCAAATCAACTTGAGCCAACGCCTGGCGCACCGCGCCCGCGCCAATACCCGCTTCAAAAACCTGCGCGTATTTCATGCTCAAATCGTAATATTCGTTCTCCGCTAAGGTCTCCAACGGCTGTAAGTTTTTTAATTCCGCCAAGCTTTTATCGCGCTGTTCTTTCAGCGACAATTTTTCCTGCATTTTGACATCACTTAGCAGGGCCTTCAGTTTTTGTTTATATTCTTTTTCAATATCCATCAAGGCCTTAGCTCGCGCCGCCTCATCTACTTTAATCACCAGATAATTAGCAAAATAAATAACCCGTTCCAAATCAATCACCGACATATCCAAAATCAGACCAACTTTAGACGGCACGCCGCGCAAAAACCAAATATGCGAAACCGGCGAGGCCAGAACAATATGGCCCATGCGTTCCCGCCGCACAATCGCCCGCGTCACTTCCACGCCGCACTTATCGCAAACTATGCCCTTATAGCGAATACGCCGGTACTTGCCGCAGTAACATTCCCAGTCCTTTTCCGGACCGAAAATTCGCTCGCAAAACAATCCGTCTTTTTCCGGCTTTTGCGTGCGGTAATTAATGGTCTCCGGTTTGGTCACCTCGCCATGGCTCCACGACAAAATCTCCTCGGGTGAAGCGAGTTTCAAACGAATAGCGCTAAAATCGGTAACCTTATGAGAAACATTCATAATCTTATCGCGTTATCTCGGTCTTATATTTATCCTCTCCTTCCTTGTCTTCTTTGGACTCCTGCGTACCTACCAAATCAATACTCAAACCCAAGGACTTAAGTTCCGAGACCAACACATTAAAGGAAGCGGGCAAATGCGGCGCCTTAAAAGGCAGGCCGCGGATAATGGCATCGTAAGCATTAGCTCGACCGAGCACATCATCAGATTTTATCGTTAACATTTCCTGCAACGTGTGAGCGGCGCCATAACCTTCCAGCGCCCACACTTCCATCTCTCCAAACCGCTGGCCGCCGAACTGGGCCTTGCCGCCCAAGGGTTGCTGGGTAATCAGCGAATAAGGGCCAATGGAACGCATATGAATTTTATCCTCCACCAAATGATGCAGCTTCATCATATAGATATAGCCCACGGTAACTTTTTGGTTAAAGGGTTGGCCGGTCTGCCCATCATAAAGCATCAGCTTGCCATCTTCCGGAAAGCCGGCTTTTTTAAGCTCTTCTTTAATATCCTGTTCGGTGGCGCCGTCCAACGACGGAGTGGCCGCGTAAAAACCTAATTTCTTGGCGGCTAAGCCCAAGTGCGTTTCTAAAATTTGCCCAATGTTCATACGCGAAGCTACGCCCAGTGGATTTAAGATAATGTCAACCGGCGTACCATCCTCTAAATACGGCATCTCTTCCACCGGCAAAATCTTGGAAATCACACCTTTGTTGCCGTGGCGACCGGCGAGCTTGTCGCCCACCATAACTTTCCGTAACTGCGCCACTTCCACTTGAATGGTCTTTATAACGCCGGCCTGGAGCTTATCGCCTTTTTCGCGCGAGAAGACCTTAATGCCGATAATGCGTCCGCGCTTGCCGTGCGGCAAACGAAGCGAAGTGTCTTTCACGTCGTGCGCTTTTTCGCCGAAAATCGCCCGCAACAGCCGCTCTTCCGCCGTCAAATCAGCTTCGCCTTTGGGCGAAATCTTACCAACCAAAATATCATTTGGTCCGACTTCAGCGCCAATGCGCACCACTCCTTCTTCGTCCAAATCCTTCAGCCGTTCCTCGCCCACGTTCGGAATGTCTGGCGTGGTCAGTTCCGGCCCTAATTTTGTCTCGCGCACGTCGCAAGAATAATCTTCAATATGAATAGAGGTGAAGCGGTCGCCCGTCACAACGCGGTCAGAAAGAATAATTGCGTCTTCAAAGTTATTGCCCCGCCAAGGGATAAAAGCGACCAGCAAATTCTGACCCAGCGCCAAACGGCCATCGTCCACCGCCGCGCCATTAGCCAGCGCATCGCCCTTTTTGACTTTTTGGCCGCGACTCACGGCCGGATGCTGGTTAATGGAAGTGAATTGGTTGGTGCGAACAAAGGTCTGAAGATTATAAACAGCGTATTTGCCGCCGGACTTGGGCTTAACCGCCACATGGCTGGCATCCACTTCCACTACCTCGCCGTCTTCCAGCGCCACAATCACCTGACCCGAATCCAACGCAGCTTTTTTCTCCACGCCCGTGCCAACGAGCGGCGCGTCAGGCGTAATACAGGAGACCGATTGACGCTGCATGTTAGAACCCATGAGCGCTCGCGTGGCGTCATCATGTTCCAAGAAAGGAATTAAAGAAGTGGCAATGGAAATAAATTGCTGGGGCGAGACATCCATAAAGCCCACTTTTTCGGCCTTAGTGACGGCCGCTTGGCCGTGCACCCGGGCCTGCACTCGCTCTTCGGAAAAACGGCCATCTTTTTCCAGAGGCACAACCGCGTGAGCAATGCTGTATTTCTGTTCTTCAAAAGCGTTCATATAAACAATCTCGTCAGTTACCTTGCCGTTTTTCACTTTGCGATAAGGCGTCTCCAAAAAACCAAACTCGTTTATTCTAGCGAAAGAAGCCAGCGTGCCGATAAGTCCGATATTCGGGCCTTCGGGCGTCTGAATGGGACAAATACGGCCGTAATAAGTTGTGTGCACGTCGCGGACTTCAAACCCCGCTCGTTCGCGAGTGAGCCCGCCTGGACCCATGGCCGAAATGCGCCGCTTGTGTTCCAACTCCGCCAAAGGATTGACTTGGTCCATAAATTGCGAAAGCTGCGAGGTCGTAAAAAATTCTTTGACCGCCGCGGTAAATGGCCTGATATTAACCAGTTGCGCCGGAGCAATTGTCGCCACATCCAGCGTAGTCATCCTGTCCTTAATTATTCTTTCCATACGCGCCAAACCAACGCGCAATTTGTTTTGCACCAGTTCCCCGAGCGTGCGTACCCGCCGGTTAGCCAAATGATCAATGTCGTCGGGTGTGGCGTTGGGATCATTGTTCAATTTGATAATCTCGCGGATAACGGCCACCAAATTTTCTTTGCTCATCACGCGATGTTCGGGCGTCAAGGGTGTATTCATGCCCAAGCGCAAATTGAACTTCCAGCGGCCAACTTTCGCCAAATCATAACGCTCAAAGTCAAAAAACATCGCCTCAATCATCTGTTGGGCATTTTCCACGGTGGCCAAATCCCCTGGCCGCAAACGCTTATAAACCTCAATAAAACCTTCACCTTGATTATGCGCCGCGTCTTTTTTTATTGTGGCTTCAATGTATTTATATTCGGAGTGCGTATCAATGTCTTTGAACGTCTCTAAAATTTTCTCGTCTGTATCAATGCCAAAAGCCCGCAGCAGCGAAGTAACGGGCACCTTTCGCTTGCGGTCAATTTTTACATAGATGACATTGTCGTTTTCTGTCTCAAACTCCAGCCAAGCGCCTCGGTTGGGAATAATCTTAGCGCCAAACAGCCGCCGGCCGCGAACACTTTGAGCAGTGAAAAAAGCGCCCGAGGAGCGAATAAGCTGAGAAATAACCGCCCGCTCAACGCCATTAACAATAAAAGTGCCGTGTTCGGTCATCAGCGGAAATTCGCCGAAGTAAATCTCTTGTTCTTTCACCTCGCCGCTCTTTTTATTGACCAACCGCAATTTTACCCGCAACGGCGCTTCAAAAGAAGCGTTTAAGCGTTTGGCTTCCGTTTCGTCATATTTGGGCTCATCAAAATAATAATCGGCAAAATAAAGTTCCAAGTCCTTCCCGCTCCAGTCGCGGATTGGCGAGACCTCCTGAAATAGTTCTTTTAATCCGTCTTTTTCAAACCATTTAAAAGAATCCAACTGCAGGTCAATTAGGTTTGGTAACGGAATAGAGTTGGGATGGCGGCCAAAGAATTTATCTTGCATCTTGAGACCCTACTAATTTACTGATATTTACAAATACTACTAATCTATATTCGCGTAGATTAGTGAGCCGGCTCGCTCTTTTGCCGATAGTACCACTAATGGCTCTCTGACCGGCTAAGATTCGTGTCAATTTGTAACTATAAATGGAGTACCACTTTTTCAGCCAAAATAGCGAACAGGGACAAAAAAAACCAAAAAACAACCCAAAACACCCTTTTCGGGTGCCGTATTCTTCAGGGTTATTATTTCTTAGCTAAATAAAGACAAAATATCTTTATTACATTACGTTATTTCCAGTATAAGCTTTTTATAAACTTTGTCAAGTCCTTTAGAAAAAAGTAGAGCCCCAAGCAGAATTGCGTTCTGCGAGGGGCTCGGGTTCGACGGAGGAACGTTGAAGCTCGAATCACGGTTTGATCGTGCCGCCGTTCGTGTTGGGATTGCCGCAGTGAGGACAGGGACCTGCCCCGTCTTCGAAATGCGTGCTGTACTCGCCCTTCACTTCCTTGCGGCCGTTCGCGGTGCCGATGGAGTAGTAGGTCATCGGGTCGTAGTGGTAAATGCGAGAGCCGTCGGGCATCTCCCAGTACCAGCAGTTCGGACCGCATTCGGTCACGAAGTTGACCTTCTTGCCGGCTCGACGAGCCAGCGTGACCTCACCCGGAATGAACCTCGCACCCTTGCTCATGTCCTCCGCGTCAGTGCGGGGGAACGAAGCTCCGATATCGCCGTCGCCACCCCTTCTGTTGTCCAGCGCATTGGCCAAGAAACCGAATGCGGCCATCTCGCTCATGTTGGAATACCGTTCTCTTGCCATAGTCTTTCCGCTCCTTTCTGTTGTGAAATGTGCTGTTATCGAGCCACTATGACTCGATTATCATGCCATGTTGAATATAGCATACTCATGCAAAGAAGTCAAGCTCATGTGGTCTTTTCTTTCTACTCCAAACAAAAACAACCCGCCAGAGGCGGGTTGTTTTTTTCGCGGACCAACTTTACTTTTCCGGCGCGAATTTTGAGTAGAGTTTATTACCCAAGACGCCCAACGCCACCAGATAAACCAGAAAAACCAAGAACCAACCGACTATCGGAATTAGCTTGATAAGAGCCAGGAACAACAAAGCCAAGGCAATCAGCCACCAGCTAATTTCGGTTTCCTTTTTCTTAAACATAAACTTAGCCAGTAAGGCCGCGCCCAACAACCCGCTCATTGCCGCTGCCAACATTGTCAGCACAGCATAAGCAAATCCAACCGCCAAACCAAGCGGCAAACCGATTAGGGTTATTGAACAAATCACCGCCGCGATAGGAATAATAAACAATAACACGAATCCCCTAATCAATTCCCGACCGGGCGAAGCAAAGGCCTTGGTTATCATTTCTTTTGAATCCTTAGACCAGAGATAAAATAAGAAACAGGCCAAAATTATCGCTCCCGCCACGCCAACCAGCCACCAAAAAGTTAAAAAAGCGAAAAATGGAAACTTTTCAATCCGAACTGGCTTTTTAACTACCTGCTGGTGAAAGTTTGTCGCGCCGCTGATTTTAGCACCAGAGGCAATGGTTGCTTCTTTGGGCGCGTAATACTCAAACTTGCCACCCACTTTGGCGTTATCACCTAGCATCACTTCGGAGCCCCGAATAATCAAGTCCTTGCCAACAGAGCCGTCCATGATAACTTTACCTGTCGCGATATAAGCGCCTCGGGCAATGTTCGCACCCGCCAAAACATCAACTTGTCCTGCGCCCACCATCAATTCCCCGCCGACACTGCCGCCAACAATCACATTGCCGCCGCCGACCCGTAAATCATCACCGATTTTTCCGGTGATAATCACCGTGCCGCCGCCAACCACCACGTCGCCCGTCACATTCCCCATAACATTGATTGTGCCGCCGCAAACATATAAGTCACCCTCAACCGTTCCGGCCACATTCACGGTTCCCCCGCTCACGTAGACATTATCCTTGATAACATCATTTAAACCAACGGTCTGGCCCGATCTAAACTCCATCGCTCCCGCCACGACGGGACAAATCAGCGCCAAACCGACAACTAAACCTAAATATTTTTTCATAGATTATTATTTAAGGGTCTTGTCTAGGAAATTTTGATATAATGTCCTAGAAAGGCCATGAAATACAGCAAATTAAGCAATTATCAAATAAAAAAGATTTTAAAGTGTTTTTGCTTGGAATTAACAGCGGTCCAGACAG
>Ga0210018_1000313_pt1 | contig 23771 bp, 21 predicted proteins | sample CryGeyCG2014_010_2_FD_183967 | JGI IMG/M metagenome (GOLD analysis project Ga0210018, IMG submission 183967) | Groundwater microbial communities from aquifer - Crystal Geyser CG09_land_8/20/14_0.10 (SPAdes) (version 2) | ecosystem: Environmental > Aquatic > Deep subsurface > Groundwater | place...
GGGTTGGGCAGTGGGTGAAAGTGGAACAATTATTAGATATACGGCTTCTTATTATCTCTCAGGAACTTTTATCTCTTCTGTTTTTGATAGTGGTAAAACTGGTACGGTTTGGAATTTTATGGCTTGGTCAGAAACTTTACCTTCTCAGACTGATCTGACTTTAGCCACCAGAAGTGGAAATACGCCTTTGCCTGACCCGACTTGGTCGGGTTGGTCAGCGGAAGCGACTGAGCCCTTGGGCAGCCCTGTTGCCTCACCTGCTTCAAGATATATTCAATATCGCGCTTCTTTTACTACGAGCAATACCGCGGTGACTTCAGAATTACAAGATATTAGTATTTTTTATGATGCTCCCACGAGTAGCCATCTTTATGGTTTGAGCCTGGTTTCCTCTTCCGAAGGTTGGGCGGTTGGGGCAACCGGAACAATCATTAAATGGAACGGGACTACTTGGTCAATTTTTACTTCGCCAACAACCAATGATCTTTATGCTCTTGATCTGCTTTCCTCTTCCGAAGGTTGGGCCGTGGGTAAAGCCGGGACAATTATCAGATGGAACGGGACTGATTGGTCTTCTTTTACTTCGCCAACCACTAAAAATCTAAATGCTGTGGACATGCTCTCTTCTTCTGATGGTTGGGCGGTTGGCGCAGCTGGCACGATTATCAAATGGAACGGAACTGCTTGGTCAAATTTTACTTCGCCTTTGGCCAGCGATTTATACGGTCTTTTTATGGTTTCTTCTGTTGATGGTTGGGCGGTTGGTAAAGGAGGAGAAATTATTAGGTGGAACGGGACTGCTTGGTCTTCTTTTACTTCGCCGACTGCGAATAATCTTATTGCTATTTATATGGTTTCTTCGTCCGAAGGTTTTGCCGTGGGAGACGCGGGTAAAATTATTAAATGGAATGGCGATGTTTGGTCCCCTTTGACTTCTCCTACTTCTAATAATCTTAAGGCCATTGGCCTGGCTTCTTCATCTTTTGGTTGGGCTCTGGGTGATTCGGGCACCATTATTAAATGGAATGGCTCTAATTGGTCAAATTACACTTCTCCAACTTCTAGAAATCTTTATGCTATTTCTGTTTTATCCGCGGATCATGCTTGGGCTGTAGGCGCTTTTGGCACGATCCTTGAATATACAGAGGTTTATGCTGCCTCCGGGACTTTTTTGTCTTTTGTTTTTGATACGCAAAGTACAAGTACTGTTCTTTTCAATAATTTTTGGTCAGAGATTCTTCCTTCAGGCACTGATGTTGTCCTCTCAACCAGGTCAGGCAATACGTCAGCGCCTGATCCCACCTGGTCTGCTTGGTCGCCAGTCGTTAGCAACCCCGATGGTCAAGAGATCACTTCTCCTCCTGCTAGATACATTCAATATCAACTTTCTTTTTCAACAAGCAACACTTTAATTAGTCCTGAAGTGGCTGAAGTAATTTTAACTTTTAGAAGATGATTTACCCTATCAAACGAGCAAAAAAAGCTTTTACTTTAATTGAAATTTTAATCTATACGACGCTTGTGGCTATTTTTTTAGTGACCGCGGTTAATTTTTCTTTGGATATTATTGCCGGTAAGGCAAAAGCCAGGAGCATGAGAGAGGTTCAACAAAATACAAGATTTACTATTGAAAGAATGACGCAAGAAATTAGGAGAGCAGTTAATCTTAATTTAGCAGAATCTGTTTTTGACGCTCACCCAGGCATCTTGTCTTTGGCCATGCCAGAGGCAGAGAAAAATCCAACTGTTTTTGATCTTTCTCTTGATGGCGCGTTGAGAATGACTCAAGGGACAAGCACGCCAGAAGTTCTTTTTTCAAATCAGGTCGTTGCGACTAATTTAATTTTTACTAATTTAAGTCCTTTGGCTTGGTCAAAAAATATTAAAATCGATTTAACTATTCAATATAAAAATCCAGAGAGAAAAGAATTTGAAGCAATTTCCTTCATTGAAACAGCGGTTAGTCTAAGAAAGTAATAATTTAATTAGGTAGTGTTGTCATATGATGTTAAAACAAAAAGGTACCATTGCTTTAATTAGTCTTCTGATTATTACGGCTGTTGCTTTAGCTATTGGTTTAAGTCTGAATCTTTTAGGTCTTGATGAGATGAGAATGGGTTTTAGAGAGAGTAAATCATCTGAAGCTTTTTATGGGGCTGAATCTTGTTTGGAAGAGGCCTTAATGAGACTTAAAAGAGATGCAAATTATAGCGGTGGAACCTTGCAAATTGGCAACGGATCGTGTAATATAGTAATAACAGTTAATGGTAGTCAGCGAACGATTACTGTCTCAGGAACCGTTAATCAACTGATTAGAAAAATACAAACAGTTGTCAATGTTTTAAACGATGGAACGACTTTTGGAACGGAAAATATTTCTTGGCAAGAACCCTATTAACTTACAACTTACAACTATCAGTTATTAGTTATCAGTTATTAGTTATTAGTTATCAGTGAGTATGTTTTTTCAAAAAAAAGCTTTTGGTTTAGATATTTGCGATACTTCTCTGGCGGCTATTGAGTTAAAAAAGACGAGAGGCGAAATTGAACTGATCGCGGCTGGTCGTTTAGAATTAGAGTCGAGTATTGTTAAAAATGGTTTGATTCTTAATCAAGAAAAACTGGTTCAAGCGATTAAAAAATTATTATTAAAAACAAAACCAGAAGAAATAAAAACTCCTTATGTCATTGTCTCTTTGCCAGCTTCCTCTGTTTTTATTCATATTTTTGATTTTCCTCAAACCTTAAATACAAAACAAATTGAAGGAGCAATAAAAAATCAGGTTGAAGAATTTCTACCAATTCCTTTAACTGAACTTTATTGGACTTTTGAAACAATCACTTTAAGAGATGATAAAAGAGAAGTACTTTTTGTGGCGGCTGAGAAGAAACTAGTTGATGAATATCTCAAGGTCTTTGAAAAATGTTTTCTTAAGCCAATTGCTTTAGATATAGAACCGATTAGTTTAGCCAGAGCTTTAATTGAGGATTTTGAAAAAGAAGAAGGGGTTCTAATTTGTGATATTGGAGACCGCACAACTATTTTGACTATTTTTGATCAGACCGAGGTTCGCTGTTTTTTTAATCTTTTTCAGGCCGGAAACAAGTTTACTAAAGAGGTAGCCAGAGAATTTAAGATTTCTGAAGAAGAAGCCGAGAAGAAAAAAATAAAATATGGACTTTTGGGCGGTTTAGCAGAAAAAGAAAGAGTCAAGAAAGCGATTGAACCTGTTTTAAATGAGTTGGTTGAAGAAATTAAAAAGATCGCTGATTATTATCAGAAGAAAACTTCAAGAAAAATAAAAAAAGTTCTTCTTTGCGGCGGTTCGTCTAAAATGACAGGCATTGATCTTTACTTTTCTAAAAATTTGCCATTTCAAGTGGCGATCGGCAAGCCCTGGTTTAAAATGGAAGCCGAAACTAAAAAATTTAGGCCTGCTTTTTCGATCAATGGTTTGAAAATAAGCCAGCTTAAAAAAGAATTCAAGTCAGTGACTAGTGATTTGTCAATCAATGCTTTAGGCTTAGCCTTGCGAGCCATTAAGAGAAAAACTCGAAGAAGGAGGATAAATCTATTGCCTGGTTTTAAAAAAAATGATAAGCTTAAACAAGTAGTTCCTTTGGTCGCTCTGGTCATAGTTTTTATAATTTTCTTTATCATTTTTGCTTTTTGGCGTCGAGGGTCAAAACGAATGATTGTGCCGGAAGAAATTTTAGAGAAAGAAAAAATTATTGAAGAAACTCCTCGATCTCAAGTAGAAGTAACAGCGCCGACTTCAACTCCTCTTGAATTTAGCATTTTTGTTAAAGCTGAAACTCAGGCGGTCGCCGTATCGCTTGCAGCAGATGAAATAAAAGGGAGATTCTTAGAAAACGAAATTTTGGAAAGTAAAATTTTTGACTCAACTGGCGAGAAAGAAAAAGAGGCAAAAGCAGGCGGGGAAGTATTTTTAATTAATAATTTTTATGATAGAAATCAAATTTTGGTGAAAGAAACTCGACTCTTGTCCTCTGAAAATATTTTATTTCGTTTAGCCCAAAAAGTAGAGATTCCAGCTCGTAGCAAAATTAAAGCAAAAGCTTATGCTGACGAAGTTGGGGAAAAAGGAAATATTGGGCCAACTCGTTTTAGCCTGCCTGGCCTTTTGCCAGCCTCACAGGAAAAAGTGTACGCAGAGAGTAACAGCGTGATGACTGGCGGCAAGATAAAGATAAAAATAGTCACTTCTGAAGACATTGAAAAAGCTGAAGCGCAATTTAAAGAAGAACTCAGGCAAAAAAATTTGAATATTTTAAAAAATAAATTGAAAGAAAAAGAAATTTTTTTATCAGAGCTGGTGATTGAGGAAGTCAAGAGTGTTTCTTCAAGCGTTAAAGTGGAAACAGAAAAAGACAAATTTGAGATAAAAATGAAATTAAAATCTTCGGTCTTAGTTTTTGAAGAAACAGATATTTTAATTAAAGCCTTAGAAAAACTTAAAAATTTTCTTGCTCAAGGGAAAGAATTAATAGATTATAAATTAAGAGAGCCTCATTATCAGGTCGACGAGTACAATCTCAAGGCCAAAAAAGCTAAACTAAAAATAAACACTGTTGCTGACTTAGAAAAAAATGAATAAGGTTCAAAAAAAATCAAAAAAAGCTTTTACTTTAATTGAATTGCTAATTGTCATTGCTATTATCGCTATTTTGGCAGCCACTATTTTTGTGGCGGTTGATCCAGTTAAAAGATTTGCTGAGGCAAGAAATGCTCGTCGAAGATCTGAAATAGTTTCTATTTTGAACGCGGTTTTGACCTATGCGGTTGACCATGACGGAACATTGCCGGCCGGGATTCCGACTGGCACCGCGAAAATGTTAGGCACAGACACGATTGGCTGTGATAGTTGTACGGCTGTTACAACAGCCGGGGCTTGTTTGAACTTGACTTCAGATTTAGTTGACACTTATCTGGCTGAAATGCCCAAAGATCCTAAAACTGGCATTGATGCGAAAACAGGTTATTATATTATCCAATCTGCCAATGGGAGAATAGAGGTGGGCGCTTGTAGTCCAGAATTAGGAGAAACAATTAAAATAAAAAGATAAAAATAAAAAGAAGACAAATTTGATTGCCAGCCCTCGCTCCTGTTGCTCCGCGCTTTTCCTCGCTTCCTCGCTCCGCTTTATTCATTTTGCAAAATTCGTCGCTCGTTGCTCGCTCCTCAAACATTGCGAAGTAGAAGTTTCGTTCGTCGCTCAGGTGCTCCGCAAATGTCGTTCGAGCTGGCAATAAATTTGGAGGTTAAGGTGAAAATTGAAAGATTAGATTTGACATGAGAAGTTTTTTTTAATATAATAAAACCGATTGTTACAGTCGGTTTTTAATTTAAATAAAATATGTTTAAAAAGAAAATTTACCCCGCACCTTATTCGAAAATAAAAAATAATTCAGATAAAAACACCAAGAAAAGGTGCGGGGTTTATTTAGATTACGCCTCAACAACACCAACTGACGAAAGGGTAATAAAAGCAATGGCTCCTTATTTTAAAGAGAAATTTGGCAACACGATGTCTTTGCATGGTTTTGGTCAGGAAGCAAAAGAGGCCTTAGAAAAAAGTAGAGAAGGGGTGGCTAATTTGATGGGAGCCAAAGCCAGTGAAGTAATCTTTACTAGTTCAGCGACAGAAAGTAATAATCTGGCCTTAAAAGGAATTGCTTTGGCTCGCCGGAGCCCTTGCCTCGCTGGAGCGCCGGCGAAGCGGGTTGGCGGAGGCGGCCATGTTATCATTTCTTCAATTGAACATGCTTGCGTGATGGAAAGTGCCAAATGGTTAGAGAATCAGGGATTTGAAATAACAAGATTAAAAGTTGATCAGTATGGATTAGTTAATCCAGATGATGTTAGAAAGGCAATCAAAAAGGAAACAATTTTAGTTTCAATCATTCACGCTAATAATGAAATTGGAACTATTCAGCCGATTAGAGAAATAGGAGAAGTAATCAGAAAAAAATCTGAAATCTTAAATCTAAAATCCAAAATTTATTTTCATACAGACGCGGCTCAAAGTTTTGGAAAGATTCCCATTGATGTCAACAAAATGAATATCGATTTGCTGACCGCCAGTTCTCATAAAATGTATGGACCAAAAGGAGCGGCCTTGCTTTTTGTTAAAAGTGGAACTAAGATTGAGCCACTTTTGCATGGCGGTGGTCATGAGTTTGGTTTGAGATCTTCGACGGTCAATGTGCCGGCTATTGTTGGTTTTGCTGAGGCTTGCAGAATTTGTCAAAAAGAATTAAGACAAGAATCAAAAAGGCTATCTATTTTAAGGGATAAATTGATAAAAGGGGTTCTCTCAAAAATTGGAGGGGCTCATTTAAATGGTCATCCAAAAAAAAGATTACCAAATAATGTTAATTTTTCTTTTGACTTTATTGAGGGAGAATCTTTAGTGATTCAGTTTGATCTTCATGGCATTGCAGCTTCAACTGGTTCAGCCTGTTCTTCGGCCACTCTTGAACCGAGCCATGTCTTGTTGGCGATTGGCTTGAAACCGCAAGAAGCGCATGGTTCATTAAGATTGAGTTTCGGAAGATGGACAAAAGAAAAAAATATAGATTATGTTTTAGAAGTTTTACCAAAGGTTGTAAAAAAATTAAGAAAAATTTCGCCTTTTAAGAAATAAATTTATGAACACATTATATTCAAAAGAGATAATGAAACATTTTAGGAAACCTAGGAATGTAGGTAAAATGAAAAAATATGATGGGCTGGGCAAAGTAGGAAATTTATTATGTGGCGATATTCTCTGGTTGTATATAAAAGTTGGAAAAAATAAACAAGGAAAAGAAATTATAAAAAAAGCATCCTTTTCAACTTATGGATGCACCATTGCGATTGCCAATAGTAGTTTGATTACCACGATAGTGAAAGGAAAAACTTTAGAAGAGGCAATGAAAATTACAAAGGAGGATCTCTTAAAAAGGTTAGGTAAGGTTCCACTCTTTAAGATCCATTGCTCTTTATTGGCGGCCGATGCTTTATCTGAGGCAATTTACGATTATTTATCCAAAAATAAAAAAGAAATACCTCAAGAACTTAAAGAAAGACATTTGAGGATTAAAAAAGAAAAAGAAAAAATTGAAAAGAGATATAAAGATTGGAGACCAAAAATCCAAGAAAGAATGTATAAAAAAACTAAATAAGTTGTGATAAAAATAATTATAAAAGATTTCAAATCTTATCAGGAAACTATTAGCGAGGTTTTAAAAGAAAGCCGATTGGCTGAAAAGATAAAGAATCAAAGAAAAATTCTTTTAAAACCAAATTTAACGACAAAATTACCTCCACCTGTGACGACGCCGGTAGAATTAGTTAAACAGGTTATTGAATTCTGTAAAAAAAATAGCCGAGCTAAAATTATCATTGCTGAAGGTTCAGGAGGGTGCGATACCAATGAAGCCTTTGAAAAATTGGGCTATTTTGATCTTGGTCAAAAATATAAGGTAGAAGTTTTGGATTTAAATCGGGCCTTAAGAGAGGAGAAGAGAAATGAAAAAGCACTCAGGCTTAAAAAGATTTTTTTACCCAAAATTGCTTTTGAAAGCTATATTATAAATTTAGCGGTGTTAAAGGCTCATTCAGTAGCGAAAATGACTGCCGCGATGAAAAACGTTTTTGGTTTTTATCTGAATCAAAGTTATCTCAGCAGGGCAGGAGAGTTTTTGTTGGAAAAGATTTTTAAAAAGGGCTGGTGGAACAAAAACGAGCTCCATTTCATTGGTGTTAATGAAGCAATTATTGATTTAAATAGTTATATCAAATTTAATTTTAATTTGGTTGATGCTTCAGTTGGTCTTTTAGGAAACGAAATTGATGGCCCGCCTTGTTCCCCTCCTCTTAAAAAAATAATTGTTGGTTATCAGGCAAAAGAGGTGGACAAGGTTTGTGCCCCTCTTTTAGGACTAAATGTTAAACAAATTAAGTATTTAAAATAATAAAAATAGGCATTTAAAGAGCGGATTGAAATGGAAAAATATAAGAAAAAAGTTGTGGTGGCAATGTCCCCGAAGGAAAGCCTCCGGCTTCCTACGGGGCAGGCTGGTGGATTAAGAAAAAATAAGGTAGTGGTTGCGATGTCTGGAGGCTTAGATTCAAGTGTGGCAGCAGCCTTTTTGAAAAGAGCGAATTTTAATGTGATTGGGGTTTTTATGAAGTTTTGGCCCCAGTACTACAGCAAGGCTGAGTACGGGGTAAAGCAGAACCGATTAAAGCAGAATCGTTGTTGTTCGCTAGAGGCCGAGGTTCGGGCGAGGAAGGTGGCGAAGATTCTCAAAATTCCATTTTATGTTTTTAATTTTGAGAAAGAGTTTAAGAAAAAAATTGTTGATTATTTTTTAAAAAAATATAAAAAAGGCGAAACTCCTAATCCTTGCGTGGTCTGTAATAAAGAAATTAAATTTGGATTGCTATTAGAAAAAGCTTTAGCGCTTGATGCTGATTTTGTGGCGACTGGCCACTATGCCCGGCTTTGCCGGGAAACCCTAAATCCTAAATCAGAAATCCTAAATTATAGGTATAAACTACTGAAAGCAAAAGACAAAAACAAAGATCAAAGTTATTTTCTGTGGATGTTAAATCAAGAGCAATTAAAAAGAACTTTGTTTCCCATTGGGGATTATACCAGAAAAGAAGTTGAAAATTTAGCAAGAAAATTTAAATTACCAGTTTTAAAAGCAAGAAAATCAGTTGAGATTTGTTTCATCCAAACAACTATTTATGATTTTTTAAGAAAATATTTAAAAGAAAAACCAGGTGAGATTGTCGATACTAAAGGAAAATTAGTTGGTGAACATCAAGGACTGTGGTTTTATACTATTGGTCAAAGGAAGGGAATTGGGCTTCCTCAAGGCCCGTATTGGGTTTTAGGTAAAGATTTGAAAAGAAATTTTTTAATTGTGACTAAAAATGAAAAAGATTTATTGAAAAAAGAATTGACTTGTAAAAATATCAACTGGATTTCCCCGAAGCATCCCGCCCTTTTTCCTCTAAAAATCAAAGCAAAAATTCGCTATGGCCATCAGCCCGCTTCTGCTATTCTTTCAAAGAATTTAAAATCTAAAATCTATAATTTAAAATTCAATAAACCTCAGCGCGCTATTACGCCAGGTCAATCAGTAGTATTTTGCTTGCCCACCGTAGCTCCTGGCTTCGCCGGAGCGCTACGCCAAGGCGAGTCAGCGAAGGCGGGTAAAGGTCAGGAAATTTTAGGCGGAGGAATAATTAGTTAATTATAAGAACCTGCTCGTCCGCCAGCTGGCGGAGCTCGCAGAACCTTGAAATTAAACTTCTAATTTAAATTTAACGCTAAGGTAGTTTAATTATGAAAGAACTTTTTCCTAAAAAGGGAATATTAATTGCCTTTGGAGAATTATTTTTGAAGTCAGAAAGAGTAAGGAAAATTTTTCAGAGAAGATTAGTCCAAAGTCTTTTTTCCCTTTTAAAAAAGAAAAATTTCGATTTTAAAATTCATTCTTTTAGGGAAAGAATTTTTGTTGAAACAAAAAACAATCCTTCAGAAATCATTAGAAATCTTCCGGGAATTGTTTGGTTTTCTGAGGCCTTATTTTTTGAAAAGCTTGACTTAAAAGGATTTTCAGATTTTTTAGCTAAAAATTATCAAAAATGGATAAAAAAGGGGAAAACTTTTGCTCTGAGGTTAAAAAAAGAGAAGGAAATAAAAAAAAGCAGTGAAGAGATCATTAAAGAAACTGCTAGAAGAATTGAGAGGAAAGTAAACCTCTCAAAGCCCCAAAGAGAGATTTTTATTGAGGCTAGAAGATTTGGTTGGTTTTTATATTTTAAAAAGAGAAGAGGAATCGGAGGTTTGCCTTTGGGAACAGGAGGAAAAGTTTTGTCTTTGATTTCTGGGGGCATTGATTCTCCAGTTGCGGTCTTTTTAATGGCTAAAAGAGGGGCTGAAAATATCTGGCTTCATTTTCATTCCTTTCCCTTGGTTTCTCGAACTTCTATTGAAAAGGTAAAAGAATTGGCAAGAATTTTTTTGAATTACACGCCCCATCTAAAGATTTATTTTCTCCCATTTTCAAAAATCCAAATGGAGATTAAATCAATTACCTTTCCAAAATATAGAGTTCTGCTTTATCGAAGGTTAATGTTGAAAATTGCCGAAAAAATTGCTCAAAAAGAAAATTGTCAGGCGCTAGTGACGGGAGAGAGTTTGGGACAGGTGAGTTCACAGACTTTGCCAAACATTAAAATTATTGAAAGCGGAATTAAAATTCCAATTCTGAGGCCCTTAATTGGATTTGATAAAGAAGAAATAATCAATTTGGCAAAGAAAATAAGAACATTTTCAATTTCAATTAAGCCCCAAGAAGATTGCTGTACCTTATTTATCCCAAAGCATGCCTCGGCCGAAGGAAATTCAAAAGAAATAAAAAAAATTGAAAAAAAAATAGATATTAAAAAAGAAGTTGAAAAAATAATTAAAGAAGCCGAAATTGAAAGGTATTAAGAGGAGGATATTTTCACAAAACCAAGGTAAGGCTGCAGGACTTTAGGAATATTGATACTGCCGTCTTCAAGTTGGTGTATTTCGATTAAGGGAATCAAAATTCTTGGCGTGGCGAGGCCAGTATTATTTAGAGAATGAGCAAATTTAAGTTTTGCTTCTTTGTCTTTATAGCGGAGATTAAGACGTCTGGTTTGAAAATCTAAAAGATAAGCGTCGGAATGAGTCTCTCGATATCTTTGTTGGCTAGGCACCCAAGCTTCGATATCATATCTTTTAGCCTGTCCGTCAGTCAGTTCGCCTGCGCAAACATTAACGACCCGATATGGTAATTCCAAGACCTGCATCATTTCTTCAGAATTGGCCAGTAACTTCTCGTGCCATTTTATAGATTCGGTCAGGTCATTTTTGCATAAAATTATTTGTTCAGTTTGAATAAATTCATGAACTCTAAAGAGGCCTTTTAAATCTTTTCCATAACTGCCCACCTCTCGCCTAAAGACAGGCGAATAGCCGACGTATTTTAAAGGCAGATTTTTTTCTTCTAGAATTTCTCCGGCGTGATAAGCCATTAAAGGAACTTCGGTTGTTCCTGTTAAAAAGAGATCGTCATCTACTTTGTAGGCTTCTTCTTTTCCTTGAGGAAACATGCCGCTACTAATCATGGCTGATTCGTTGACCATCACGGTCGGTCGAAGAAGGGTAAAACCTTTTTTGATCAAAAAATCCATTGACCAGCGAAGAAGAGCGTACTCAAGAAGAACAGCTTCATTTTTTAAGACATATTGCCTAAAACCGCCTATCTTGGCACCACGCTCAAGGTCCAAAAGGTCTAATTTTTCCATTAAAGTTAGGTAATCTTTTGGCGCGAATTTAAAATCTGGTCTTTCCCCCCATGTTTTTAAAGGGACATTGTCTTCTTCACTTTTGCCCTCTGGTGTGTCTTCTGAAGGCGGGCATGGTATAAAAAAAAGGAGATTTTTTAATTCGTTTTGAAGTTGAAGCATTTTTTCTTCTAAAATTTCTAATTGATCTTTGATTTTTTGAGCTTGAGACAATGCTTCTTTTTTTTCTTGGCCTTTTAGAGGGCTGATCCTTTTGCTGATTTTATTTCTTTCTTCTCTTAACTTCTCAACCTGTTGTTGGAGACTTCGAAGTTCTTTGTCTAATTTTAGAATTTTATCAATATCAACCTTAGCGCCTTTTTTTTGAACGCCGACTTTAAATAGCTCTGGATTTTTGCGAAGTAAAATTATGTCTATCATTGATTTTAATTTTTAATTTCTAATTTTTTGGTACCCCCGACAGGAATCGAACCTATGTCAACCGCTTAAAAGGCGGCTGCTCTACCGTTGAGCTACGGGGGCTTTCTAGAACCAGCCTAAGCGCTTTTCAATTACAAAACTACCGTCTGGCTTTGAGATAAGATTAAAACTTCTACCAATTCTATCTTCAAAGGCCGCCTTTTTTTTTACTTTTGCTTTACTAAAAAGCGAATAAGCTTCGTCATAAGAGAGATCATAAGCGAGGCAATCCATCCCTTCTCTAGTAGCTTCATCATAAATTACTTTATGGCCCTTAATCAATCTTTCCATTAACATAAAATTGAAGATAAAAAGTATATTTGCTCTTGCCAAGTGAATAGAAATATTATAGAATAAATTAGAAAAAAGTAAAGGATTTTTTATGGCAAAAGAATTTGAAAAATTATCCCCACAGAACATTGAAGCCGAAGAAGCGCTTTTAGGTTCTCTTTTGATTGACAATGAAGCAATTTTTAAGGTGGCAGACAAAATTGAGCCTGATGATTTTTATAAAGATGTTCATAAAACAATTTATCAGGCAATTCTAGATCTTTGGGAAAAAAGAGAACCATTAGATATTCTAAATGTGGCTAATCGTTTGGCAGAGAAGAATAAATTAGAAGAGATTGGTGACAGGAGTTATCTTGTTTCTCTTGCTAATAAGGTGCCAACCTCAAGTCATGTTGTTTCTTACGCGCAAATCATCCAAAAGAAATCTAGTTTAAGAAAATTAATTAAAGCGGCTTCGGAAATTACCAGTTTAGCTTATCAAGAAGCCGAGGAGACGGAGAAAATTTTAGATAAATCAGAACAAAAATTATTTGCGATTTCTCAAAAATTTATTAAAAAAAATTTCATACCTATTAAAGATGTTTTAGGTGAAGCCTATGAAAGAATTAACGAACTTAGCAAAGGCGAGAAAGGATTAGTTGGTGTACCAACTGGCTTTATTGACCTTGATAATATTCTAGGCTGTTTACAGCCATCAGATTTAATTCTCTTGGCCGCTCGTCCATCAATCGGAAAAAGTTCTTTGGCCTTAGATATTGCCAGGAACGCGGCTGTTTATTATAAAATGCCGGTTGGTATTTTTAGTTTAGAAATGTCAACTAACCAGGCGATAGAAAGATTAATTGCTGCTCAGTCTGGAGTTAATCTTTGGCAATTAAAAACTGGAAAATTATCTCACAAAGAAGATGGTGATTTTAAAAAAATTAATCAAGCCCTCTCTTTGCTGGCCGAAGCCCAAATTTTTATTGATGATTCTCCGATTATCAGTGTTAATGAGATTAGGACAAAAGCAAGGCGGCTTCAACTTGAGCATCATATAAGTTTGTTAATTATTGACTATTTACAATTAATGGAGAGTTCAAGTTCTTATAGAAATCGGTTGGAAGAGGTAACCGAAATTTCTCGTTATCTTAAAGCCTTGGCCCGCGAATTAGACATTCCTGTGATCGCTCTTTCTCAACTTTCAAGAGCGCCAGAAGCAAGAACACCGGCGATTCCAAAATTATCGGATTTGCGTGATTCAGGCACTTTAGAACAAGACAGCGATATAGTATTATTTATTTATCGAAAGTTTATGGATCGAGGGATAAAAAATTGTTCAGCGGAGGAGAAAAATATTACTGAAATCCATATCGCTAAACATCGCCATGGCCCAGTGGGAGGAATAGTAAAACTTTATTTTGACGAAGGGACAACGAGTTTCAAAAATTTAGAAAAAGACAAATATCTCGAAAATGAATTAGAAGGAACAAATCCATTTTAACATTTGAAAGCATCGAACACTTTGTGAGATGCTTTCATCCCGAGCGGTAGCGAGGGATTTCATCTCAAAAATTATGTTTTCTAAACCTTTGGAAAATCTTATTAATGAATTCATCCAATTTCCAGGCATTGGACCAAAAACCGCTCAGAGGTTTATTTTTTATCTTTTAAAAAAGAGAAATAATTTAGATAGTCTTTGTCAAAAGATAGAAGAATTAAAAAAGATTAAAACTTGCCATCTCTGTGGAAGTTTTACCGAAAAAGAAATTTGTTCCATTTGCGAGGATGTTCGCCGAGATCATTCTCTGATTTGTTTAGTGGCCAACGCCATTGACCTTGAGGCAATTGAAAAGATAGGTGAATATAAAGGAGTTTATGAGATTTTAGGTGGAGTGCTTGATCCAGCGAGGGGGGCTGGACCTGACGATTTAAACATCAGGCATTTTTTAAATCGTCTTTGTGATAAGGAAAATAAAATTAGAGAAGTTATTTTTGCTTTAAATCCAAACCTTGAGGGAGAAACAACTTTAATTTACCTTCTTGATTTAATTAAAAAAGACCTTGCCATTTCTAAAAAAAATATTAAATTAACTAGACTAGCTAAGGGATTAAGTTCTGGTTTAGAATTAGAGTATGCTGATTCATTAACCTTATCAGAAGCATTAAAGGAACGAAAAAATTTAAGATGATAGAAATATTTGAAATAAAAGATCAAGAAAAATGGGACAATTTTGTCTTGGCTAATCATGGCGAATTTCTCCAATCTTTCAAGTGGGGCTCCTTTAAAGAAAAAATGGGCGATGAAATATGGCGTTTTGGGATTAAAGACATCGAAGAAATAATTGGTCAGGCTTGCTTGCTCAGACATCGTCTTATTTTTAGCAAAAAATATTTTTATTGTCCTCGCGGCCCGATATTTCTTTCCTCTTTAAGCGGAGATAAAAAAAAAGAAGCAATCAGAAATTTTTTAATAGATATAAAGAACTTGGCTAAAAAAGAGAAGGCTATTTTTTTTCGTTTTGAACCAAATTTGCCCCTAGGAAATTTAAATTTAAAAGAAATTTTTTCTAATTTGAAATTTGATTACCAGCCTTTAGAATCTTCTACTCAGCCCAAAGAAACTTTAGTTTTAGATTTAAAAAAAGAAATTGAAGATTTATTAAAATCAATGCATCCTAAAACTCGTTATAATCTCCATTTAGCAGAGAAACATGGCGTAAAAGTTTCAGTTAAGGACGACGTCAAAACATTTTTAGATTTATTAAAAGAAACAGCTAAAAGACAAAATTTAAAAATTTATTCAGATAAATACTATTTTAATTTATTAAAAGAATTTCCTAATGAAAATATCAAAATATATTTTGCTTATTACAAAAATAAAATTTTAGCTGCTAATTTAATTTTATTTTGGGGGAAGACAGCGACTTATCTTTATGGTGGATCGAGTCGAGAGAATCGCGAAAAAATGGCTCCTTATCTCTTGCATTGGGAAATAATTAAAGAAGCAAAGCAAAAAGGTTTTCTTGTTTATGATTTTTGGGGGATAGACGAGAAAAAATGGCCTGGCCTGACCCGCTTCAAATTAGGATTTGGAGGGAGAAGAATAGTTTATCCTCAATCTTATGATTTAATCTTTAATAAATTTTGGTATTTTTTGTATAGATTAGGGAATAAATTCAGAAAAGGATTGACATTTTAACATTTTTTTAATATTATTTGAAAGAATTAAAAGGGCTCATAGTATAGCGGTAAAACATGTCCATGGCATGGACAAGTCGAGGGTTCGACTCCCTCTGGGTCCACCAAATAAATCAACAATATAATAATCTATAAAATATGGAAAAAATGGAATATAAACATTTTATAACTCCAGAAAAAAAAGAAGAAGAGAAAAAATATGAGCGAGTAGAAAATAGAGATCTTAAAAACTTTCAGGATTTTGTCATAAAAAATCAGGAAGAAATAGAGGAATTATTAAATAAAGGTAAAGCGTTAGATGATATTTTTTATAAAGATTTTTATAATTGTGATATAGACAAACCAAAATATGAAGAAAATATGCCAAAGTTTCAAGAGATGAAGGAAAATTATAATCGAAAAAGAGAAAATCTTTATAAGGATTTTACGGAAAATAAGAAAAATTTTCCTAAAAACATTAAAGTTTGGGAGAGGCATACATGGTTTGGCGCGAATATTAATGATGGGCCATATAGGCAAGAAATGGGAAGATTATATTTTAATTTAGAACCTCCTGTTTTAATAGATTTTTTTAGGCAGTCAGTGGAAGAATTTTCTTCCAAAAATCTCTATATTCAAATCAAAATTCCTTCTAAGGCGAATGCAGCTGAGTTTAATCGCTTTGATAAAGTTACTCTTTCTTTTAATGAAAAAGAAGAAAAATCAGTTTTAGAATTGGTGAAAAAATTATATTGGGACAACGCAACTTCATTTAAAAATGAAGTTCCGCATTTTACTTTAAAAATTGAAGACGATGAAGGAAATATTATGGATGGAGTATCTTTTGGACAGGAGCCTGACATCAAAAATGAATCTTTTGGAACAGTTCGTTCAAAAATTTTGGCAGAAGTTTATTCTGATGCTAAAAACCAAAAACTTTCTATAGACAATCCAGAATTTAATATAAATGAATCTTTTCGGAAGGCTTGTGAAAAATATAAAGTTAATTCAGAACATCCCGCCTTTAATTTACCTCGTAAAAGATTAGGAATTTTAAAATCCAAAGAAAAATTTTCCGAAATCAGAAAGAGAGGAGTTTGAGAAAGATAAATTAGATTTTTATTTTAAGCTAGAGCACTTGAAGGATTTGCTCGCCAGATTTTGGAAAGTCTTCATAAATAAATTATGAAGACTTTTTCTACTTTTAGCGTGGATCGTATCATTGGGTCGTACAGACCCTTGATTTTTTAAAAGTATCGATTATAATTTAAAAGAATAGTATATAGCATAGTTTTAATAAAAAGAAAACCTTATGAGTGGCGTAAAAAATAAGAAGATAAAAATGAAACTTTGGGAAAAAGGATATAAATTAAACAGACAAGTAGAGGAATTTACAGTTGGAGAAGATTATATTCTTGACCAAAGGTTAGTGATGTATGATTGCGTTGCTTCAATAGCTCATGCGAAGATGCTTGGTAAAATTGGAATACTAAAAAAAGAAGAGCTTCAAAAACTTATCAATGAACTTAAAGGAATTATCGAACTTAATAAGAAAAGCAAGTTTAAGATACTTAAAGAGCAAGAAGACTGCCATACTGCAATTGAAAATTACTTAACCCAAAAACTCGGAGATTTGGGTAAAAAAATTCACACTGCAAGGTCACGAAATGATCAGGTTTTAACCGCTTTAAGATTATATTATAAAAATGAATTAAATGAGTGTAAAAAATTAATTGATGAACTGATTAAAACAATCACAAAATTTGTTAAAAAATATAGTGCAGTAAAACTACCCGGTTACACTCACACAAGAAGAGCAATGCCATCATCAATTGCGATGTGGGGCAGTTCTTTTATTGATTCAATGAAAGACAACTTAGCTATCCTTGATTTCACACTAGAATTGACAGATCGGTCACCATTAGGAACAGGAGCTGGCTATGGAATTCCTCTTAAAATCGATAGGAAATTTACAGCAAATTTGTTGGGTTTTAAAAAAGTACAAGAAAATCCTATCTATACACAAAACAGTAGGGGAAAATTTGAATCAACGATACTACATACTTTAAGTCAGGTAATGTTTGACTTGAATAAAATTGCATCGGATCTAATTCTATTTAGCGTGCCAGAATTCGGTTATTTTGAGATACCTAAAGAATTTTGTACAGGAAGTTCTATTATGCCACAAAAGAAAAATCCTGACGTTCTAGAGTTGCTAAGAGCAAAGTATCACATTATCATTTCCTGTGAATTTCAAATTAAAAATATGATTAGTAATCTTATATCTGGTTATAACCGCGATTTGCAGCTTACGAAAGAGCCAACAATGAGAGGAATAGAGATAACAAAAGAAAGTTTGTCTATCGCGAATCTTATTTTTGCTCATCTAAAAGTGAATAAAGAAAATTGCAAAAGAGCTTTAACAAAAGAAGTCTACGCGACTGAAGAAGTTTATAAGTTGGTTAAAAAGGGAATTCCATTCAGAGAGGCTTACAAAACTATTTCCAAAAAGTATTAACTTTCGCGGGCTTCGGTACTCAAAATTTCTTTCAGAAATTTTGCCCTACGGAATGTCGCAAAAAATTTTATGAGAATTTTTCTGCAAACGGGCTCCATAGCAAATCCTTCAGTTTGCTACGGAGCAAGTAAAAATTGTTGAGAATGGGGCAACCAGCTCAATGGTTAGAGTATTTGGTTTACATCCAAAAGGTTAGAGGTTCGCCCTATCATTCGATAGGGCGCTCCGTCGAATGACGGGGCGAATCCCGCTGGGTCCACTAATTTAATAAAGCTAGATTTTGGACGATTAGCTCAGTTGGTTAGAGCGTTGCGTTTACATCGCAAAGGTCGCAGGTTCGAGCCCTGCATCGTCCATTGAAAATTTAGGCGGGTAGGTTATAATTCTATTTTGTGCCGAGGTAGCTCAGTGGTAGAGCGCGACGCTGAAAACGTTGATGTTGGCAGTTCGATTCTGCCCCTCGGCACCATAAAAAATCAAAATTAAAAAATCAAAATTCAAAATTAAAATTTTAAATTATAAATCAAAAATCTAAACAAAAGAGACGACCCCTTCTTAAGACGACCTCTATTTTATTTTATGTTAGAAATAAAAAAATATCCTGATCCTATTTTGAGAAAAAAATGTCAGGAAGTAAAAAAAGTTGATGAAGAAATTAAAAAATTAGCCGAAGGAATGCTCGAGGTGATGTATGTAAATAAAGGCGCTGGTTTGGCCGCTCCTCAGGTTGGTGTGTTAAAGAGAATTATTGTCTTTGATATTGGTCAAGGGCCGGAGGTTTATATTAATCCAAAAATTTTAAAAAAACAAAATAAGGTAAAATCTTTAGAAGGTTGTCTTTCTTTGCCTGAAGTTTCTTTAGAAATAAAAAGAGCCTCTAAAATAAGAGTTGAGGTTTTTAATAAAAGAGGAGAAAAAAAAATATTTAAAACAGAAGGATTAAGAGCCTTTGTTCTTCAACATGAAATAGATCATTTAAACGGTATTCTAATTTTAGATAGAAAAAATCCATTTATTCGACTGAAGGATCTTTTTCTAAATCTTTTTCGGAAAAAACCTCAGCCGTAAAAGCATATATATCTATTTTTCCTTTCTTCCAGGCGTCTTGTTCGATGCCTGCTTTATTTTCACAAAGTTCATTCATAAATTTTTCTAAATTCCAATTATTTTCTTTGGCAACTTGGGGCAAAAAAAGGCCAGACCGATAGTCCTTTTTTGATTTGACGAGAACGCCGTGTTTGTTGATTTCTATGTCGGTTAAAGGATCTTTAATTTTTTTAAGAGGGGAAAGAACCGAGATCTCAATGGTAACATCTTTGAATTCTTCTTTGGTTAAAGGATAAAAGCGAGTATCTTCAAAAGCAGCGGCTAAACTCATTTGACTAATAACTTGAGCTAAAGGTTTTTTTGCCTCAAGCGATCCGATACAACCTCTAAGGTCATCATTAATTTTTAAAGTCACAAAAGCCCCTGAGGGCTTTTTTAAATTTTCAAACTTTGTTTCTGGTTTATAAGTCTTGTTTTTTAAATAACGACCAATTGAATCTCTGGCTATCTTAAGTAGTTCTTTTTTTTCTTCTTTATTTAGCATAATTTTTTTTGAACCATTTAATTTTGTTTGTTGTGGTTGGGTCAATTTGATAAAGGATAGCCAAATAGAAACTAAGCCAATCGCCAATTAAAATTAAGGAAATCAGTCTAGTAAATAAATTACCTGCCAAGGGAGAGATAGTTTCAAATTTAAAATTATTTTTAATGAGTAGTTTTTCAAAAATTTCTATTGTTTTTTGATTTTCCTTGTCCAGCTGCTCATCTTCAATTAAAAGAAAATTTATTTGATCTTTCAAAACTTCAGGAAAATGGCTTTCGACTGTGTGATGGCTAGCTTCGGGCAAGGTCTCAAAGACAGCAAAAGACTTGGCGTTCTCGTTGATTTGAGTTTTGAATCTTTTAGCGATAGGTTTGTATTTTTCCGGAGCGATAATATAAGGGAGATAGTCAAAGCAAGAGAAAGCCAGGAGTTTTGCCAGATTTTTTTCAGCTTCTATTTCAGGTAAAAGATTTTGATTAAATTTTTTAAGTTTTTCAAGAGAATTTTCTAAGTCGATCTTTTTTAAATCAATGAAATTTAATTTTTGGAGTAAAACTAAAATAGGTGCTGTTAAATAGCCAAGAGCAGCTCGCGGTTGGACGGAGAAATTAAAAGAGAAGCTTAGAATAGATTTATCAAGATCCTTTTTTTGGCTAAGCAAAAAGATTTTTGCTTTTTTTTCTTTTGCTTCATTTAAGCAACTAAGGACCTCTCTTGTTTTTCCAGAAAAGCTAACTAAAATAACTAAAGTTTTTTTATCAACATTTAAAGGGAGGTGCCAATCCTGAATAATCAAAAGAGGGACTTTTAATTGATTTTCAATCAGCAATTTTGTTATTTCTCCGGCGATGCCTGAACCTCCCATGCCGCAGATAATAATTTTTTCGATTTTTAAAAATTCTGAAGGCGGATTAATTTTTTCTTTTGCTTTTTTTTCTGCTTCAAGAAATTGATTTGGTAGATTCGCAATCTCTTTAGCCATGGCTGATTTATCAAGTTCTTTAATTTCTCGAAGATTGTTTAAAGTTTTCATAAATTTTATTATAAGAACCTGCTCGCTTCGCCAGGTACCGTACGATACCTGGCTTCGCTCGCAGAACCTTGAAATTAAATTTCTAATATATTTTTTTAAGGTAATTTAATTATACCAATTATAATTTATTCAGACAAGGTTAAAATTAAAATTTGACAAGACATTATTTTGTGGTATATTTTTTAAAATGAACAAAAAAATTTTTGTGGCAGCTGCTTGGCCATATGCTAATGGTTCTCTTCATTTAGGACATATTTCTGCTCTTCTTGGAGCAGATATTATTGCTCGTTATGAACGTTTAGCTGGAAATGAAGTGCTCTATGTTTCTGGGAGTGATTGTCATGGCACCCCAATAGCTGTGGAAGCCGATCGCTTGGGGGTTCGTCCTTTAGAAATTGCTGAAAAATATCATCAAGAGTTTTCTGACACCCTGATTCAGGGTTTAAATTTTTCATATGATCTCTATACCAAAACAACCACTGAAAATCATCAAAAGGTTGTTCAAGATATTTTTTTAAAACTCTATCAAAAAGGATATATTTATCCAAAGACCGAGAAATCGCCTTATTGCTTAAAGTGTCAACGCTTCCTCCCGGATCGTTATGTTGAAGGGGAATGTCCTTTCTGTCATTTCGCAAAAGCCAGAGGTGATCAATGTGATGAGTGCGGAAAATTGCTTGATCCCTCAGAGCTTTTGAGTCCGCAATGTAAGATCTGTGGGCAACCGCCGGAATGGCGATCTTCTGAACATTTCTTTTTTCGTCTTTCCGCTTTTCAAAATTATTTAAATGAGTGGGTAAAGAAAAGTGAGGGATGGCGAGCGAATGCTAAAAATTTTACTTTAAATTTGTTAAAAGAGGGGCTTCATGACCGACCTATTACTCGTGATCTTGAATGGGGAATTCCAGTACCTTTGCCTGGCTATGAGCACAAGCGTATATATGTTTGGTTTGAGGCAGTCTGTGGTTATTTCTCCGCTAGCAAAGAATGGGCCTTTCGCCAGGGACAAACAGATCTTTGGCAAAAGTTTTGGTTAGATGATTCGGTTATTAGTTTCTATGTTCACGGGAAAGACAATATTCCTTTTCACACCATTATTTGGCCTGCCATTCTCATGGCCTATGGAGGATTACATTTACCTGATTACGTTATCTCCTCAGAATATTTGACACTTGAAGGAAAACAATTTTCAAAGAGCCGTCATTGGGCGGTTTGGTTGCCCGACTTTTTGGCACAGTTTGATTCTGAGACGCTTCGATATTATCTTGTTGCTGCTGGACCGGAAACAGCTGATGCTGATTTTACTTGGTCAGAATATCAGATTAAAACAAATAATGAGCTGATTAGTACATTTGGAAATTTTATTCACCGCACTCTCTCTTTAATTAAATTAAATTTTCCTAATGGGATAAAGTTAGCGAAAAAACTGGGAGAGAAAGAGGAGGAGTTTCTCCGTTTAACAAAAGAAAGTTTTTCTTTAGTAGGAACAGCGATAGAGAAAGGACGTTTTAGAGAAGGTTTTCGTTTTATTTTAAGACTAACAGAGGAAGGGAATCGTTATTTAAACGAATCTTCTCCCTGGAAGCAAATCAAAGAAGACCGTCAAAAAGCAGAAAATAGTTTAGCGGTTGTGGCGCAGGTTATTTCAAGTTTAGCTGTTTTAGTTAGTCCTTATTTACCAAAAACAGCGGAGAGAATTTGGAAAATGATAGGTTTTCAACCTTCTCAAGTTAAATGGGCATATTCAAAATATCAGCCTTTTAGGGTTGAAGAGCTTAAACCGCTTTATAAAAAAATAGAGGATTCTCAAATAGAAAATCAACTTTCTCGGCTTAAAGAAGAATCTCTTAAGGAAGAGAAAGGGGGTGTCAAGGCTCAGGAACATAATTCACACCTAACTAGGTCTAATTTGTAAGTATTGAGTTCGACTTTTTTAGTTAATTTAGCTTCGATAAATTGCATTAGTTTTTCAATTTGTTCTTTTCTTTTTAGTCTTCTAGAATTAGCTAATCTCATTCTTTCTCTTCTAAGATAATTTTGCCATTTTTCAGTAATTTGGAAAGCTTTTTCAGGATTCTTTTTCCAAAGATGAAAGAATTCCATCGGGGTCAGATAACCCAAGGCTTGATGAGGACGGATAAAGTTGTAAGTATGTTCCCATTTCTTGAGGGCTTGTTTTTGCTCTTTGAAACCAGAACAAATATTTTGTCTTTGATAGAATTCTTTTTCATCGGTCAAGTGCGATCTTTCTACTCTAGGATTATCAGTCGGCGTTGAAGTTCTCGAATAGAAATGGACAACATCGTCTTTGTTAAGTTCTTCTGAAAAATCTTTGCCATTTTCATGGCCACTATCAGTATTAGCCGTAGCTATTTTGAAAGGCAATCTCTTTTTACTCTTCTGGTAAGATCTTGAGGCCTCAATTGATGATGGTTCTTCGGTTAATTCCATGACTTTAATTCTGGTAAACGAATCAAGAAAACTGTGTTGAAATCGGAAGTAATTTTTTATTTTGTAGCCGCCAACGCCTTGTTCTTGGCAGAAATCATTGCTTTTGGGCACTAATTTCATATCTTTTTCTACCAGGGCTCCGGGCAAGTAATCTTTAATTTGTCTTGGTGGTCGATATTTAACTTTCAAGTCCATTTCTTTGTTTTTTTCTCTTTCTTTCTTCTTCAACCAATCATTCTTTGCTTTTGCCGAAATCTTTGGATTGATTTTTTGGTGTTTGTGGAGATAACGATTGACTGTTGGCGGAGAAACTTTTAATCCATAATCTCTTTTTAGAACTCGAGCAATTTTATTCTTGCCCCAACCATATTCCCTAACTTCTAAAATCTTTTCTTCTGTTTCTTTGCTGATTCTTCGGCGCTTACTGGTATTGAAAGGAGCTCTTGATTCTGGCTCTAAGCTTCTGGGATCGCGATGATTGTCCTCAAATTTACTTTTTATTTTAGAAAGCCACTCTCTAGAGATACCAATCTTATTCGCGGCCTGAGTGATATTGTTGTTTGTTTCGCAGTAGACGACGTAAAGCCATCTTAATCTTTGTTTAGCGACCTTTGAGAGATAGTAACGACAAGGATTCAATTTTTGTTGTGCCTTCGTTTCCATAAGCTGAATAGAATTAAATTTTATTCTATTCAGTATATCCATTTTAAACTCTTTTTCCAACATATTTTTTGTCTTTTTCGCCTTTCTCAACTGTGAAGTATATACTTACCCCGTACAGGGGGTTGACATTTTCAAAAAAATCTGTATTATATTTATATAGTTTCGCTCTTTAAAAATAAGAGATGTAGGATAGTTAACAAAGCTCTAGGGAACTAGAGCCAATTAAAATTCCTTGCGAAAGCG
>Ga0210018_1000314_pt1 | contig 23768 bp, 18 predicted proteins | sample CryGeyCG2014_010_2_FD_183967 | JGI IMG/M metagenome (GOLD analysis project Ga0210018, IMG submission 183967) | Groundwater microbial communities from aquifer - Crystal Geyser CG09_land_8/20/14_0.10 (SPAdes) (version 2) | ecosystem: Environmental > Aquatic > Deep subsurface > Groundwater | place...
ACCGGAGGCTAGAGAAGCATAACTAAAAAAGACAAAAAGACAAAAAAGTGAAAAAAATAGATAAACGCTTGCCCTCCTCATCTTGTTTATTTTTTCGACCTAATTAGTTTTGGGTCTTATCAATCTTCTGGAAGAAAATTGATAACAAATTAGCTGTAAGAAATAGTCGCGTTGTTTACAGTTCTTTCTGATTAGTTCCTGTTTTCTGTGAACCCTGCTCTTGAATTCCGTCTTTTTGTACCACATATCCAGCAAAGTTCTGATTACTCTTTCTGCCTTGCCGTTAGTCCTCGGAATTCTTACACTATACTATACTCCCAAAAATCACATTTGCCAACGCTCCCGTGTTTTTTGGTCTTTGGGCTCGTCTTCATAGCCGACTTCGCTTTGCCCGATATCCCGCCTGCCGCTCTCGATCAAAACTTCTCTCGGTTTGGAACCGTCGGCCGGGCCAATGACGCCGTTCGCCTCGAGAATATCCAGAAGCCGCGCCGCCCGGGCATATCCCACCCGGAGCCTTCTCTGAAGAAGCGAGGCCGAAGCTTTTCCCGCTCTCATGATTGTTTCTTCGGCTTCTTCGTACAATTCGTCCTCTCCCTCGCCTCCGCCGCCGAAAAAAGCCAACCCTTTCGCGCCAAAACTCAATTTTTGCGGCGCGGTAACCCCTTCATCGTATTCAACCTCTTCTTTGAGCTGGGACCTGATTGATTTCACAACCCTTCTTACTTCCGATTCGGAAACAAATACTCCCTGAATTCTTTTTGGTTTGGGCGAGCGGGCGGAGAGATAAAGCATATCTCCGTTTCCCAAAAGCTTTTCCGATCCCGCCATATCAAGAATGGTTCGCGAATCTATTTGGGTGGCCACCTGAAAAGCAATCCTCGTCGTGATATTGGCTTTGATAAGTCCGGTGAGAACTTCCACTGACGGGCGCTGGGTGGAAACGATAAGATGAATCCCCACCGCCCGCGCCATCTGGGCAATTCGGACAATGGCCGCCTCCACTTCTTTGGCATGGCTCGCCATAATGTCTGCGAGTTCGTCAATAATGATAACGATGAACGGCAGGCGCTTTTCTTCTTTATCGGTAATTTCACCTGTTTCCTCGTCCACGATTTCCTTCTTCCGGCCTCCTTTTATTTTTTCGTTATAGGAAAATATATCTCTTGATCCCGAATCCTGAAGCATTTTGTAACGTTCCTCCATTTGTCCAATCACCCACTTGAGCGCGTTGGCCACTTTGCCGTTATCAACTACCGTTGGTGTCAAGAGATGCGGAATGCCGTTGAAAGCGGTGAGCTCGACGCGCTTGGGATCGATGAGAATAAATTTCAGATCATCCGGGGAGTTTTGATAAAGAAGCGAGGTTATAATTGTGTTGATGCAAATGCTCTTTCCGGTTCCGGTCGCGCCGGCAATCATAAGGTGAGGCATCGTGGAGACGTCGCTGAGAATATAATTTCCCGCCACGTCCTGGCCCAAAGCGACAGTCAGATTCGATTTTCTTTCAGAAAAATCAGTACTTTCTAAAATATCCCGAAGCCTCACCAGAGTCGGAACTTTGTTGGGCACTTCAATCCCGATGAGCGATTTTTGCGGAATGGGAGCCTCGATTCGGATCGGGTGCTGGGCGAGCGCCAAAGACAAATCATTGTTGAGAGTGGTGATTTTCGAGAGTTTGACTCCGGCTGCCGGCTTGAAACAATATTGCGTCACTGACGGACCAACGCTGATTTCCCCGATCTCAACATCAATTCCGAAATTCTTGAGGGTTTTTTGAATTATTTTGGCATTGGCTTCAATATCGCCGGCTTTGGCCGTGCCGGTTGTCCGCTCCAGAAGATTAAGGGGAGGCAATTTCCATCCGGCGATCATTCTTTGCCTTTCCGAAACTGGCATTCCTTTTTCGGGAACGATTTTTTCCGGTCTTCTTTTCAGCATTTCGCTGATTCTTGCCGCCGCTGACGGCTTTTCCTCTATGGTAATCTTTGGTTCCTCTCTCCCCTCCTCGCCTCTTTCATCTTCCGCTTCATCTTCTTTTTTCTTTATCCATTCAACCGGCTTAACAAGCGCCCGAAACGGAACGTTGAGCGCCAGAAGGAGGGACGCAAGAGCAATCGCAAGAAGCACCACCAAGCCGGCCCAAAACCCGAAAAGGTGCAGAACCGGGTAAGCCGCCGCCGTTCCCAAAAATCCGCCTCCCTGCCCGCTTTTGGCAATTTCAAGCATTTTTAAAAGCGGGTGGAAAATATGAATGATTCCAAGAACACTCGCGAAGAACAAAATGAACCCAGCCGTCACGAAAACATAATACGATTCCGTGCCGCGGCGGAAATACATAAAGCCGACAATCGCCAGAAGAAGCGGAAGTAAAAATCTTCCCGCGCCAAAAGCAAGGGCGAGAATTTTATTGAGATATGTTCCAAACGCGCCCGCTCCGCCGAACAAACTAAACACGCTCAAAATCGCCAGCGCGATCAAAAGCACCGCGATGATAGAGCGTTTTGTGTCCATGCTGATTTTCGACCTTCTCCTTCGCCCGTTCCCGTTCCAGTTTTCTTTATCTTTTTTCTTTTTTCTTCGGCCCATTTGGTTTTCGAAGCTGATTACTTGCTTATTTTAGCACACTATTCAGGAAATTTCCAGCGAACGCCAATCTCAATACAAACTTGAATATTTCTCTTTGACGAAAGGCAAAAATGGGCGTATTATATGGGAAGGATTTAAGCTTTACTAAATTAAAATCTAAGTTTTCGAGATCATGAAAAATCGTACCCTATTTTTCGGCGATAATTTGGAAATCTTGCGCAAGAAAATTCCGAGCGAGAGTTTCGATTTGATATACCTCGATCCGCCTTTTAATTCCAGCCGCGATTATAACGTGCTTTTTAAAGAAGGCTTGCAGGACAGCCCGGCACAGGTTCACGCTTTCGAAGATTCATGGCATTGGTCGCGTGAATCAAAACATACTTTCGACCATCTGGTCACAAAAACAAACGACAATATCGCCAAGCTGATGCTGGCGCTTGAAAAAATACTGGGGCACAACGACGTGCTGGCATATCTCGTTATGATGACGGTCAGGCTGATTGAATTGCATCGCGTTTTGAAAAAAACGGGAAGCCTTTATCTTCATTGCGACCCAACAGCCAGTCATTATTTAAAAATAGTTTTGGATGTTGTCTTTGGAAAGAAAAACTTCAGGAATGAAATCATATGGCATTATAGAAGATGGACAGCAAAAGCAAAAAAATTTCAAAGGCTGCACGACATAATATTTTTTTATTCAAAGAGCGATAACTACATATGGAATCAGCCTTATATTCCATATACAGAGGGCTCTCTTAAAAGAAAAGAACATACACTGCATAGATTTAAAGGAGAAGAAAAGTATCTTGTAAAGAAAACTAAAGAAGAGGGTGTTCCAGAGAATGATGTTTGGCAAATACCATTTATTCCTCCTTCAGCAAAGGAACGGCTTGGATATCCCACTCAGAAACCGGAAGCACTTTTAGAAAAAATAATAAAAGCCTCATCGAACGAGGGAGATTGGATACTGGATCCTTTCTGCGGATGCGGCACAACCGTTGCAGTAGCGGAAAAGCTAAAAAGAAAATGGGTCGGAGTAGATATTACAAGTTTGGCCATTAACCTGATAAAATATCGTCTAAGAAACCGGCTTGGGATAGGAAAAAAACAGATTTATACCGACGGTTTGCCAACAGATTTATCCGGCGCGAAAGAATTATTCAAAAAGGATCCGTTTGAATTTGAATACTGGGCGCTTGATTTGGTTAATGCCATTCCCTCTCAAAGTAAAAGCAGGGATAAAATGCGGGGAGCCGATAAGGGCATTGACGGAGTAATATATTTTCACAAAAATATGGCAAACGGCAATGGAAATGGAAATAGGAACGGAAAAGGAAAATGGGAGTACGGAAAAGCCATTGTTCAAGTAAAAGGAGGAAGCGTGCAAAGAAGCCAGATAGCGACACTCAAAGGAGATGTGGAAAGAGAAAAGGCTGAAGCCGGAATATTCATTACTCTCGAAGAGCCAACAAAGCCTATGACGAGCGAAGCAGTTAACGCGGGAAGTTTTTCCACTCCGCTCACCGGCAAAATTGAATTTCCCAGAATTCAAATTATAACGGTCAAAGAATTACTACGGGGAAAAATCCCCAATCTCCCGCAAGGTCTGGTGGAAAATTATTATAAGGAAGCAGAAGCAATTGATATTGAAGAAAATCAAACAAACAAGATTGACCTCAAATTTTAGTAACTTCACTAAGGCTGAACCTTGACGGAAAATTTTTAAGCCTGAAAAAGCGACGAGAATTTATATTATGTGCTGGAAAAGATATGAACTTGCTACAACTAGTTGTAGCAAGTTTTCAAAAGAAAAATTCCCTCTAGGGAATTTTTCTTTAAGCCGAATTCATCTGAATTAAGAATAATATCGGGAGCTAAATATACTTTTCCATAATCTTCCCGTAATTTTTGCAGAAGCCGGAAACGAAATTTTGGTCGGGAAAAAAGTTTTTGAGGTCATAAGAAAGTTTTTGCGGCGTCACTTTCGCCTTGATTCTTTTTTTGAGTTCTTTTTTAAGTTGCCCTTCTCCGGAAATGCCGGTTAGTTTTTTGAGATTTTTCCAGTCCGGCAAAACACCGTTTTGAAAATACCAGAAAAGATCATAGAAATCGCAGCCTTTGATGTCGATTTCATTTTCTTTTCCCTCAAACCACTCTCTTGAAAAAATGGCGTAAAGTTTTCCGGTCATAAGATATGAAAGAGTATAATTTATCGCCACGAAATTGAAACCGTATTTCGAAAGAGGCGTGATCTCTGTTCCGGGATTTTTGAAAGGTGACAGACTGGTTTCGATTTTTACGAAAAGCAAGTCGCTCTCGTTTTCTTTGGTGAGGCCCAATTCTTTGAGAACGGGAAATTTCAAATATAGTCTCTGTTTTCCCTGCTGGCACGTTTCTATTTTCAAAAGATATTTTTTCTCAAAATAATCTTTTGCCTCTTGACCCAGTTTCGCAAGATCAAACTTCTTGAAATCCTTCTCGGAGAGATCAAAATCCAAATCTTCCGAAAGCCTTGGCGCTCCAAAACAAATCCGTAGGCATGATCCGCCGGTGAAAATGAAATTTTTGTACTGGGGATCGCCATACAAAAATTCCAAGACCGGATACTGCAGATATTCTTTCAGAAAATTGCGAATGACAAAATCGGGGACGCCAGCCGCTCTTTTCTCGAGCACTATCTTTCTAAGAAATTCTTTTAGCATAATATCGGCTTTTTATAATTTTAAATATATCCCTAACCCGCTTGTTTTTTGTGAATTTCAAATACGATTCCGCCCGCTCAAATTCTTTCCGGCTGATATTTTCCCAATTAATACGAAGGTCTTCCACTGCTTTCGCGGTAATCGGCTTTTGCTTCAGGAAGCGTATATACAAAAAATCAAAAAGGGCTTTCGCTTTAGAAGCTTCAAGGACGGGAAAGCCGTTTTTTTCTTTCGCCTCATATCCGCAAAAGAGCTCTGGCGCCAAAGTATAATATCTGAATGATCCGAGAGCGTTGGAAAACTCCCGGCTTGTTTTCGCCGTCGCGGAGGTAAGCGCCGAAACCGGCTCGCTCAAAATGCCGTATTTCGAAAGCACGTACTCAAAGGAAAGATAAGACGGCTCCAGCATTTTGCCGGCAATATATTCCAGATAGGCATCTTTTTGGCTTTCCTTTTCCCAGCGTTCTTTTAGCACATATAAACCTTTTTTCAGCTGGATAATTTTTCCGCTTTTCATCCAATATCTGATGCCGGCGCTAGCCGTTTCCTCCTTTTTCTCAAAAGCACGAAGATTTTCCTTTGTGAAAATCAAAAAAGGCAAAAATTTTTCCTTAATTCTAGAAAACTGCATTTATAGTTGTTTGGCGCTCTTCAAAGTTCGGCTTTAAAAGCGAAAGAATAAATTCTTTCGCTTTTAAAGCCGAACTTTTTAACCTTTTTATCCCCGAAATCCCGTTCCGGCCGGAATCAGTTTTCCGATGATAACATTTTCCTTGAGGCCGCGCAGTTTGTCCTCTTTTCCGGTCACGGCGGCGTTTATGAGAACCTTGGCAGTTTCCTGAAAGGAAGCCGCGGACAAAAAGCTTTCCGTGGAAAGAGCCACTTTGGATATGCCAAGCAAGAGTCTTTCGGCAACTGCGACGCTCTTTTTCTGTTTTTTGGCCTCTTCATTGGCTTCCAAAAACTGAACTTCTTCAACAATATCCCCCGGCAGAAGATCGGTATCGCCCGGATCAAGAATCCGGACCCGGGAAAGCATCTGGCGAATGATAATCTCGATATGCTTGTCATTAATTCCTTCTCCTTGAGCCGAATAAATTTCCTGAACCTCTTTAATAATATAACGGTGAATAGCATCACGCCCCTCGATCTTGAAAAGTTTTTTGAGATCAATGTGACCTTCACTCAAGATTTGCCCCCGCGCAGTCAGCTCTCCTTCTTTCACATTGAGATTCATTACTCCCGGAACTATATATTCTCTGATCTCTTTCTTTTTCTTTGGTCCTTCCTGCTCAATTCTCACTATCTTTTCTTTCTCGGTTTCTTTTATCTCCACAACTTTTCCGTCAATCTCAGAAACAGCCGCCTCTCCTTTTGGCAGACGGGCTTCGAAAATTTCATCAACCCGGGGAAGACCTTGGGTGATATCAGTTCCGGCCACGCCGCCAATGTGGAAAGTTCTCATCGTGAGCTGGGTTCCCGGTTCGCCAATGGCCTGGGCGGCAACAATGCCAACCGCCTGGCCGATTTGCACCAGTTCGTTTCTCCCCAAATCAAGCCCGTAACATGTCTGGCAGATTCCGCGTCTGGCCTTACAGGTTACCACCGACCGGATCTTTACCTTGTCAATGCCTTTTTTCTCGATTTCCAGAGCCTTGTCTTTGGATACCATTTCTCCTTTTTTAGCAACAACTCTGCCGGTTGCAGAATCCTTCACATCCTCAACCAAAACCCGGCCTCGCAGGCGCGAAGCAAAACTTATGCTGACCACATCAGAATCTTCCCGATAGAGATAAGTTCCCTCTTTATCTTTGCAGTCCTGCTTCCGAACAACCACATCTTGAGCGACATCCACGAGGCGTCTGGTGAGATAACCGGCGGTTGCCGTGCGAAGGGCGGTGTCGGCCATACCTTTTCTGGCACCGTGGGTGGAAATAAAATATTCCAGCACATTGAAGCCTTCCTTGAATGAGGACTTCACCGGAAGCTCAATAGTCTCTCCCGTTGGCCCCGCCACCAATCCTTTCATTCCCGTCATCTGAACAATTACCGCTTCCGTCCCGCGGGCCTTTGAATAGACCATCGAATAAACCGGTCCTTCCTTGTCCAAAGATTCGCGAACGGCGTACGTTATTTTGTTTTTGGCTTCGTTCCAAATTTCAATAACCCGGTTTTTTCTTTCCTGAATAGTAAGAAGGCCCATTTCAAATTGCTTGTCAATCATTTCGACTCTTTTTTCTGCTTCCCGGAGTATCCCTTCTTTTTTAGCAGGCACAATCAAATCATTCATTCCCCAGCTCATTCCTGAACGAGTTACAATCGCGAACGACAAATTTTTGAGATCATCAACGAATCTGGCTGTTCTTTCCGGACCAACTGTTTCCAAACATCGGCCCACAATCTCGCGAAGTTTTCCTTTATCCATTTCCTGATTGACGAATCCCAATTCCTCTGGAATTATCTGATTGAAAAGAACTCTTCCCGGAGAAGTTTCAACAATTTCATCATCTACTTTCACCTTTACCTTCGCTCGCAGATCTGCTTTCTCAAAATGATAAGCCATTATTGCTTCCTCCCCTCCGGAAAAAATCTTCCCTTCCCCTTTGAGCTCCTTGAGAATATGAGTCATATAATAACAGCCCAAAACCATATCCTGGGAGGGAATGGTGATCGGCTCTCCGCTAGCGGGCTTCAGGAGATTCTGCGAAGAAAGCATTATGTCGCTGGCTTCACGCCTTGCTTCAGCCGTGAGAGGAACATGAACGGCCATTTGATCTCCATCGAAGTCGGCGTTGAAGGCGGCGCAGACCATTGGATGAATTTGAATCGCTTTTCCCTCGATAAGAACCGGCTGAAAAGCCTGAATGCTCAATCGGTGAAGAGTCGGGGCGCGATTGAGAAGCACGTAATGATGTTCGATTATTTCGTCAAGCATTTTATAGGCTTCCTCGGTTTCAAATTCAACCATTTTGCCGGCGCTCCGGACATTGTGCGCGTGTTCTCCCTCAATTAGCTTGTTAATAATAAAAGGTTTGAAAAGCTCGAGCGCCATTTTCTTGGGAAGACCGCACTGGCGCAATCTTAGCTGGGAACCGACTACGATTACGCTTCGTCCGGAATAATCAACCCGCTTGCCAAGAAGATTCTGCCGAAAACGCCCCTTTTTTCCCTTGAGCATATCCGCCAAAGACCGCAAAGCTCTTCTCTGACCGGTTGATGCGGCAACTGACGTCTGGCCGCGGCGAGCGCTATTATCAAACAAAGCATCTACCGCCTCTTGAAGCATTCTTTTTTCATTTCGCGCAATCACTTCCGGCGCTCCAATTTCGATTAGTTTTTTGAGACGATTGTTGCGGTTGATAATTCGCCGGTAGAGATCATTGAGATCCGAGGTGGCAAACCGTCCTCCGTCAAGCTGAACCATCGGACGAAGATCCGGAGGAATAACCGGTATAGCCGTCGGAAACATCCACTCCGGACGTATTCCCGACTGCCTCATACCCTGAAACAGCTTTAGTCTTTTGAGAAGACGCCTTTTGTCGGAACTTTTGTCGTCCTGAAGGTGTTTTTTAATTCGACCTATCTCCTCATCGAAATCCATTTCCTCGAGGAGTTTCCGGACAGCTTCTGCTCCAATGCCGGCCCGAAAGACATGGGCGTATTTCATGGAAAGATTGAAATATTCAACCTCGGAGAGAATTTGAAATTTTTTGAGACTTTTGAGTTCCTCCCGGCTGACCTGATAGACATCTTTCAAATCCGAAATGGACTCTTCCCCTTCTCCGCTCTTGGCTTTTTTCTGTTTGCTCTTAAGCTCGGAATCAAGCCTCTGCAGCGCTTCCCGACGGGCTTCCTCATTTACTTCCATTACAACGTAACTCGCAAAGTAAACCACCTTTTCAAGATCCTGGGTGGACATACCGAGAGCCAGACCAATTTTTGAAGGCACGCCGCGCAAAAACCAGATATGGGAGACAGGAACGGCAAGTTTGATATGCCCCATTCTTTCCCGGCGGACTATCGAGCGGGTTATTTCCACGCCGCATTTATCGCAAATTATTCCCTTGTAGCGGATTTTTTTGTATTTCCCGCAATAACATTCCCAGTCTTTGGCCGGACCGAATATTTTCTCGCAAAAAAGACCGTCGCGCTCATAGCGCTGGGTGCGATAGTTGATAGTCTCCGGCTTTGTTACTTCCCCATGCGACCAATTCAAAATATCCTCCGGACTGGCCAGTCGCAGGCGGATGGATTTAAAGTCGTTTAGTTTAGCATTAGATGATTGAAACATATTATAATTTGCAACTTGAATAAAATTTACAAAAATCCCAATTGCTAACCGCGAACTTGCCAATTACGAAATATTCTTTTTTTCTCCGCCCTTTTCTTCTTCCGGTTTTTCTCCCTTCTCCTCTGCCAGCTCGATATTAAGGCAAAGTCCCTTAAGTTCGCTCACTAAAACGTTGAAAGAAGCTGGCACGTTTGGATTCCTGATCTGCTCACCCTTGATTATCGACTCATAAGCCTTCGAGCGTCCCAAAACATCATCTGACTTTATCGTCAGCATCTCCTGAAGAGTATAAGCGCTCCCGTAACCTTCCAGCGCCCAAACCTCCATTTCTCCAAAGCGCTGTCCGCCAAATTGAGCTTTGCCGCCCAGCGGCTGCTGGGTGATGAGAGAATAGGGTCCAATCGAGCGCATATGGATTTTGTCTTCCACTAAATGGTTGAGTTTCATGATGTACATAAAACCAACCAGTGTTTTTTCGTCAAAAAATTCACCGGTCTTGCCGTTTATGAGCCTTAATTTTCCATCCTCTGAAAGGCCGGCCTTCTTGAGTTCCTTTTTTATGTCGACTTCTTTTATTCCAGCCAGAGAAGGGCTGGCCACTTTATAGCCGAGCTGTGCCGCTGCCCAGCCGAGATGGGCTTCCAGAATTTGTCCGATGTTCATTCGGGAGGCTACTCCCAAAGGATTCAAAATGATATCAACTGGGGTTCCGTCGGGCAGAAACGGCATGTCTTCGACCGCGGCGATTTTTGAAATAACACCCTTGTTTCCATGACGCCCGGCAAGTTTGTCCCCCACTGCAATTTTCCGAAGCTGGGCTACACTTATCTGAATTTGCTGAATCACTCCCGCCGGCAGCTTATCGCCCTGTTCGCGGGAAAATATCTTTATATCAACCACCTTTCCGTGTTCGCCATGAGGAAGATAAAGCGAAGTATCCTTTACGTCCTTTGACTTTTCTCCAAAGATTGCCCGCAGAAGTCGCTCTTCCGGCGTGAGATCGCCCTCCCCTTTGGGAGAAATTTTTCCAACCAATATGTCGCACGAAGAAACTTCCGCTCCAATGTGGATTATTCCTGTATCGTCAAGATTTTTGAGACGCTCCTCTCCGATATTGGGAATATCGCGAGTGATAACTTCGGGGCCAAGCTTTGTATCACGAACATCAACGGAAAAATCCTCGATGTGAATTGAGGTGTAGCGGTCGTCCCGAAGAAGTTTTTCCGAAATGATTATCGCGTCTTCAAAGTTGGCGCCTTCCCAGGGCATCAGAGCCACCAGAACATTTTGACCCAAGGCCAGTTCGCCGTTGTCAGTCGAGGCGCCGTCTGCCAGAAGCTGACTTTTTTTTACCTTGTCTCCCTTGGCAACCCTTGGAATTTGATTCATGCAAGTGAAAGCGTTCGAGCGCTCAAAACTTTGAAGAGCGTAAACCTTTTTCTCTGGCTTCCCAGCGGAATTTTCCGATTTGACCGTGATGTGATCGGAATCAACCTCAATCACTTCCCCGTCTTTTTGAGCCAAAACCACTTGCCCCGAATCAGCCGCCGCTTTATCCTCGAGTCCTGTTCCCACCAGCGGAGCCTGGGGCATAACACAAGAAACTGCCTGGCGCTGCATATTTGATCCCATCAGCGCCCGGTGAGCATCATCGTGCTCCAGAAACGGAATAAGCGCCGTTGCGACAGATATACACTGCTTGGCAGAAACATCAATGAAATCAATTTTTTCTGCCTCAATCATAGAGGGCTTGCCCTTGACGCGCGCTTCCACTTTTTCCTCAAGAATAAAACCTTCCTCGTCCTGTTCCACATCAGCGTGAGCAATAACTTTTCTGTCCTCAACCGTAGCGTTGAGATATTCTATTTCTTTCGTCACAAAGGGTTTTCCGTTTTTCAATACTACCTTTCGATAAGGAGTCTCGATAAATCCGTATTCATTTATTCGGGCATAACAAGCCAGATGATTTACCAGTCCGATGTTTGGTCCTTCCGGAGTCTGCACCGGACAAATCCGTCCGTAATGGGACTGGTGAACGTCGCGGACTTCAAAGCCGGCCCGTTCCCTTGTGAGTCCCCCCGGTCCCATAGCCGAGAGCCTCCTTTTGTGTTCCAGTTCCGCCAGGGGATTTACCTGATCCATAAATTGGGAAAGCTGCGAGGAAGCAAAAAATTCCTTAACGGCGGCAGCTACCGGCCGGGAATTGATGAGCTGCCCCGGCACGACCGTTGCCAGATCGCAGGTACTCATCCGGTCTTTGATATTGCGCACCAGTCTCGCCAGTCCCGCCCGGAATTTGTTCTGCACTAGTTCACCAATACAGCGTACGCGCCTATTTCCCAGATGATCAATGTCATCCGGTATCGCCATCGGATCATTATTAAGACGGATAATTTCTTTGATAATCAAAATAAGATCTTCCGGGCGCAAAATTCTGTGTTTTTCGTCATTTGGACAATCAATTTCAAGTCTTTGATTTAAGCGGTAGCGGCCGACTTTTCCGAAATCATAGCGGTCAAAATTGAAAAACATAGCCTCGATCATCTGTTTTGCGTTTTCCTTCGAGGCCAGATCTCCCGGCCGGATTCTTTTATAGACTTCCAGAAAACTCTCGCCCTGATTTTTCGCCGCGTCCTTTTCAATAGTGGCCTCGATATAATTTATTTCTCCCGTATTTACATCAGAGAAAGTCTTGAGAAGTTCTTCGTCGCTCGCAATTCCAAAAGCCCGCAAAAGCGAAGTGATGGCCACCTTTCTCTTCCGATCAATTTTCACCCAAATGACTCCGTCAAAATCCGTTTCCATTTCAAGCCAGGCTCCCCGATTGGGAATAATTTTGGCTCCGAACAGCCGGCGGCCTTTTTGGTATTCCATAGTAAAAAACACTCCCGGACTGCGAATGAGCTGACTGACAACTACTCGTTCAACTCCGTTTATTATGAAAGTTCCCCTTTCCGTCATAAGGGGCATATCGCCCAAATACACTTCCTGCTCCTTCACTTCGCCGGTTTGCTTGTTGAGTAGCTTTACTTTTGATCGAAGAGGAGCTTCAAAGGAAATATTTTTCGCTTTTGAAGTTTTTTCGTCATATTTGGGTTCATCCAGATAATATTCCCCAAAAGTGAGTTCAAGGTCTTTTCCGGTAAAATCCTTGATCGGATTTACCTCGTCAAGAAGCTCCTTAAGACCTTCTTTTACGAACCATTGATAAGAAGTGGTCTGCGCTTCAATAAGGTTTGGAAGCGAAACCATTGGAAGATGCTTGAAAAATATCCTCTTGCTCAAAGAGGATTGCGGGCTAAAAGACTCTTTCACCCCAAGAGTTTTCGCCTCTTGCGACATAAAAGACACTCCACTTCCCTTTCCCGCTTCGCGAAATTTCTTGGAAGTTTGGGATAACGGCAGTGGTTTATTAAAACGTATTTAGTTTAACTCTTGTTTGTTATTCAATTCCCCCAAAAGTTGAATTCAAGTAATTTTGATGATATCACAGGGGATTTTTCTTTGCAAGTACCAAGCTCTTCAGCGTAATCTCGGCAATCCGGCAGGAAGTCCATTTTTCCGGCACGTCACTTATTATCTCAAAGCCGGAAATTTTGTCAAGTCTTATTCTGCGGCGACGCAAAATTTGGTCAATTTTGAAAAGCAAGATACGGGAAAGAGAATTATTTTCTTTCCATTTTGTCCGACCAACAACGTTTCCTTTTCTTGTTATTGACAAATTTATCTGATTGTCCCGCTTTATCTCGAGAAAAATTTTCATAAACAAAACAATGCCTGCTTTACTCCAAATCATACATCAAATGCGAGGCGGAAAGCATAATGTCATCAACTTTCCCCTGTTTGTCCAAGTGATACGACAAAACCATTTTGTTGTCGGCGATTCCGATGGTGTATTTGGCGAAAGTGCCGGCCAGATTCACTTTCATCTGCTTTATTACTTGTTGCTCTTGATCGAAATTAAACAATTTCACGCCGCGGATATAATTTTGAAGATGTTCGACGGCCTCTTTTCTGGTTATGTCCCCGCAGCAGTCGCTTGCATCAACGACATAAAAGACTTTCGCTGCCATCAGCGCCGAAACTTTGGCAAAATTTTTGTCGTTCACCGCTTTTTCAAAAGCAGATGAAGATTGGCTGGTCAGCTCCGTCTGATTGGCTACCGTATCGGTCGTCCCCGCCCTATTCTGCACCACTTGCTTTTTGAGAGCGTTGATTTGAGCCTGCAAATCCTGGATGTTTTTTTCGTACGTCCAAGACTTTTCTCTCATCATCTGTTTTTTCCAAGAATACAAAACGCTTCCAATTATCGCCGTGGACACGAGAATAATGATAAGTAACCCAGCAATCAGCAATTGGTCCTGTCTCGCCGCACCTTTCGGGATTTGTGGCTCGCAGTTTTTTTCTTTTAGTTTTTGATTCCTCCTTTTCATTTTGTTTTTTACTAATGAATTAAGCTTTGTGTCAATTATACCAAACCATTGCCAAAAAGTAAAATGTCACTCATATCTCAACGCTTCAATCGGATTCAGATTAGCCGCCCTGCGGGCAGGATAGAATCCGAAAACAATTCCGATAGTGGCGGATACTCCAAAAGCCAGAAAAATTGATGAAAGAGAAATTTCGGGAGTCAGGCTCAAAAAATTTGACAGTACAAGTGAAGATACCCATCCCAGAATAATTCCGACGAATCCGCCCAAAAAAGTCAGGGTGACGGCTTCCGCCAGAAACTGGAGGCTGATATAGATTTTCCGGATGCCTACCGCTTTCCGAAGACCGATTTCTTTTGTTCTTTCAGTAACGTTCGTGAGCATCATATTCATAATCCCGATCCCGCCCACGACAAGAGAAATGCCGGCGATGGCGGAGAGAAGCATGGTGAAAGTGCTGGTAACGCTGGTGGCGGTGGAAATGATATCGTTTTGGTTCATTATCCGAAAATCAGCCTGATCGGGATTGGAAATTTTGTGGCGCGCGAGAAGAAGGCTTGTGATTTGTTCCTGAACCGAGGTCATCAAAGACTGATTCGCCGCCGTTATGCTAATGTTGTTTATGTAATCGCTTCCTGCCAGAAAATGCTGGGCGGTAGCAAGCGGAACATAAACCATGTCATCCTGATTGTTGAATCCGGAACCGCCTTTGGCGGTCGTCACGCCGATTATCTGAAAGTCAATTTTGTTGATGCGTACAGTCTGTCCTGCCGGATTCACATTTTCCCCGAACAATTCGTTTCTGGTGTCCGGTCCAAGAACCGCCACTTTGGCCGAGCCTTTTATCTGCTGCTCCGAAAAAAACGACCCGATGTTCATTTTTACGTTCCGGGTGGCCGCGTAATCCCCGGTGGTTCCGATAACCTCGGTATTGGTGTTGTTGCCTTTCGCCGTCAACTGATAGCGTCCCGTAACGGCCGGTGCCACCGCCGCCGCGCCGTTTATCTGGTTTTTGATGGCTTCCGCGTCCTCTTCTGTGAGCGTTTGGGAACTTCCCGCTCCCTGGCTGATTCCGCCCACTCGCTGGGAACCCGGCATCACCATGATTAAATTGGAGCCGATGGATTCGATGCTCGAAGCGACGGAATTTTTCGCACCTTGGCCGATAGCCACCAGCGCGATAACCGAGGCGATTCCGATGACAATGCCTAAAATAGTAAGTCCGGATCTTACTTTGTTATTCGAAATTGATCGAATTGTTTCGCGAAATAAGTCGGTAATCATTTTTTCGTATCCTTTTCAATCAAGCCGTCCCGAATGGAAATTATTCTTTTGGCAAAGTCAGCGATTTCCTTTTCGTGAGTGATTATCACTATGGTATGGCCTTTTTCGTTAAGCTCCTGGAAAGTTTTCATCACCACGCGGCCTGTTTTTGTGTCGAGGTTTCCAGTTGGTTCATCCGCAAGAATGATGGATGGATCGTTGATGAGGGCACGGGCGACAGCCACGCGCTGCATCTGTCCGCCGGACAGCTGGTTTGATAAATTCAAAAATTTATTTTCTTCAAGGCCGACATACTTCAAGGTTTCACGGGCTTTAGCTTCCCTTTCTTTCATCGGCATTCCTGAATAAACGAGCGGCAACATGACATTTTGAAGCGCGGTTGTTCTGGGAAGAAGATTGAAAGCTTGAAAAACAAAGCCGATTTTTTCCCTCCGGAGATCCGAGAGTTCATCTTCTCCCATTTTGGAAATCTCTTTTCCTTCCAGAAAATATTTTCCGCTCGTCGGAGTATCGAGGGCTCCCAAAATATGCATGAGGGTCGACTTTCCTGAACCCGACGGCCCGATAATGGCCACAAACTCTCCTTTCTCAACTTTGAAAGAAATACCGCAGACTGCCCGGGTTTCAACGTCACCGTTAATATACGTTTTGTACAAATTTTTGCATTCAATCATCTCGAAATTTTCAATTTACAATCAATTATCAATTTTCAATCAATTATCAATTTTCAATGAATCAATGTTTGAAAATTGGGTAATTGAAAATTTATTGAAAATTGATCATTGATCATTGAAAATTCTAGTCTAATCTCTTCCTCCGCCTCCAAGACCCGGGAGTCGAAGGCTACTACTCTTGTTTGTACTTGAAGAACTGGCGCTCGATGTTGAACTTGAATTGATAGTTTGAGTGACGACTTTGTCCCCGGCGCTGATGCCGCTCGTGATTTGGGTGCTGGTATCGTTCGAGGATCCGATCTCCACTGTTTTTTGCGCGGGAGTTCCGTTCGCAAGCACTTCAACATAGTAACCGCCATTACTATTGGTTTTCACCGCGCTGGCGGGAACCAGCAAAACATCCTGTTTAACATCGGTGATAATGGATGCTGAGACACTCATTTCCGGCTTTATGCGCTCATCAAGAGAATCGAAATCAATCGTCACATTGTATGTCACAACTCCCGAAGCGACCGTCCCCAAAGAATCCATCTTTTCGACTTTTCCCGTCATCTCAACGCCGTTTAGCGCATCAAGCGTCAAGACAACCTCCTGTCCCATCGAAACATTGGCAATGTCCACTTCATTTACCTGTACCTGGGCCTTCATTGTTCCTAAATCGCCGATGATAATAGGAACTTGCCTCGTGCTTCCCGAGGAAATTTTGCTTAAATCATCCCCGTTTTTTATGTTCACCGCGTTTACCGTTCCGTCAATCGGAGAAATCACTCTTCTTTCGGCCGCGTTTGATCTTTGATTGGCAAGATCGGCTTGAGCCGAAATCAAACTCTGCTCGGCAGAAGCCACTGACGCTTCGGCAGCTTCAAATTTTTGCTTCAAGGCCGCTTTATTTTTTGAGGTCGCCGCATCAAGATCGACTCTGGCCGACTTTTTTGAGGCCTTGGCACTTTCGAGCGAAGTTTCAGCCGATGCCAAAGAGGCCGTTGATTTTGAAACCGCGACTGACAAGTCATTATTGACGATATTGAAAAGAAACTGCCCTTTGGAAACTTTGTCCCCTACATCCACCGCGAGATCCGCTACTGTTCCCGTTATCGTGGGATCAATGTTCGAACTTTGATCGACAATTATATTGCCGCTCGCCGAAATCGAAGAAGTGAGCGTTCCTTTTTCGGCTGTTGAAGTGATGTATTGAACCTGACTCGTGGTTGATTTTGATTTGCTATACCACCAATAGCTTCCCCCGGCTATCGCGAGAACAATCGCCGCGATGATATAAGATTTTTTCAGTTTCATGACTCTGGATTTATTGAATATTATTATTCTCTTTGTCGAATACGCGAACAAGATCCGCGTTTACCATTCCATTGTCGCCCGGACGCCCCATCACGACAATTTGCTCGTCGTTCTTGAGATCGTTAACGCTGATTGTGCTTTGTCCCCGCTTGATGAGAGTTTGATCCGAAACTGAAATCGTATTTTCCTGACCGTCACGGTCTTTGATGACAATTTGGTTGTCCGCGACGGAAATGATCGCGCCTGCGATTCCATGACTGTTGCGAAATCCGCGCCCTTCAAAACCGCGCATCATATCCCGCGGACTTTGACCCGGACCCCCCATCATTCCCATCGGTCCGGGATGACCGCCGATGAAATTGCGCTCATAGTTTTCTCCGAACTTATAGGAAAACTTGGCTTTGTGAAATCCAATTGCTACTCCTCCCGCAAAACTTACGAGCACGATGATGAATACACCCACAGCCAACGTAGCAATCTTAAATTTTTTTGATTTCATTGTTTCTTGGATGTTCATATATTTGTTATGTTAAATGCTTAAAATTATTATTACTAAATTTGAAATACCAACTCAACATCAGCATCACGGCGAGAACCGGAACGAGCATTGCGGAAATTTCCACGACCGGCAAAGTTTCGAGAAGAGAAATTGAGAATGATCCCATATTTGAAAATATTGTTCCCGTGTCGGAAAAAACAAGCTTCGCGAGATTCCAAAAATCGGACTCCAAAAACGCCTGCCCAAAGACGAATAGAGTATAAACCAGCGCGCCAAAAGACACCGTTAGCCCGCCACGGGCAAACATCAGCTTTCTCGCCACTTTTCGGCTGTTTTCGATTGCAACTGCTTTCAATATCCTCCCTTCGAGCCCCCGCGAAGGTTCGATATGCTTGAGATTCTTGAAGATTTTTTGGATATTTTGGGTCATGTTGTTAATACGAATGATTGGCTGGAATGGACGCAATATTTGAATATACACTTTTTCAAATATTTGATAATATAGCTTAAGCCTGTTGATACCTAATCTATGAGTATTTTAAAGACAAAATACGATAAAAATTACTATAAAAATTATTTTTATAGAGAAAGGGAAAATTCCCAAAGAAATCAGAACCGGATTAAAAAAATAACCGAACATAAAAAAGCGGGTAAATTTCTTGAAATTGGATGCGGCGAAGGTAAATTATTGAAAGAAGCGGAGAAATTCTTTGAAATCGAAGGTTTTGATATTTCCCATTATGCCATCGAACAGGCAACCCGGTTAATTGGCGACAAGGCCTGCCAGAAAGACATTGAAAAAAGCTCCTTACCGAATGATTGCTATGACGTGATTGCTGTATTTAATTTACTTGAGTACACAACAAATCCTTACGGGGTGATTATTAAATTGCAATCTAGTCTTAGAAAAAAAGGAATGCTAATTGGATCGGTTCCGAATAATTTTGGAATCATCGGCAAAACATTTACTTATATTTCAAATCTGATTGATAAAACCCATCGCTCAACATATTCCCCTAATGTCTGGAATAAGTATTTTCATGAAGCAGGTTTTGAAAAAATAATATTTTTCGGGGAGATACCAGTTGGAAGAAATAGAAATTTTTATATAAAAAATAAATTTTGGAGATATTTATCTTTTAATTTAGTGTTTATTTGTAAAAAATGATTTTTATTAAAATAATACTATTTTTTTCAACTTTCCCAACCCCCTTTGATGCCGGCTTTTGATCGTGTTGTAGGGTTCACCCAAAATTTCGGCGATTTCATGGAGGGAAAAGTCTTCTTTATAGTGAAGCAATAATATGGCGCGGTAGTGCGGCGGGAGTTTTTTTAATATTTCTTCAAGTTCGTTTGCGATATCTTTTCGATGCAGAATTTCATCGGGCAGAATATTTTCACCGGCTATTTCATTAAATATGCTCTCTCCCTCTTCATTCACAAATGCAGAAAAGGCAACTTCTTTTTTCTTTTTGAAATAATCGTAAGTTGTATTCTTTGCAATCGTGAAGAGCCAAGCTTTAAAACTCCTGTTTCTGTTAAAATTCTTAAGATTTTTCCAAACCTTTACAAAAGTTTCCTGCGCCAGATCTTCCGCAACTTCTTTGCTGCCAGTAATCCGATAGAGAAAATTGAAAACCGGCGAAAGATGTTTTTCGAGCAGTTTCGCAAAAACCTCTTCCCGGCCGTTCAGATATTCTTCAACCAGCTTGTTGTCGCCTGTATCCATATGGTAAATAAGCGCTGCTACGGCGCTTGAAATTGCGTCGCTCGTCACAAGCGAAAGTAAGCTTTCGCTTGTGGGTTCGCTAGCAATTATAATACATCAAAACACCCTAGCATACTTGCATTTTTTGGCAAATTTATCCCTCACCAATTTTTCTGACGGCTCACCGTTGAAGTTGACGGACAAAAACTGAAACTTAAATTATATAAAATTGGTGAGGGATAAAAAAACAACGGCTAGCGTTGAATACTTTACCCTATGTTCCAAAAATGCTTCGTCGCAGTATTATTTGCGAGTGAGCATGGTTTTCCCCGACGTCACGTCGGGGAAATCACGAGCAAATTCTACAATGAGCGAGTTCGCTGGAACTCGCGAATGGTGCGACAAGCATTTTTGGAGCAAAGTAACCAGTCTAGTTATAAACTTTCTTGTAATACAAACTTACGTCGCTCACCCACTTGGCCGCGTCGGCGGAACTTCGCGCGCTGCAAGCTGATCCGCATTTCCAGAGTACCATTTCGCGGGGCGTGTCAATTTTTTTGGCGATGAGATTTTCAATGCGCCTTCCGACCACGTTCACCGCCTGGGCCGACGAGTCAAAACAGCTGTACCCGGCCGCGTTGCGGTTGTATCTCCCTTTGTATCCCCAATAATTGAAACATTCCTTTCCTCTTTTCTTGGGCGAATATTTTCCCCAGTCGCTTTCCTTTTTGGCAATCGCGACCAGATAAGCCGCTACTTTTCCGTCCTGTTTGGAAATGTACGGCGCCATCTTTTCAATTGGGTAGTCCGAAACTACCCTTCTGACTTTTCTCTCCAAGTCAGACGAGGAATTTTCTTTGGCAACGGGAAATGGCTTCTGGACATCATTTCTTATATTTCCGAAACACAGCCCGACAAAAAACAAAGACAAAATAACTAAACCGACAAAAACCGCCTCTTCCGGATTTTTCATTATTTTTTTGATTTTTCTTTTGATTTTCTTCATAAAAAACAAAAAACGGGACTCACCCGTCTTGCCCCGTACCAATTCTATAGTTAATCCCTAAATCAAGCATGTCCGAAAGCAAAGCCGCTTCGCGCTTTCGTTATGTTTTTAGAAAAAACTCGAATGGAATTGGTATGGGGTCTATTCTTTTTACATTATAGCAGATTTTCCAAAAGAAATCAACTTAAATCACAATTTTCCGAAATGAGCTGGCTAGTTCATGCAGCTAGAACCAGGTTTATAGACAAGAGCCTCAATTAAAACTATAATTTTAGTATAATAGATTAGGGTCTTGTAAGCCTTTTGGAAGATTGATAAGACCCTAGATTTAAATTACGAGAACATGAATAAAGAAAAAATGCCCGTTTCGTTTCCAGGACAAAACAAAATAGAAACTGAAGCGCATAAAATCAACAAGGCGGTAGATGATTATTACAAACGTCCGCGAACTAACAAATCTCGATCGACTGATGATGTTGCGCACGAGATAATAAAAAAGGAGAAAAGCGCGCCTATTGATCTGTCGAAAATGCCAAAAGAGGAAAGACAGTGGTATGAAAATATGCAGAACGCCGGAATTCGCATTTTAAGCGACGGATTTTTGGAAATACCTCGCTGGGAAAAATCAGGAAAGCATGCTGGAAGTCCAATGCGAGTCCGGCAAAAAGTTGATGGTATAAATTCAGCAATCAGGATGCAAGATAATATCCTGGAAATTTATCGCTCCGAAGAAAAAAGCCGAATCAGCGAATTTTCAAAAATTGAAAGTATTCAGGAAGTTATTGAGCATGCAAATGAACTATTGACCAGCTGGCGAATGGCAAAGCCAGAAGACAAGCAAGATCTGCAAATGCAATTAGCCGATGTTGTGCTGCAGCTTGAAAACTGCAGAAATGAGTTTAAAGTCGCAGTGAAAGACCAAGCCGACGCAGTTATGGGGTTTAGGGACAGACTTGGCCGGGAAAATCCCGGCGCGCTTGCGGCCAGAACCGTAGCGGCTCTGAATAACCTTGCTAAGCGAATGAACGAAATGCAATTAATTATGCCTATAATGGCTCTCCGCAAAGAGTTATTGATTCTTGAAAAAAGACGCTCTGCTGGAGCCATGCACAGATCCACAGCATATATTACGGAGGTGATGCGTCACGCGGTGTTTCGCGATTACCTAACTAAACCGCCTGCCTCAAGGATTAATAACAATGAAGTTGTTGAACTGAATAAAAGAATAGGCAGAGCGCTACATTTGTTAGACACAATTCGTGCCCTTCCTTATTCAAAACAAGCAGAGCAGGCAAAATTTCAATTAATCAATAAGGCAAAGAGGCTTTTTATGTCAAAGAAAAAGCTCGTAGATAATCTTGGTTCCGCCAAAAAAACTCTTGAAGAAGCAATAAATATACTCAAATCTAATATCGAGCATCTTGGTTAAGAGAAATTCATGTTTTCCTTTTCAGTTGAATCACACAAAAATCCCCTTTGAGGGATTTTTGTTTCGTGAGCTGTTTTTGCGCTGAAGCTCGAACTTTTTTCCGAGAAAACCCTTGAAACTTTCTCCGTGATTATTCTGATTTATCTAATACGGGAAATACTTTATACAATTCTTTATTTTTAATATGATGCAAATCCGGGTAGATTTCTTTATCGATTAAAGCTATTTCAAATTCGTCAGAATTTATTTTTGGTCTAATCAAGTAGCTATCAACTTTATTGATTTTTTCACTTAAAGAAAAACTAATTTGGTTAATTCCTCCGCAATGTTCTTTCTCTAAATATGAATTAATCCCAGACGCTACATAATAAAAGTTTGAATGAGTGGACTCATTCCGAGATCTTAACCCACTAATTGGATTATTATTGCAAACAGACTTCCATTCGTATTGGTTTATCAAGTATCTATTCCATACTCCGCTAGAAACAGTTGCCACTATTTTTTCCATCCTTTGTATAATCTTTTTAAATTATTTATACTCCTCAACAATTATATCGAATTCTCCTCCCATGACAGTTGCTTCAATATAGAAAGTTCCTTTTTTATAAAAAATAGTTTCACTTTGAGTTTCTCCAGTTGTATTGAAAATTTCTTTATACAGAGATTCATCGTTTGGACTTCTTAATATAGCCTGGCAAAGAGGTGTCATATTTATCTTTGCACAATCATATTTGATTCTAAATTTACTGCCAGTTATTGTAAATGTTTCTGAATTTTTTGCACCTTCGCCACTAAACGAAAAAATTTGTTTGTAAGATTTGGATTGTGGAATTTGATTTTGCTGCTTATCTAAAGCAGTAGTCACAGATATATTGCTTTTGTATCCCTTTTCTTTCAACAGATTAAGAAGTTCTTCTGTCTTTTGATTTCCGCTTTTTCTCTCATCTTTTCCACATTCTTTCGGCATTTGTTCAATAAGAGCGTTATCTGCTAGTTTAAAATTATTCCAGTCGCTAAACTCAAGAGAAGAAGGCAATAAAATTAACCAACTTTTGCATGACTCCATGAAATCATGATAGAAATTGATTGCGTCTGTCATCACCTTATGCAATGGGTTATTTTCATCAAGCTTTTTTTCAACGGCATATAACTGATTTTGCACATCTAAAAGTGTATCGTATTCTTTGGATTCGGTCGGGTTAGCCATTTTTATAAGTTCCTGGTGTCTGCTTGCTGATAGATTGTTAACAATCTGATCTGCTCTTTTTAGTTGTGTATTTTTTACATTGAAAAACTCGTCATAAATAGAAAAATCTTTTTCTTCAACTTCACTTATTTCTTCTTTTTTCACATTTTCTTGCGAACTTTCTTGTTTATTTTCTTGCAAATTAGCAACTCCTGTTTTTTCTTGGGAAATGGCAGGTTCTTCGTTTTTTGTTTTAGAGTCATTGCTATCCGAGGTTATCCCAAACAATACAAAAAAGGCAATAATAGATAAGCCAAATACAAGTCTTATTTTTCCTTTTGATAGTTTATTTTTAAACAAAGGAGAAAATGTATTTGGTATAATCCAACTCAATAAAAAACAAACCAATGAAGCCAGCGTTAAGATTATAAATAAGTTTTCCATTTATTTTATTGTAAATAATTATTATTTCAATCTAGGTAGATTCTAGAATGTAACCTCTCCTAAAGTTTAACTTTGGGAGCAAGTAAATTAGCGGTTGATTTAGAAACAAGCATTCTGATTGCCATGACAAACCTGATATTTCATGTCCCAGGCCAAATAAGGAACAAGTGAAGACGAATAATCCTGCGGACTAACATCGCTGTTCAATAATTTTCTTATATTTTCGGAAA
>Ga0210018_1000317_pt1 | contig 23690 bp, 24 predicted proteins | sample CryGeyCG2014_010_2_FD_183967 | JGI IMG/M metagenome (GOLD analysis project Ga0210018, IMG submission 183967) | Groundwater microbial communities from aquifer - Crystal Geyser CG09_land_8/20/14_0.10 (SPAdes) (version 2) | ecosystem: Environmental > Aquatic > Deep subsurface > Groundwater | place...
GACTGCAGTCTGCCCGTGGCGTTCCTCGGAGTGTAGGAATTGGTTTTTGTGCCTTGGGGCTTGGGCCCCAAGGACCTACTTGGCCCCCGCCAGTTGGCGGGGGCCATTTTCGTATAAAAATTAATTATAGTATAAAATTAAAATGAGGGAGGTTAATGTACTCCGGTCTACGGATCAGAGTCGCCAAACTCCTTTTTGGCTGGCAATGGTTCCATAAATTGTTAGTCAAAAAGTACTTAATACACTCCTTGCCTTTGTTAAGATTTAGAGGATGGATTTTTCCTGCCTCTTAATAAAAATACAGTCATGAGATTATTCGAAGGACAGTGCCACGGATAAACAAAAGGCAATAACTGGTGCGCCGACGGCAACTGGTCAAACTCGCCCTACTTCAATTTCAACGACGACCAGCTCAAGTTCGATACGAACGATGCCAACTATGCCAACGACAACTACAGTCTGCCCGTGGCGTTCCTCGGAGTGTCATTTTATACTTCTTATCCAACCGCCCAGCATCCTGCCAATTTCCTGCAGTAATGTTTGCGTTCTTAGATATGCTCCTTGATTAATGGTTTTGATATCATAGGCCAACCTAACCAAAAGTTTTAGAAGATCTAATTTAACACTGGCAGAATTGAGGTAGCTTTTGCGGACTAATCTTTCAGGAGAACTGCAGGCAAAAATATCTTTAATAATATCCAAAGTAGTTTGCTCAATGGTTTGGCCGAGAGTATATTTTTCATTTTTGGGGAATTTATTAAGTAAACCATGAAACAGCCGATAAAAATCATAAAGTTTCAAAACAAGGGGAATATTTTTAGAAAAACCCGTGGGGGGGGCTTAAAAGAGTTGTTATTCACGATGGCGCCTTTAATTTAATTATATCAGAGGAAAATCTTTTTGCCGCCTGGGAAGAGTTTCGCCAAGGCAAACGAAGTAAGCCCGATGTCCAAGTATTTGAACTCAATCTTGAGGATAATATTTTCACACTTGCCCAAAATTTAAAAACCGGCAGTTTGCCAAGAATTTCCTACCAGCAGTTTCGTATCACCGATCCCAAGCCACGGCTAATCAGCAAAGCCAAAGTTTCCAACCGATTGCTTTTCCATGCCGTTTATCGAATACTCTATCCCACTTTTGATAGAACTTTTATTTTTGACAGTTATTCCTGCCGTGAAGAGAAAGGAACTCACAGAGCATTTCAAAGATTGGTTCAATTAACTAGAAAAATTAGTGGAAATTTTACCAAACCCTGTTGGTCGTTGAAATGCGATATTAAAAAGTTTTTTGACAATATTGACCACGAGATTTTAATAGATATACTTCAGAGGAGGATTAAAGATAAAAAACTGATGGGACTTTTGCGCCATATTATTAAAAGTTTTCATTGCCAGCCGGGTAAAGGAATGCCCTTGGGAAATATTACCTCCCAATTATTTGCCAATCTTTATTTGGATGTTTTAGATAAGTTTGTAAAACACAAATTAAAAGTTAGATATTATTTGCGATATACAGATGATTTTATATTGCTTGGCAGAGATCCTCGTTTACTGATAAGTTATTTAGCGGAGATTGAGAAATTTCTTGGCAGGAGATTAAAGTTAAAAATTCATCCCCAAAAAACATATCTTCGGAAATTATACTGGGGCATAGATTTTGTCGGCTATATTAATTCAAGCGGTTTTAATTTACCAAGGAAAAGAACAACTGAAAGGATATTGAGAAATATGAAAAGGATGCTTAAGCGTAAGCCAGAAAAATCTTATGAGAGTTTGCAATCATATTTAGGATATTTCAGACATGTTAATGCTTACAATTTATCTGATAGGTTACAGAATAGTTAGTTGATGGAGCATAAGTGGTATAATATTAATTAAAATAGATGAAAATTACAATTACCTTTCGTCATACCAAATCACAGCCAGAATTAGAAGATTATATTGAGGATAAGATTTTGAAATATGAAAAAATGGTTTTGGAGCCGACAATAGTGGATGTAGTTTTGGATGATTTGATGGGCTCCAAAGGCGGTAATGACAAAAAAGTTGCCATCACTGCCCAGTTGTCTCACGTGAAAGGGCCGCTCCATTTGGAAGAGAGTACGAATGATTTTACTTCGGCTTTTGATTTAGTTGAAGATCGTTTTGCCCGCCATATTGAAAGGTATCATGAAAAAGTAGTGGTGGGCTCGCGTTTTCCCCATTGAACGCAGTGAAATCAAGGTTCTGGAGCGGAGCGACAGGTTCTTCAAAAGTACTCGTGGGATAAGATTGAGGAGAAGTTGGAGAGTAAAGCGGGGCCTGGTCGGGTATCCCTTCTTCCAGACCGCTCGTTCCCCCAGCGAGGGAACTCGCTTGTGCTCGGCTCGCTCGGCCGCCATGGCGGCCACCCTGCCCGCTTGCCTGTGCAGTCTTTCAGAAGTGGATACCACTCCCACCCGCTAAAATTATAGAAGAGGGAGAAGCGAGCCTCTCGTCTCACTGTTCATTGCTCATTGATTATGTTGACAAAGAAAATTAAAGATAGATAATAGAATTACAGAACACAAAATGCCGCAAAAGATGACTCTAGAAAAATTAGCCCAGATGACTCAAAAAGGATTTATTGATATTGGTGGAAGAGTTGATAAATTAGCAGCGGAAGACAAAAAGGAACATCAAGAAATTAGACGCGATATTTCAGCTCTAATGTTTTTAGCCACTGAGATGGTGCGGCGGGATGAATTTTTAGAATACAAAAAGCGTCTGGAAAAAGTGGAAACCAAATTAGGACTCAGAAAATAAAAATTATTGATTACTGCTCTCTAACTATTGACTTTTAGGGGTTTTTGTGCTATATAATATTAATGGTTAAAATAATGAACCTGAACAAGGCAAAATTTCGCCTTTAGCGGGAAAAACGGGGCCACCCCCCAAAGCGGTGGCAAGGAGGATGATCAACGAGATGCTCGAGTGGACAAAGGCTCAGCAGTTATCGAACCAAAATCCCTACTTCATTATCGAGCCAGACTGGGATTACCCGCCAGGTTTTCAGATGAAGACCTGGGAGGAACAACTCCAAATCCTTGAGGCTGCCTATCGGGGTCTCAAGGCCGATGGCCTGCCTGAGATGGCCAAAAAATGGCTGGCAAGGCAGGATATCTGGGAACAGACCTTTGTCTTTCCGCTTACCGGAGAATCTGTCAAGGTCTATGACGGCCTTCTGGTCTTTCCCCTGCCGGGCAAGGTAGCAGCCACGCTCGGCTTGGGCAACCCCTGGGAAGATGTTGCCCGAGGGGAGAAGGGTCAAGGTCTCTGGGGTAAGCTCTGCGAGGAGATTCTCTTCCCGCTTGTGCCCAGATTTCCGCTGCCATCTGGCGACTACTGTCAAAGGCAGATGGGTTCGGATCAGTTCCTCCCCGAGGAGATCCTCCCCGTTTGGTTCCAGGAGCTGGAGGCCAGCATCAAGGGTGATTTCGCCTGCCGGCCCATAAGTTTCGGACGGCGACTAGCTGGCCATTCTATCCTGGCCGCTCACTGGGAAAACGAGAATCTCATCTCGGGCATTCCTGGCTGTAGCTGGTTGGTGGGCAATGGTCTTATCACCCATCCTGATCGTCTGCCAGGCTATGGCCATTTGTGGCTCGACTGTCCTGGTGACCGCTACCGTTTCTATTACTTCCGCGGGTTCGACTTCGCTCCCTGCTTCAACGGCTACGATGAGGGACTCCGCTTCACTACGTACGGTGTTGGCAGTACCAGCATCGGCCACTTTGGTTCTGTCGTCCTCGCTCGGTAGTATTATCGGGAATGGGCTTTAGGCCCTTTGGGGCGTTAGTCCTTGGTTTCCAGTCATCGCTGGATTCCAGGGGCTGACGTCCCTCTTTTTTTATTCCTTCCATTTAAGATTGCCTTTTACTCTTGACAAAATCCTAATTTTGTGCTATAATAAGGAGTTCTTTGAAAATGAGAATTCCTGCTACCAGGCACCCTTCCCTTGGTAGCGAAGGAATGGGGGAAATGGGCCAATCCCCATCGATTCCACCATCTGGTGGAACGCTAGAGGCCTGGAGGGAAGCAATGTTGTACATTCTTTCTGCTCGAGTACTCCCTAACTATGGGGAGTACCGCTTCCAGCCGATCTCGATTAAGGCCGCTCAAAGCCTTGTAACCGAGACTCAGTTCGTTTCTGCTGTTGGGCATGAGGCGGCCGCTTCTGCCCTCTCACTCCTCCTTGAGGTGGAGATGCCGGTCAATCGGGTTTCCATTCAAATGGAGCCCGGAGATCGTGCGATCCTGCTAAGTATGAAAGGCCGCTTGCCGGAAGGCAAAGTGGCCACGCTTCAAGAGCTCGAAGCCATCGGCTTCGAGCTCGGATTGCTCGAGCGGACCGGCTAGAAGTGATGCCCCGCGCCAGAATATCGGCGCGGGGCATTTTTTTATATTCTTTCTTTTTAGGTTAATTTATGGTAAAATAGGGTTACGATGATTAAGTTTTTAGACAAACTTTTTGGCGATCCCAATGAACGAGAATTGAAAAAACTCCAGCCGGTGGTTGAAAAAGTAAATGCGCTGGAGAAAGATTTTGAAAAGCTCAAAGACAACGACCTACCCAAAAAAACTGAAGAATTTAAACAGCGATTAACCAAGGGCGAAAAACTGGATGACCTCCTACCTGAGGCCTTTGCCCTGGTGCGGGAGGCAGCCAAACGAACTCTGCGCCAGCGCCATTTTGACGTCCAGCTTTTGGGCGGAATTATTCTCCACCAGGGCAAAATCGCTGAAATGAAAACTGGTGAGGGAAAAACTTTGGTCGCCACCCTGCCACTTTATCTTAATGCCCTGACTGGCAAAGGCGCTCATCTGGTGACTGTCAACGATTATCTTGCCCGCCGTGACGCCAATTGGATGGGCCCGGTTTATAATTTGTTGGGGCTGTCAGTTGGTATCATCCAAAACTTGGGCGTTTCTTACCGCTACCAACCCGGCCGCTCCCCCGATCATCCAATCATCCGATCATCCAATCATCCAAAGGAGGAACAGCCCCAAGCCGGCATTGTCCCCGATATGCCTGATTTAATTCCCTGCTCCCGTCAAGAGGCCTATCATTGCGACATTACCTACGGCACTAACAATGAATTCGGTTTTGATTATCTACGCGACAATATGGTTTATGACTTGTCGCAAAAGGCCCAAAAAGCCCAATATTTTGCCATTGTTGACGAGGTTGACTCTATTTTAATTGATGAGGCGAGAACTCCACTTATCATCTCTGCCCCGGCCGAGGAATCCGCCCAACTCTACCAGCGCTTTGCCTCCCTTGTCCCTCAACTGAAAAAAGACACTGACTATCAAGTTGACGAAAAAATGCACGCTGTTACCTTGACTGATGCCGGTATGAAAAAAATGGAAGGGCTGCTTGGACTTTCAAACATCTATGAGCCGAAAAATGTCAGTTTAGTTCATCATTTAGAGCAGGCCCTCAAAGCCCACGTTCTCTATCAAAAAGATCGCGATTATGTTATTAAAGCCGGCGAGATTATTATTGTTGACGAGTTTACTGGTCGCTTGATGCCCGGACGACGATATAGCGAAGGTCTCCACCAAGCCATTGAAGCCAAAGAAGGAGTGGAGGTCAAGCGGGAATCTGATACTTTAGCCACTATTTCCTTCCAAAACTTATTTAGAATGTATGACAAATTAGCCGGCATGACCGGCACAGCGCTGACCGAAGCTGAGGAGTTTTACAAAATCTACAAACTTGATGTTGTGACTATTCCAACCAATAAGCCGATGATACGCACAGACACGCAAGATATGATTTATAAAACAGAGGAGGCCAAATTTCAGGCCGCTGCCAATCGGATTAAAGAACTTTATGAAGAAGGCCGACCAGTTTTGGTAGGCACTTTGTCGATTGAAAAATCAGAACGTTTAAGTCGTCTTTTGCGGTTAAACGGCGTCAAACACGAAATTTTGAATGCCAAGCACCATGAAAGGGAAGCCAAAATCATTGCCCAAGCCGGAAGACCAGGCGCAGTCACTGTTGCTACTAACATGGCAGGACGTGGAGTTGATATAATTTTGGGCGGCAATCCGCCCAAGCCAGGCGACGCTGAAAAAGTGCTGGAAGGTGGCGGTTTGCATGTTATTGGTACTGAGCGCCATGAGGCCCGGCGAATTGATAACCAGCTTCGTGGCCGGTCTGGCCGCCAGGGCGATCCTGGCTATTCCCAGTTTTTTGTTTCCTTGGAAGATGATTTGATGCGGATTTTTGGCGGGGACAGAATCAAGGGAATGATGGAAACTTTGCACTTGCCTGATGACCAGCCCATCACCCACTCTTTGATTTCCCGGGCGATTGAATCGGCCCAGAAAAAAGTCGAGGGCCACAACTTTGATATCAGAAAACATTTAGTGGAATATGATGATGTCCAAAACAAGCACCGCGAGGCAATTTATGGCAAAAGGATGCGAATTTTACAGAGCAAAGGCAAGCGGCAAGACGGGGCGGATTGCACACTTCATGAGGAAATTACTTCGCTTTTGAATGATGAGGAGCAAAAAAAGTACGAGGAAAAATATGAGACGACATGCAAAAAATACGGCGAAAAAGTAATGGCTGATGTGGAGAAGATGGTCTATCTTAGAACAATTGATGCCTACTGGATTGAACACTTGAATGCCATGGAAGAATTACGGCAGGGAATTGGTTTGCGCGGCTATGGTCAGCATGATCCGTTGGTGGCTTTCCAACAAGAGTCCTATAATTTATTCCAAAGGTTGAAGGGCGCCATTGAGGCCCAGGTGGTGGAGATTTTGCTGAAATTGGAGGTGGCGCCGGCCGCTCAGACACCAACTCAATCTTTGGCGGTGGAGCGACAGGCGCAATTGCAGGGAGCAGATGAGACGATGGCTGCTGGAACATTTGAGGGTGGGGCGCAACCACAACCGGTTGGTGTAACTGCTGCACAGCCAACACCAGCTATGGTAACAGAATCAGCCCCGGCTTCATCCTCTGGCGTAGAAGTAGTGGTGCGCCAACGAGGGCAGGCGCCAGCTGGCGGACAACCAGCCCAAACTTCTGCCTTTCCCAAAGTCGGCAGAAACGAACCCTGTCCGTGCGGAGCGAAGAAATCCGATGGCCGACCGGTAAAGTACAAGCATTGTCATGGCAGGTAATTGAAGTTTAAAATAATGAAAGCGAAGTCCCGCTAAGCCCGCACTGTGCGTACACTATGTAATAGGTTGCACAGTAAGGGCGTTGTGGGATGGAAGCGGGAAGAAATTCAAAAAATGCCATGGGAGATAAGAAAATGTTAAAAGTTAAATGTCAAATGTTAAAAGAACAGGATAAAAGAAAAAAAATTTTTTGATTTCTATTTTTAATTGTTATTTTGAGTTTTTAGTTTTAAATTTTTAACTTTGACCGAGTGAAGCGAGGGAACGTGACCAATAAAGAAATTGCCAATATTTTACTTCAAATTGCCAAGATTATGGAACTTTCCGGCAAAGAGAAAGATAGATTTCGCATTGTCGCCTATGAAAAAGCCAGCCAAGCCGTGGAAAGTTATGGCGAGGATTTGGCTGATGTTTACAAGCGGGGCGGCAAAGAAAAGATAATGGAGATTGAAGGGATTGGTGAATCCATCGCCGAAAAAATTGAGGAACTAATCAAAACTGGCAAGTTAAAATATTTTGAAGAATTAAAAAAAGAAGTGCCCAAAAGCGAGGTAGAATTTTTACAAATCCCCGGCATTGGGCCCAAAACCGCGGTTGTCATTGCTGAAAAACTTAAAGCCAAAGACATTGATGATTTGGAAAAAAAATTGAAAAGCGGCGCGGCTGATAAACTTTTCAAAGAAAAAACCAAAGCCAATATTTTGCGGGGAATTGAGATTTTGCGAAGGATGGAAGGACGACTGCTTTTGACCGAGGCAATGCCGATTGCCGAGGAAGTAGTGGCATATTTGAAAAAAGTCCCGGGCGTCGAGCGGGTGGATCCAGTGGGAAGTTTGCGGCGATGGAAAGAAACAGTTGGGGATGTTGATCTTGTTGCTTCGGCTAATCCGCCAGCTGGCGGACCTAAAAAAGTGATTGAGGCATTTGTTAAATTTCCCAAAACCTCCAATATCATCACCCAAGGCGAAACTAAAGCCACAATTATTCACAAAGATGGCGTCCAGCTTGATTTGGAAATTTTACCCAAAGAAAAATATGGCTCTTTATTGCAGCATTTCACTGGCAGCAAAGAACACAATGTTGCTCTTAGAACTTATGCGGTGGGTAAAAAATACTCTGTTTCTGAACACGGCATCAAAAATCCGCAAGGAAAACTCATAACCTGTGCCACCGAGGAAGAAGTTTACAAAACTTTAGGGATGGATTATATTGAGCCGGAACTGCGAGAGGACCGGGGAGAAATCCAAGCCGCCCTGCAGCACCAGCTGCCCAAGTTGGTGGAATTAAAAGATATCAAAGGCGATTTGCATTTTCATTCCAACTGGTCAGATGGCAGTGATAAAATTGAGGACATTGCCAAAGCCGCCCTCCGGGCCGGAGGCCGCTCTGGGCCGGAGGCCCAAAAACTGGGATATGAATATGTTGCCATTGCCGATCACTCGCCAGGGTTGGGGGTGGCGCAAGGGCTAAAGATTTCTGATTTTGATGAAAGGGAAAAGGAAATTGAAGAGGCACGAAAAAGTTGTCCTAAGATAAAAATTTTAAATTCCGTTGAAGTGAATATCAAAGCTGATGGCAGTTTGGATTTGCCGGATGAGTTTTTGGCCAAATTGGATGTTGTGACTGCTTCCATTCATTCTTCCTTTTTCCAATCGCAGGAGCAGATTACCAAACGGCTGCTTTTGGCTTGTGCAAATCCCCATGTTGATATTATTGGTCATCCGTCAGGCAGGTTACTCGGTCGTCGGGAGGCCTATGATGTTGATTGGGAAAAGTTGTTCCAAGCCGCTGCGAAAACCAAGACAGCTTTAGAAATTAATGCTTTTCCAGACAGGTTGGATTTGAAAGATTCTCTCTGCCAAGCGGCCCAAAAACAGGGAGTGAAATTTGTCATTTGTACTGATTCTCACCGGCTGGAACATCTGGATTTGATGCGTTTTGGGGTGGCCGTGGCCCGCCGGGGATGGTTGGAAAAAGAGGATATTTGGAATACCAAAGGGTACGAAGAACTACTGGAGTGGTTGGAAAGGTAAATTTTTTAAGTTCTCTTATTTTTTCACAATTTGTGTTAGGATAAAGGTAATTCAAAAGCAAGCTCCTTGACAATCTTGGGAGTGGGACCCAACAACCCACAAGGAGGGATTACCGTGAGTGCACGGGTGACCCCTGGAGGAGAAACAATAGTCAATCCCTTTTCCAACCTCATCGTCACCCCCACCTTGGACTATTCGCCGGATTTCCAAATGTTGAGTTGGCAGGAGCAGTTGAGAGAGCTCCGGCGAGCTCTTTCCGAACTGTCGGTTGATGGTCTAACAGAGCAGGCCGATTTCTACCTTTCCCAAACCAAGCTCTGGAGCCAGCAGTTTGAGTTCAGGGGCCGGCAAGTTCCCCTCTGGGATGGTCTTCTGGTCTTTCCCCTTCCTGACAGGGTTGTCCAAAAACTTAATTGGGGTAATCTCTGGGAAGACATCGCCAAGGGAAGAGAAGGCCAGGGTCTCTGGGGAAGTTTGTGCGAGGAAGTTCTCTTTCCTAACCTTTCCAAGAAGTTTCCCCAGTTTACAAACTCCCGAGAACTTCAAATGTGTTCCGACCGCTTCCTGCCCCTGGAATCCGTATCCCAGTGGCTCCAGGAGCTGGAGGCCCAAATCCCTGGGGACTTCGCTCTTCGGCCCTTCAATTTCGGTCGGAAACTAGCCGGCTATGGCGTCACTGCCTCCAGGTGGGAGGCAGAAAACCTGCTTTCTGGAATCGTCACCCCCAGCTGGTGTAATGGCTGGGGACTTTTCACCCACCTCCAGAGATTGCCGAAATCCGGCTATCTCTGGATTGACAACGCTGGCGACCAATATAGGTTCGAGGACGATCGCAAGTTCCGCAGCGTTCCCTACTTCGGCCGCGACGCTGCTGGACGCTACTTTGGCCGCTTTAGTCGCCGGCTCAGCTTTGGCACGCGCCCTGTGAGTGACCCGAGCGCCCACGATGGGTCTCCCTTTGTCCTCCGGTAGTAATGTTTGGTCCTTTCTCATCCCCCGCCCATGGGCGGGGGTTTTATAATGAAGAAGAAAAATGATATAATCAAACCAAGAGGTGGCCCAATGCCCGAAGGACCATTAGTTGATGTACAAAATGTGTCAAAAATTTATGGGGAACGAGGTCAGATTAAAGCCCTTGAGGATATCAAGATCAAAATTGACCGGGGCGAGTTTGCTTGTTTGGTGGGGCCATCTGGGGCGGGCAAATCAACACTGGTTCGTTTACTCATTCGCGAAGAATTTCCCACTAAAGGTAAAATTTTTGTTGCCGGCCGCAATATTAGCCATCTCAAAGCCCACGAATTGCCCTTTTTCCGGCGAAAAGTCGGCGTTGTTTTTCAAGATTATAAACTTTTGCCCCAAAAAACTGTTTGGGAAAATGTCGCCTATGCCCTGGAAGTTTGCGATGCCCTGCCAACAGAAATTCGCACCCGCGTTCCCAAAATTTTATCTCTGGTGGGTTTATCCGAGCGGCCTTCCAATTACCCCGACCAGCTTTCCGGCGGCGAACGCCAAAGGGTGGCTATTGCCCGAGCTATGGTTCATATGCCCAAAATTTTGCTGGCTGATGAGCCAACTGGCAATCTTGATCCTCAAACCACCCGCGAAATCATTGACCTTTTGTTAAAAATCAATCAGCAGGGAACACTAGTTTTACTTGCAACACATAATCAAGAAGTGGTTAACCGTTTAAATAAACGAGTCATTTCATTAAAAGATGGTAGAATAATAGCCGATAAGCTCAAGGGAAAATTTATCATTTAAACAATAGTCTACGAATTACATATCATTACGAATGTACGAATGCCAAAAGTTAAGAATAAAATAATTTATCCAGAATTAAGTTATAAGATAATTGGTTTGCTGTATGATGTTTTTAACCATGTTGGGGCAGGTCATAAAGAACAATATTATCAAAATGCCATTAAAATCGCTTTTCAACAAAATAACTTGAAATTTCAAGAACAGGTATTAATACCTTTAAAATATCAAAATAAAAATATTGGCAGATATTTTTTAGATTTTTTGATAGAAGATAAAATAATTTTAGAGATTAAAAAAGACAGCATATTCCGCAAATCTAATATTGAGCAGATTTATTCCTATTTGAAATCTACTGGTTTGAGACTCGGCATTCTTGCTAACTTTACAAGAGATAGCGTTAAATTCAAACGGATAGTTAATTTGGAATAATATTTATAAATATTTGTACATATGTAGTATTCGTAATTAGTAGAGGAAATTGATGCATTATATAACTTTCAAAAGAATCTTTGGTCTTGGTTTTACTAATTTCTGGCGCAATCGCTGGCTTTCTTTTGTCTCTACTTTTACTATGACCATCACTCTTTTAGTCATCGGCTTCTTCCTTTTATTTTCATTTTTGATTGGTGCCATCACTATGGCGGTAAAAGACCGGCTTGATTTTTCCATTTTTCTAACTGAGGCCGCCACCCAGCAAGAAATCCAAAACCTACAAACCACCCTCGCCAACCGCTCCGATATCAAATCAGTTAAATTTGTTTCTAAAGAAGAAGCGCTGCAAAATTTCAAAAATTATCCTATTAGTGAAGAAACAAAAAAATTAGTTACCCCGGAAGATAATCCCTTACCCCGCAGCTTGAAAGTTCAACCCCAAGACCCGACATCTCTGGCGCAATTGCAGCAATATTTACAGGCCTCACCCTATAAAGTCATTATTTCCAAAACAAGTTTGGATATTGATCAGCAAGTTGTTAATAAACTTCTTGGTATGACTCATATCATCAAAATTGTTGGCTGGGGTACTTCTATTTTCTTTATCATTTTATCCCTCTTTGTCATCATCAGTGCGGTTCGGCTGACTATTTTTACACGCAAAGATGAGATTGAAATTATGCGTTTGGTTGGTGCTAATAATATTTTCGTCAAAGTGCCCTTTGTTGTTGAGGGCTTTTTATATGGATTGATTGCGGCGGTAATTTCCATTGTTGTTTTGGGCATTATCCTGAGAGTTGTTTCTCCCACAATAACGGCTTATTTTGCCGGCTCATCTTTTGATTTAGGCAATTTTTTACAGGTCAATTTTATCAAAACTGCTCTCTTTCAACTTTTAGCCGGAGTGGGGGTTGGAGTTTTGGCCACTTTATATAGTGTACAAAAATACATCAAAATCTAGAAAAGTTAAAACTAAAAATTCAAAAGGTAAAACAATAAGATAAAGGAGAAATCATCTTTTTTCTTTTCAGTTGTCCTGCGGAGCGGGATCTCGCTTCGCGATGATTGTTTTAACATTTACCTTTTAACTTTTAACATTTTTGTGCTATAATGATGAAGAATAGGAGAGGAAGTTGAAACAACACTCCAATTTTATAGTTAAAGGATTCGTGATTTTGGCATTTCTGCTTTTGTTGATTCCCTTTTTTCCGGCCAAAGCCGCCACTTTGCAAGAACTCTATGCCCAGCGAGCAAAACTTCTCGACGAAATTTCCTCCAAGCAAAAAAATTTAAGTTTGAAGAAAAAAGAAGCCGAACAGCTGAAATTAATTTTGGCCCAAATTGATCGAGATATTCAAAGCATTGAGGGCAAAATTTCCGATACCCAAATGAATATCAATACCAAAAATGGCGAAATTGACGTCACCAATGCAGATGTTAAACAAAAAGAGGGTGAAATTTCCCAAAAAACGAGCGAACTCCACGACACTTTGATTTTAATGTATCAAACCAGCTATAAACCCTGGTGGCAGAGAATTTTATTCTTTAATTCTTTTTCGGAGTTGATTGATTACAATCAATCAGTCGGCGCGCTGGAATTAGAACTACAAACTAACATTGAAGAACTTAATAAACTTAAAAACCAGTTAGAAGAAAAGAAGACACAACTTGATAAAGAAAAAAGTGATCTGCAGACTTTACAAAACCAGCAGGAGGCTTTTCAGCAGGGACTGCAAATTCAACAAAACCAAAAACAAAATGCCTTAGTTTCGGCTAATGCCGCCCAAAAAACCATTGAACAGCAGATTGCTGATGCCAAGAAAATGTATGCCGATGTTAACTCCCAGGTTTATAAAATCCAGGCGGCGGCCCAGCGGGGAATTGCCGGCGGTAATCCCAATTCTCCTTTTCCGTTTGGCCCACCAGCAGCAGGCACTATTACCGCTACTTTTGGTACTTCTACTCCTTTCCAAAACTTTCATACCGGCGTTGATTTTGCTAATGTTATTGGTACGCCAGTTGTTGCCTCTGCCGCCGGTACTGTTTCAACTGTTAATTCTTTAAGCTATGGTTATGGTAATTATGTTATAATTTCTCATGATAGTAGTTGGCAAACACTTTATGGTCATTTTATGTCGTTTGCCGTTTCTTCCGGCCAACATGTTGAGAAGGGTCAAGTCATTGGTTATATTGGCATGACTGGTTGGACAACCGGTCCCCATGTTCATTTTGAAATCCGCTATAATGGCGTGCCAGTGGATCCAATGGCATACCTATAATAAAAATCCAAATGACAAAATCCTAATGTCAAATCAATATTTAAATGGCTAAATGACAAATATATTTTAAGAAATTTGGATTTAAGTCATTCATTTGACATTTGAGCTTTGGATTTGGGATTTATATTACAATGTATATTTTCCTCATAATTTATTTCCTTTTTCTTCTCATCTTTACTATTTTCTCTTTGTATATGATAAAACGGCTTTGGGCAATGCGGCTACACAATGACAAAACTGCTCTTGGCCTTTTATTTTATATACTGACCACTGCTTTAGTTGTGATTATAACCATTATTTTTATTTTTACTTGTGATTGGTCAACGCCAATCAGCCAGCTGATTGGCGGATGACTGGATAAATAGATAATTGGATGATCGGAGGATCAGATGATTGGGGGAACCTCTAATTATCCAATAATCTAACCCGTCTCGCCGAGTGCGAGCCGAGGCGGATCATCTAATAATCTATTTTCTAAGGAGTGGCATGTCTGAATATCATGTGCCGGTACCTGGTGGCATGATGGATGCCGATGAAGAGATTGTTATTTTTGCCCGTCGCCACTGGGTTGCCTTTTTGGGCAATTTATTTTTAGGTTTATTTTTGTATATAGTTCCACTAGTTATTTTTATAATTGCCATTTTTTATTTTCCTGTAATTTTTGCCGAACCCTGGCGGGGAATAGTAGTGGTTTTTGCCGGCATTTATTATCTTATAATGACGGCTTTTATTTTTCTCCAGTGGATAAGTTATTATTTTGATATTATTATTGTCACTAACCAACGGATAGTTGACATTATCCAAGAGGGACTTTTTAATCGCAAAATTACCGAAATTCCTCTTTTGCGGGTGCAGGATGTGACTGGTAAAATTAAAGGTTTTTTCCAAACTCTTTTTGGTTTTGGCAATGTGGTGGTGGAAACTGCCGGCGAGGGAACACTGAATTTAAAATTTAAAGATGTGCCCAATCCCTTGGAAATCTCTGCCAAAATCCAGCAACTTCATGATGCTAGTCGGGAGCAGGAGAGCGAGGTCAGAGAATCGCAAGAAGGGGTAGGGGCGTAATAATTTGGGGGTTAATATGTTTTCCAAGCAAGCTCTCCATAAAATTGAGGAATATCTTTGGGAAATACCCAAAAATTATCGGCCGGATATGCGCGTGCCAGCCCGTTTTTATACTGATGAGCGGATGTTGGAGGATACTTTAAAAGATCGCTCGCTGGAGCAGTTAGTTAATACTTCTACCCTGCCCGGTATTTACAAATATGCTCTGGCTATGCCTGATATCCACGAAGGTTTTGGGGTGCCGATTGGCGGAGTTTTTGCCACTGATATTGAAAATGACGGCATTATTTCCCCTGGCGCTGTTGGTTATGATATCAATTGCGGTATTCGGCTTTTGACAACAGAAGTAACTTTTGACGAGGCCAAAACCAAGATAGAAGATCTGGCCCGGGCAATTTATGCAACTGTTCCTGCGGGATTGGGACGAGGCGGGGGAATGAAATTATCCGATCAAGAATTGAATGAGGTGATGACAAAAGGGACCGGCTGGGCAGTGGCCAATGGCTATGGCACCAATGATGATTTAGAGATGATTGAGGAAAATGGTTGTATGGCAGGAGCCAATCCTTCCCATGTTTCCCAGCATGCTTCCTCTCGCGGCCGGGATCAGTTGGGAACAGTTGGCTCTGGCAATCATTTTGCCGAAATTCAAAGGGTGGAAGAGATTTATGATGAAAATATTGCCAAAACTTTTGGGCTATTTCCTAATCAAATCACAATTTTGGTTCATACTGGGTCTCGCGGTTTCGGCCATCAGGTAGCCAGTGATTATATTCATTTAATGCAAAAAGCAATGACAAAATATGAGATTAAAATTCCCGATAGAGAACTGGCCTGCGCGCCCTTTCAATCCGATGAAGGCCAGGCCTATTTTCAAGCCCACGGTTGCGCTATTAATTATGCCTTTGCCAATCGGCAAATTATAGTTTCTTTGATTCGGAAAGTTTGGCAGCGATTTTTCTCCGATACTCCCGAAACTTTATACGAAGTTGCCCACAACATTGCCAAAATAGAAAGTTATGACGGCAAAAAATTGTTGATTCACCGCAAAGGCGCCACTCGGGCTTTTGGTGCTGATAGACCAGAGGTGCCGGAAAAATATCGGGCCATTGGCCAGCCAGTTATAATTCCCGGCAGTATGGGAACAGCATCTTTTGTTTCGATAGGAACAAAAAAAGCAGAAAGCGAATCATTTGGCTCTACTTCTCACGGCGCTGGTCGCGTGATGTCGCGGGGAGAAGCCAAGCGGTCAATCACCGGACAGGAATTATTCAGGCAATTGAAAGAGCAAGGGGTTTTGGCGTTATGTCGTTCACCACGAGGGTTGTTGGAAGAAGCGCCGGCCGCCTACAAAGACATTGATAGAGTTGTCAATGTTGTCCATAAAGCCGGCATATCACTGAAAATTGCCAAACTCAAACCACTGGGAGTAATTAAAGGTGGTTAATCGTTGGCGCACGAACGTACTCAAAGTAATCATAATTTTTATTTCTTTCTTTTTTCTTTTTTGGCCTCTAAAAATTAGAGCGGAGGAGCTACCGGTTCAGTCACCATCGGTAATTTTTAATGAAGTCGCCTGGGCGGGGTCGTCTTTTGATTGGAGAGATGAGTGGATAGAACTCAAAAATATGACCGATCAAAAAATCAATCTTGACGGTTGGCAAATTACTTATTGGGACGGAGATGAAGAGAAAATAATGATAACCTTTTCAGCAGAAGCATCTATTTCTGCCGAGAGCCTTACTGAGAGATTCTATTTAATCTCAAAATATGATTTAGATAAATCTATCCTCAATATTGAACCAGCTTCGGTGGCAAGTAAGATCACACTATCTAATGAACATTTACAACTTAAACTTTATGACGGGGATTTTACCGATGGTCGAAAGCCAATTGATGTAGCCAATGATCAAGAAGAGCCCTTTGCCGGTCGTAATACTCAAACCAAAGCCTCAATGGAAAGAATTAGTCAAGTTACGGACGGAAGCCAACCATCTGCATGGTATACTGCTTTTAATTCTGTAAATCTGGATTCAACTGGCAAGGATTTTGGCACACCGGGGGCAGAAAATTCCTATTTTATATTTAATTCCGATACTTCTATCTTCCAAAATTTCTCCTCCTTTCTTAATTTAGAAAATGCTTTTACAATTTCCACCAAAATTGAATCAGTCATTGATGGTGATACTATTCATATCGAAAACATCCTTGGTCTCCCCACTACTACTGTCCGACTTTTGGGAATTGATTGTCCGGAAAAAGGCCAATATTTCTATAATCAAGCCAAACAATTCTGGGATGGACTCATTGGCCAGCCGATTACTTTGATTGTCAAAGAGCCAATTTTAGACGGAATGATCAATCCTCGTCTTTTGGCGATTGTGGTATATCAAGATCAAATTTTAAATCTCGAACTTTTAGAACAAGGTTTGGCTTGGCGCTCTTTATCCCATCCTTTGCTGATTGAAGAATACTGGGATCAAATATTTCAAAATAGCCGGCAATCCAAATACGGACTTTGGGCTAGTTATGGTGGAAATGCCTTGCGTATTAATGAACTTTATCCTAATCCTCCAGGTAATGAAAGCATTTTGAAAAATGAATGGAATGAATGGATTGAACTTTATAATAATTCAGATCAAGAGATTGATGTTTCTTTTTATAAACTTGATAAGAAGACATACTATTCTATACCAGAAGGAACAAAATTAGCACCCCGTGGTTATTTCATTTTAAGCCAGAAGGAGACAAGTATTTCTTTGGCTAATAAATCTGATTGCACAGAACTTTATGTCCCAAGTGGTGAACTCGTTGATCAGACCTGTTGGAAAAATGCGCCCGAGGGGCAAAGTTGGGCAAGGGGAGAGAATGGTAATTTTTATTGGACTACCAATCTCACGCCGGGCGCATCAAATCAAATTGTGGCAAAAGCCAAAAAAGAAAAAATCACCAAAGAAGAAACAAAAAAAGAAGAAACAGCAGCGGAGCCGATAAATGAAAATAAGGGGGGAGAGGTGACCCAGCCCCAAACAATTATTACCAAAAAAGTTATTATTGTTACCACGACCATCCCGCCACCCCAGACAAATCTTGTTCCAATTTCACCAATTATCCTTGGCGCCCAAACTTCTCGTCCCCTCCCCTCTTTTCAAAACTGGCTTTTCATTATATTATTAATATTTACAGGGGCATTTCTTTATTTGACAGGAGATTTTGTATGGCAAAAGTATTTATTACCAATTCATTCGAAGAAACCCAAAATCTGGCCGCCAACTTAGCGCCGAAATTAAAAGGTGGCGACATTCTAGCCCTCTCTGGCGATCTGGGCGGCGGTAAGACAACTTTTGTTCAAGGATTGGCCAAGGGATTGGGGATTAAAGAAAAAGTCCAGTCCCCCACTTTTGTTTTAATGAAAATCTATCAAGTGCCAAAAAAGAAATTTTCTTTATGCCATATTGATTTATATCGGCTAAAAAATAAAAAAGATATAGAGTCAATCGGATTTCAGGATTATCTCAGAAATAATGATTATATTTGTGTAATTGAATGGGCAGAGAAGATTAAAAAAATATTGCCTTCAAAAGCCAAATGGATAAAATTTGAATATGTTGATGAAAAAACAAGGAAAATTATAAAATGATTTTAGCGATTGATACAGCAGATAATTTAGCCAAAATCCTCCTTTTCCAATCGTTGGCAAACGGACGTGAAAAGACCATTGAGAAAAAATTTCCAGCCAAACCGATCTCCCAAACCCTTCTTTTGGCAATTGATAAGCTTTTAAAATCCCAGAAAACAACCATCAAAGACCTTAAGGCCATTGTCGTTTTTCAAGGCCCCGGTTCTTATACTGGCTTGCGGGTGGGGATATCGGTTGCCAATGCCTTAGGTTTTACCTTAAAAATCCCGGTTTTTCCCACTAAAGAAAAAGATCTGAAAAAAGCAGTTGCAAAAATTGCCAGTCAAAATTTGCCTAAAAAATTTACCCCAGTTTTCCCAATTTACGGAAAACATTAACTCTGTTACACTTAATATATAACTATGCGTAAATTCTGGATCCCGTTAGGGATTATTGCTCTTATCCTTTATTTATATGCCGTCTACACCGGTACTTCTGCTTATTGGGCTGGCAAGAAAATTTTTTCCGACTCCAACGGCTCTTCGCCCTATTTTTCTTATGGTAGTCCATCGCCCAAACAACTGTCCGAAGAAGGCGATGGCCGGATTAATATTTTGCTTTTGGGTATAGGTGGCGCTAACCATCCCGGCGGCCTTTTGACTGATACAATTATGGTTGCCTCAATTGATCCAGTTAATAAAAAAGTAGCCCTTTTATCAATCCCCCGCGATTTATATACTCCTATTTATGGTGATGCTAAAAATAAAATCAATTATGCCCATGCCTATGGCGAACAATACAAGAAAAATGAAGGTGGTGGGCCAGTGATTTCTAAAAAAACTGTCAGTTGGCTCTTGGATTTACCAATTCATTATTATATCCGGGCCGATTTTACTGGTTTTACAGATTTAATCGATACTCTGGGTGGGGTGGATGTTTATGTCGAAAAAGCCATCAATGATCCATATTATCCAGATGCGAAAATGATTGGGTATGAACCTTTTTCTATTTCCGCCGGTCAGCATCACCTTGATGGGAAAACTGCTTTAAAATATGCCAGATCCCGAGAAACTACCTCTGATTTTGACCGGGCCCGTCGCCAGCAACAAATTCTCCAAGCCCTTAAAGATAAAGCCACCTCAACTGGTATTGTTGCTAATCCCAAAAAATGGAATTTAATTATTCAGGTTTTAGGCAATCACCTTAAAACTGATTTATCGCTGAAAGAAACTGAGCAATTAATCGCTATGCTAAAAGATATAAAAAGTGAAGATATTACAGCTCAAGTTTTGGATAATACCTCTAGTGGACTTTTGACCTCCTCCTCTGGTCAGGCCGGCTATTATTTAGTGCCCAAGGATGGCACCTATCAATCAATTCGTATTTTTACTCATACACTTTTAATTGATCCTTATTTGCAGCAAGAAGGGGCCAAAATTTCGCTTGTTAATGCCACAGGAAAATCTGATTATGAAAAAAAAATAGCCCTATTTCTACAAAGTTATGGTTATAATATAGTAGAGCAATCCAGCGGAAAAACGGAAAAAACAACAACAATCTATGATTATACTGGTGGTAAAGATCCCTATACAATTGAATTTTTGAAAAATCGCTTTCAGGCGAAAGTTGTACCATCCAATGATAAATCAAAAGGAGTTGATATTGAGATTCAAATTGGGCAAAATTATCTAAAGTTGATACAAGATAGTGAAAAAATGGCCAATACCCAAAACTGATACATTAATTTTATTAGGACTCCTTCTTTTGGGGAGTATTGGTTTTTGGTATTTTGAGAAACTCTTGACCTTTAGAATTTTATATCTAATTTTGCTTGCCATCATACTAATTTGGCAATTGCTTCTATCCTCATCTTTTGCCGGTATATATTTATCATATTTTGTAACTTTCTGGGTGCTAATTAATTTATATTTTACGGTCAATATCCCAATTGGTTCACAATTATTTTTCGCCTTTGCTTTAATTCTTAACGGTGTTCATTTATATTTTTTACGAAGTTATCAGAATTTTTGGCCCAATGCCCTTTTGTTTATTCTGATTTTTTCAGAGATTTACATGGCTCTTTCTTTTTGGCCGGCTGATCCTATATCTAAGGCCATGATTTTACTTTTATTTTTTTACTCTTTTTGGGAGGCGGTTGAACTTAATCAAAATCATAGTTTTAATTTAATTTGGCAGCCACTGGTAGTTGTTGGCATTTTATTTTTCTTGACGATTGCCACAACATCCTGGTATACTTTTTAACAGAAGATGAAAAATTTTTTTATTAAGCTAACCAATTTATTTGCTTTCGTGAAAAACAAAATAATTTTAAAAATTATTTTGTATATTTTGGCAGGACTCGTAAGTTTATATGTTTTGGCTTATGTTGGTTTTATTGTCCCTGTTTATAAATATCATAACGAAACCAAATTGATTAAAACTGTTGTTAAAGTTTTTCCTTATCCAGCGACCTGGGTTGGTGGAAAAATTATTTGGGTTAATACGATTTACCAAGAAGTGGCCTATGTCGATCGCTTTAAGGAAGAGGTTAAACAGCCGGTATCAGATCGTGAAAGTTTATACCAATCCTCCCTTGAGCAAAACATTCAAAAGGATCTTTTGCTTTTGGCTGCCTCTCGAGAGGGAATAAAAATTAAAAATAGTGAAGTTGAGGAATTGTTCCAGAAGGAATTAGTGGAAAAGGCAGGAGGAGAGGCCAAGTTTCAAGAAGTGGTGAGTAAAATTTATGGGTTGACAGTTCCGGAGTTTAAAAAACTTGCCTGGAAAGATATGGAAGTTATCATAGCCAAAGAAAAAATTCAAAATGATCTTTTATTGAATATCCAAGTTGCTCATATTTTAATCAAAGACGAAAAACGAGCTAAAGAGATTTTAGAGCGAGTTAAAAAAGGCGAGGATTTTACAGCTTTAGCCAAAGAATTCTCTGAGGATACTGGCTCAAGGGATCAGGGTGGCGATTTGGGATGGGTGAATAAAGGTATGATGGTTGCTGATTTTGAAAATGCTGCTTTTGGGTTAAAGCCGGGAGAAGTTTCAGATTTAGTCAAGACCGAATTCGGGTATCATATTATTAAAGTAGGGGAGAAAAGGGGCCAATTGGATCAAGGTTTTAATGATTGGTTTAATAGCTGGACAAAAAAAATCAAAGTACTAAGATTTATCTATTGGAAAAAATAGTAAAATAGGGTAAAATAGCAAGTAGTGCATCCTCATTGACGAATGGGGTCGTAGCTCAGTTGGTTAGAGCATCTGCCTGTCACGCAGAAGGTCGCCGGTTCGAGTCCGGTCGGCCCCGCCACGTACAAAATCAGAGATTTTTACGTGGTAAGACCACGTTAAATTCCAGAGATTTTTACGTGGCTGAGACCACGTTAAATTCCAGAGATTTTTACGTGGCTGAGACGTTTAATTTCGGAGAAATTATTACGTCTCGCCATGCACAAATAAGATGTATTATTACATTTATGTTCTTCAAAGCAAAAAGGATAAAAGTTTATATATTGGTTATACTACTGATATCAAACAAAAATTAGAAGAGCACAATAAAGGTTATAATAAGTCCACTAAACTTAATCGTCCCTATAGACTTATCTTTTATGAAGCATTTATAGACAAAAAAGATGCCGAAAATCGAGAAGTCTTCTTAAAAAGTGGTTGGGGATGGCGAAGTATAAAGAAATTATTAAATAATTATTTAAAATAGTAGAGCTCTGATACGTTCCTTCGATTCAACTACCATTCAACCCAAAAGGTTGAATTTTTTTAATAGTTTTGTTATAATGCAGAAAGTCAGTTGTACCTTACAAACTGGCCAATAAAACCAAGGAGTGGTGAAGATGAGTCAGCTCAATGACGCGCGGATAAGGAGTTTGTTGATGGCGTGGCAGGATATTGAAGGATGCGATTGTCAACCAACGCAGGCATTCAAATTAATTAAGGATGGAGAGATGCCGGAGTGGTTACGAAGGATTCTGGAAATTGACCAAAGAATCATTCTTCATCCTTTTCCTTTAGAGACAGAATTAACCACGCGAATCGGTCCTTGCTCTTTGGATTTTCCACTTGGTACCCAGATAGCTGAGAGAGTTTCTTCTCAAAATCTTCAACTTTTGGCAGATCGATACTTGCCAGAGGCCATCGGACTCGATGAGGTGGGAGCTAAAGTCCCACTACGCACAATCGATATCACAACTAACTCATTTGTCCTTATGCCCGGTAAGTTCATCCTGGCCCAGACGCGGGAGGTTATATTTCTCCCCAATAACCTTGTTGGCCATGCTACCTCTCGCAGCCGGCATGGTCGGTTGGGTATTACTTCAGTCGGCTCTCCCAAGATCGATCCCGGCTATTATGGTCCGATAACCCTTGAAATTGTCAATCATGGGCCGGACCCGATAGTAATTGAAACCGATGCCATCGCTTGTCAGATGGAGTTTGGGCTACTGATTGAACCCGCCAAGGTTGCGTATTATGACCGTCGAAGCGGGGGAACTTACGGAGGGGGAAAACTGTAAAAGAGATAGTTTCCATGGAGCCAAAAAATAGCCCTTACTTTGCGGCTCCTTTTTTTCTTTCTTTTTAGGTTAAAATTAGGTAGAATTTTAGTAGGAGTGGATCTGTCCGTCAAAGTTCGAAGAGCTAAAAAATAGTGCGGCACGTAAAATCCCTAGGGGGATTAACGTGCCAGCAACGTCAATTTTGCAAAGCAAAATTATACGTAGGCGGGTGTAGTTTAGTGGCAGAATATAACCTTCCCAAGGTTAGGATACGGGTTCGATTCCCGTCACCCGCTCCGACAGTGCCTTTTGGGGCCTTGTCGGAGCGGGTAGATAGAACCCGCGGACGAAAAGGGTATGAAAGAACATTACTTTTGGTTAAGAGAAAGAATTGAAGATAGCAAAGAATCCAAAGGTCACAGGGACGGGCTCTGACACGCCCTTTCGATTCCCGTCACCCGCTTTTTAAATAAAAAAAAGAGGGGCGCATCGCTTCTTGGCGATGCGCCCCATCAATCCGGGTCGAAACTCCTAGAAATCGCACAGTGTTTTCAAGATCTCGGGCCAGGCTGCCAAGCCCGTTACCGGCAACCCTCCCATATTGGTATTGGCCGGTCCTCCTTCGAGATCCGGGCCGATGACCAAGTTGGCCCTGATGAGTCCGTTCGGGGTAGGATTGACCCAGACGTGTCGGAGAGAGAGAGTTTTCTTTCCGATGGTCTCCAGAAATCTTTCAACGACGGTTTTTGGGAGTGGGATGAAGCTGTTGTTTTTGGGCCGGCATTCTACCTTTGCCTTGCCGTTTAGATTTTGAACGAGGT
>Ga0210018_1000318_pt1 | contig 23680 bp, 24 predicted proteins | sample CryGeyCG2014_010_2_FD_183967 | JGI IMG/M metagenome (GOLD analysis project Ga0210018, IMG submission 183967) | Groundwater microbial communities from aquifer - Crystal Geyser CG09_land_8/20/14_0.10 (SPAdes) (version 2) | ecosystem: Environmental > Aquatic > Deep subsurface > Groundwater | place...
TCTCCACAAATTATACTTCCTCAATAAGCAATAACTCCGTTACTTTAAATGGCTCTTTAAATGGCTTGGGTAACGCTTCTTCGGTTGATATTTGGTTTAATTGGGGCACGACCGCTAATTGCGATCATTCTATTAATCATATGACGGGAGGAGCGACTGGCGCTTTTTCTTCAACCTTGACCGGGCTTTCCGCCAATACCACTTACTATTTTAGAGCCATTGCAAGTAATAGTGCTGGCACAACTTATGGATCAGTTTTGACTTTTACCACCCAAAGTTCTTCAACTCTTAATCAGCCAGAAGTAACGACTCTCTCTGCCACGGAGATCAAAGACTCGTCAGTAATTTTAAATGGTCAGGCTAATGCTCATAACTTTTTTACTCGACTTTATTTTGAATGGGGTGAAAATTACTCTAACCTTAATAATCAGACCGCTTATTCAAGTTATAGCGACAATGAATTTAAAACTTTTAATTATCGCTTAATTAATCTTAAACCGTCCACACTCTATTACTATCGAGCAATTGCTTCAACTGGCAGTACAACTATTTATGGCGAAATAAAAAATTTCACAACTCAAAAATCTACTAGCAAAACGACAACCAGCAAATCAACGACTACTACCACCACAAAAAAAACTACCAGCGTTTCTAAAACTATTCCTAAAACTCAACCAGTTGCGGCTGCTGTTTGCACGGTTGGAGAATGGCAAAAGGCTGGTTGCGGTGAAAGCGGATGTCGAAATTATGAACGTTTAGAAAAAAGGGCTACTGATCCCTCTGGTTGCGACATTGAAATAAGATGCCTGCCTGATCCAGAATGTAATAAAATTACAAAAATAGCTTTCCTTAATACCTCAATTGCCTCTGAAACAACTGAACCAGGAGAAATTATTGATTATAAAATTACTTATAAAAATACTCTGCCAGAAAATATTACCAATACTATGATCAACTTAACCATTCCTGAAAGCGCTGTTTTTCAAAAATTTACTGTTACTTCAATTATTTCGAAAGGAAACATTGAATCATTTATGACTTCTAAATCAGATGAGTCAGTCAGTGTTGATACTTTAACTCTTAAATTAGGAAACTTAGCTGGCAATGAAGAAGGAGAAATAATAGTTAAAATAAGAATTGATGACGATGTTGCCGAAGGAAGCATCCTTAATTTTCCAGTTCAACTAAGTTATAATGATCCACAAATCACTGTCTTCTCTAGCGACAACATAAAAATTAAAAAAATAAGAGGCGCTTTTGCTAATGTGGCCGGTGCTTTAGGCGGTCTAGCAGGTTTCGGTATTCCTGTTTGGCTTATTATAATCATTGTTTTGGCAATCGCTCTGTCTCTTACCTCTCTTAGAAAAAATAAAGGGAAAAAACCACCGGTTCTTCCTCAAAATAATAATAAGTCGAAGATCCTGAGGAGTTCCGACGAAGGGATGAACGGAAAAACTGAGTTAAAAATTAATGGAAATTTAAACCACAATGGGTCTAAAACCACAGTTGAAATTCCAAAACCTGATCTGTCTTCAAAATCAAATCAGAAATAAGAACCCTTCGCTTCGCTCAGGAACCTTGAAATTAAACTTCAGACATATTTTTTAAGGTAGTTTAATTATAAAAAAATAATCCCAATTATCCGAACGTATCCGGTAGATTGGGATTATTTTGTACTCTCAACTCTCTTCCATAAATCTTTGGCTCCCCTCTTTCTAATTTTTATTTGCCAAAAAATCAAAATCCAAAGATAAATTCTAGCTAAATATAATAAAATTGTCCAGAAAAACTCCTTTAAATTTTTTGGATAAGTAAAAAACAACCTAATCCCCTCTTTAATCTCTTGCCATAAATTTCTCATCTTGCCAATCTTGAATCTTGCCCGATTATTCAATCGGGCAACCCGGTCGGACGACCGGGTTGATTTTTCAACGTATCCACCAGTTGCTCTTGTTTTTTGTTTTAGCCAGTCTTTAAAATTTTTTGGATATTTAACAAAAACTTCAGCCTCTTTTGAATAAACCACTTGATAACCCTTACTCAAGACTACTTGAGTAAGTAAAGCGTCATCGATCATTGTTTCTTCGGGAATTAAAGAAAAAAGGTTTTTTTTAAGAGCGCAAAGATTTCCTGAAGCAGGAAAAATTTTATTTTTCAATCTCATCTGATGAGCGGCAAAACACAAAAAGTGAGACCAATAACCAAATAAATTATTTGAAGGGTTGACAGAAACAGGTCGGCCACAAACTAAGCCATTTTCTTTTTTTTCTAAAGCTCTAACTAAGAGCTTGATACTCCCCTTTTTTATGATAACATCGCCGTCAGTTAAAACAACAATTTCTCCTTTTGCCTGCCCAAAAGCTAAATTTATCGCCGCTGATTTGACAATTTTTTCATTTTTTAAAAATCTCACTTCGGGATATTTTTCTTTAACTAAATTTTCTGTTTCCTGATCTGGCGCCACCACTAAAATTTCATCAGCGACTTTTTCTCTCTTAATTGCCTCTAAAGCTTTAGGGAGGGTATTAAGTTCTTTATAAGTTGCGATAACAACAGAAATCATAAATATCAAGGCTTAAAAGGAAAAGATTCAAGAACACTATAAATCGGACCGGCGAGCCTTAATTGGCTTTTCATTAACTCAATACTTGAAACCTCAAAAGACAAATTGTCTTTGATTTTTGTTTGAGGCAATTTAAATCCTTTCTTTTTTACCCTCCCTAAAGTAAAATGTAATCTAAAAGGTCTCTTGTCTGTTTCTATTCCTATTGCTTCTAATCTCTCGCCTATTTTTGTCCGAAGATTATTAATAATATTATTCTCTTCTAATCCTTCTAAAAAAATAACTCGCGGACTAGTTTTAGTCGGGAAACAATCAATCTCTCTAATTTCTATAAAACAAGACTTTATTCCTTTGGTAGTTTCTTCTAAAATTTTTTTAACTTCCTTTATTCTTTCTTCTTCAAGCCATCCTAAAAAATGAAGAGTCAAGTGGATATTCTCTGGCTCTACCCATTTAACATCCTCACTCTGTGAGCCTGCTCTTTTTAAATTATCAATAATTTTTTTTAGCTCTCCTTTAATTTCCGATGGCAAATTAAGAGCAATAAAAGTTCTTATTTTCATGACTCTATTTTATCACAAATTTGACAAAACAACAACTTTTGTTATAATTAAATTACCTTAATATTAAATTTAAATAAGAAGTTTAATTTCAAGGTTCTGGCGAAGCCAGGTCCTTATAATAAAAATATTATGAATAATTTTACTCTAAAAGCACAAGAAGCGATCCAAAGCGCTCATGACATCGCTCTAGATAACAATCATCAATATGTCGATATCCCTCATCTAACTCTCGCTCTTCTTGAACAAGAAGATGGGGTGGTTGAAGCATTGCTAAAAAAAATGGATGTCAAAATTAATAAAATCAAAGAAGAAATTTTTGAATTAATTAAAAAATTGCCAACCATAAAAACGACTCGAGATGGCGGCGTCGCTGATCTTTACATCACTGTTCAGCTTCAAAAAGTTCTTTTTGAAGCAACGAGAGAAGCTAAAAAACTTAAAGATGAATTTGTCAGCACTGAACATATCTTCCTTTCAATTCTAAAAACTCTTTCACCTTCTCGTGATGTGCTTAATAAATTTGGCGTTAATAGTGAAAATATCTTAAAGGTTTTAGTCGAAGTCAGAGGAACAGAAAGAGTGACGACGCCTGAGCCAGAAAGCCAATATCAAGCCCTGGAAAAATATACTCTTAATCTTACGCGCCTTGCTCACGAAGGAAAATTTGATCCAATTGTTGGTCGAGAAGCAGAAATCCGTCGAGTCATGCAAGTTCTCTCGAGACGAACTAAAAATAATCCTGTCTTGATTGGTGAAGCGGGGGTCGGAAAAACAGCAATTGTAGAAGGGCTAGCTCAACGAATTGCAATGCAAAACATTCCAGAGTCATTAAAAAATAAAGACATAATTTCTTTAGATTTAGGAGCGCTCGTTGCTGGGACAAAGTTTAGAGGAGAATTTGAAAGCCGAGTCAAATCAGTTCTTAAAGAAATTAAAAAATCTGGTAATTATGTTCTTTTTATAGACGAGCTTCATACTTTAATTGGCGCCGGTGGCGCTGAAGGAGCTATTGATGCTTCTAATTTACTTAAGCCAGCTTTGGCTCGCGGTGAACTTCATTGTATTGGCGCTACTACTTTAAAAGAATATCAAAGGTATATTGAAAGAGATCAAGCGTTGGAAAGAAGATTCCAGCCAGTTTATATTGAGGAACCATCAGTTGAAGATACGATTGCTATTTTAAGAGGGATAAAAGAAAAATATGAGATCTTCCATGGTATTAGAATTACTGATGAAGCTATTTTAAACGCAGTCAAATTTTCAAAACGATATATCACTGATCGTTTTTTACCAGATAAAGCCATTGATCTTATTGACGAAGCTAGCTCTACTTTAAAAATGGAAACTGAAAGTCAGCCAGAAGTTTTAGAGAACTTTAAAAAACAAATAGAACAATTAGAAATAGAAAAAACATCCATTAAAGGAACCAAAAAGGAAGATCAGTCAAAAAGAAAAAAAATCAATGGAAGTCTTTCAATTTTAAAGAAAAAAGCTGATGAATTAGAAAATCGTTGGAAAAAAGAGAAAGAATATATTTCTTCAATTAAAAAATTAAAAGAGGAGTTAGGCAACTTAAAAAAAGAAGCGGAATTAGCCAGTCGAGAAGGAAATTTAGAAAAAGTGGCAGAAATAAAATATGGAAAAATCCCGTTTACTGAAAAAAGAATCAGGGATGTTCAAAAAGAACTTTCTAAAATTCAAAAAGACAGGCGCCTCTTAAGAGAAGAAGTGACGGCTGAGGATATCGCCAACGTTGTTTCTCACTGGACCGGCATTCCGGTTAACAAAATGCTTGAAGGAGAAAGCGAAAAGCTTTCTAAAATGGAAAAGGAAATTCATCAAAGATTTATTAATCAAGAAGAGGCTGTATTTTCAGTGGCCAATGCTATCAGAAGGTCGCGAGCCGGGATCTCTGAAGAAGATAAACCTGTCGCCTCTTTCATCTTCCTAGGACCAACTGGCGTCGGAAAAACAGAATTAGCTAGGGCGCTCGCTGAATTTATGTTTAATGATGAAAAAGCTTTGATTAGATTAGATATGTCAGAATATATGGAATCACATACCGTGGCCAAAATGATTGGTTCGCCGCCTGGCTACGTCGGCTATGAAGAAGGCGGCCAACTAACTGAGCTAATAAAACACAGACCTTATAGTGTTATTTTGTTTGATGAGGCAGAAAAAGCACATCCTGATGTTTTGAATATTTTACTTCAAATTATGGACAACGGCAGACTGACGGACGCCAAAGGAAGAACGGTTAATTTTAAAAACACAATCATTATTATGACTTCTAATATTGGCAGTGATCTTATTTATGAACACGCGAAAAAGAAAGAGATTGGCTTTACCTCAGAAATAGAAGAAAAAGATTCGGCAAAAAATGTTGAAGCAAAAGTAAAAGAGCATTTACGCGAAACTTTACGACCAGAATTCTTGAATCGGATAGACGAAATTATTGTCTTTAACGCTTTAAGCGAAAAAGAAATTAAACAAATTGTTGATCTCCAAATAAAAAAAGTTGAAAAAAGACTTAAAGAAAAAGAAATTAAATTAGTTGTGACGGAAGAAGTAAAGAAAAAAATTGCTGATTTGGGGTTTGATCCTCATTATGGCGCCCGACCTCTCAAACGCGTCATCCAAAAACAAATTCTCGATCCGCTAGCTCTTAAAATTGTTAGCGGCGACATTCAAGAAGGAGATGCTTGCCGGATAATTGTTGAAAACGAAAAAATAATTATAAAATAAGTTGATTAATTATCAATTTTCAATTATCTCCGATTTCATCGTGAGTCCTCGACGAAGTCGGGACAATTTTCGATAAATTTACAATGAATCAATTTTTAACCAATAAATTTAAATTATTGATTACGTTATTGTTTTTATTTTCTTGCTTATTTATTTTGCCTCTTAAAATAAAGGCTGTTTCTTTTGACCCAGATTTCATCATTTCTGATTACGAACTAACCGACTACCAGTTTTTAACTCAAGAAGAAGTTCAATCTTTTTTAAAAGATTCTGAAGGCAGTTTAGATACCTATGAAACAATTGATATTGATAATAAAAAAAAATTAGCTTCCGAAATCATCTTTAATGCGAGTCAAAAATACAAAATTAACCCAGCCGTTATTCTAACTATTATTCAAAAAGAAAAAACCTTAATTACTCATCAGAACCCGACAGATGACCATTACAATTGGGCAACAGGTTTTGGTTGTTATGATGAAGGAGAGCCAGTAAAAAAATTTAGGGGGTTCGCCAAACAAATTGATCAAGCCGCTTGGCGTTTACGTTATTTTCTTGAACATCCATGGTTATTTAGATTTAAACAAGGTCAAACCTATAAAATAGATGGGGTTAAAATCTCTCCCCTCAACCAGACAACCGCTGCTTTATATAATTATACTCCTCATTTAAAGAGCAACAAATTATTTTGGCGAATTTGGCAAAAATGGTTTACTCCCCTTAAAGAAAACCTGGAAGGATCTTTAGTCAGAGCTAAAGACGAACTTGGGATTTGGTTAATTCAAAACAATAAACGTCGGCCATTCCATTCTAAGAACGTTTTTTTAATCAGTTTTCGATTCAACCAAGTCAAAGAGGTTAACTATAAAACTTTGGAGAAATATGAGATAGGCGAAGTAATGACCTTTCCCAATTATTCACTGGTGGAAACAAAGAAAAATGAATTTTACCTCCTAGCCAACAACCAAAAAAGACCCTTAACAATCCAAATGTTTAGAAAAATTGGCTTCCACCCAGAAGAAGTTATTAAAGTAGAAGAAACAGATTTAATAAATTATATGGTAGGTAGCCCTATTATTAGTCCTTATCCAAGTGGCGTTCTTCTACAAGATAAAAAAACAAAAGGTGTCTATTACGTCAAGGATGATCTAAAATATCCGATCATAGATAAAGCAATTCTTGAAACTAATTTCCCTTATGAGCAAATTATAAAAATCGAATCAAAAGAATTAGCAGAACTAAAAACAGGAGAACCTCTTAAACTTCAAGATGGTATTTTAATCAAATTAAAAAATGAACAGACAGTTTTTCTTATTTCAAACGGCAAAAAATTGCCTATTTTTTCTCAAAATACTTTTGAGCTGTTAGGTTATGAATGGAAATCTATAATCGCTGTTAAAGAAGAAGTTTTAGAACTTCATCCCTTGGGAGAAGTTCTATCCTTGAAAATTGATAATTGATAATTAAAAATTAATATATGCTATCTTTCGCTTCTATTTGTCCTCACCCGCCCCTCATTATTCCGGAAATAGGAAAAGAAAATCTGAGAGTGGTTGAAAAAACGGTTGAGGCAATGAAAAAATTAAATGAAAAAATTCTAAAAGTAGCGCCAGAAGTTATTATTATCGTTTCACCCCATGGCCTTATTTTACCTGATGTTTTCACTCTAAACTTATCTCCTAAATATCTTGGCAATTTTGAAGCTTTTGGAGATTTCACGACTAAACTTGAGTTCAAGGGTGACTTAGAACTAGCCTATAAAATCAGAGAATCTATCTCGTCCTCTCTTCCAATTAATCTCATTACCGAACCAGAACTTGATCACGGCACTCTTGTTCCTCTCTACTACCTTACCAAACAACTAAAAAATTTTTCTATTTTACCAATGACTTATTCTTTGCTTGACTATGAAACACATTATAATTTTGGCAGAAAACTCAAAGAGATATTTCTCTCCTCAAATAAAAAAATCGCCTTTATTGCTTCGGGCGACCTTTCACATCGACTAACCTTTGATGCGCCAGCTGGCTATTCCCCTCAAGGAAGGGTTTTTGATGATCAATTGATTAAATTTATTAAAAAAAGAGCAATTAAAAAAATTATTAATCTTGATAAAAATTTAATTGAAGAGGCTGGTGAATGCGGCCTTCGTTCTGTCCTTATTCTTTTGGGCGTTCTTCATAAAATTAATTACCGCTTAGAAATTCTTTCTTATGAGGGTCCTTTTGGGGTGGGCTATTTAGTCGCTAATTTCAAATTATGAATTATTTTTATTTATAAATATTATGACGTTAAAAGCAAAAAAAAATCTATGGATAAAAATCGCCGAAACAATTGACCATACTAATATCAAACCAACGGCCAGCGCTCAGGAGATTAAAAAAACTTGTCAGGAGGCAAAAAAATATCATTTCCGAGGCGTGGATGTCCGGCCCAAATGGGTTTATCTGGTTAAAAAAGAGCTCAAAGGAACAAAAATAAAGGTCATTGTTTTAATTGACCCTCCTCTGGGCTTAAATCCTCATTCAAAAAGAATAAAGCTTTGTCAAAAAGCGAAAAAAGATGGAGCTGATGAATTGGATGTTGTCATGAATATTGTTGACTTAAAATATGAAAGGTATAACAAAATTTTAAAGGATTTAAAAGCAATTTGTAAAATTTTACCAACAAAAATAATTATTGGCTCTGGTTATCTAACCGATGAAGAAATAAAAAAGGCTTCAGAAATTGCGAAGAAGGCCGGAGCTTTTTGTGTCAAAACAGCGACCGAAAAAGATCCTTTAGAAAAAGAAGAATTAAAAGAAAAAGATAGGCATCTTAAAATTATGGCTAAAGCAGCTCCTGGTCTTTTGATTAAAGCTTCGGTGAGTATTAGAACCTTAAAAGACCTCAAAATGATGGTTAAAGCCGGCGCTGATATTATTGGCACCAGTTCAGGAGTAGAAATTATAAAAGAATCAGAAAATTATGTTAAAACATCTGCCAAAACGAAAAATTAAAAAAGAACGAACTTTTAGAATCATGACTGAATTTCTCAACGGTTTTCATTTCATGGCTGATTTCAAAAAAACTATTTCTATCTTCGGCTCGGCAAGATTTTCTTCTCAAAATCCTTATTATCTAGAAGCGAGAAAATTAGGCGGCCTTTTAGCCCAGGCTGGCTATACGGTCATTACTGGCGGAGGTCCCGGCATTATGGAAGCGGCCAATCGCGGCGCTTTCGAAGCCGGCGGTGAATCAGTCGGTCTTAATATTCAACTGCCCAAAAAACAAAGGACGAATCCTTATGTCAAAAATTCAATCGGGTTTCATTATTTTTTCGTTAGAAAAGTGATGCTTTCTTTTGCTTCTCAAGTTTATGTCTTTTTCCCGGGCGGTTTTGGCACTTTAGATGAGTTTTTTGAAATGATAACTCTGTCCCAAACCAAAAAACTTGACCGACCAATTCTTATTATTGCTGTTGGTATAGAATTTTGGCAACCTTTATTTGATTGGTTAAAATTCGAAGTTTATCAAAAGCAAAAAGCTATTTATAAAAAAGATTTGCGTATTTTTCATTTAGTTAAATCGTCTGAAGAAGCCTTTAAGATAATTAAAAAAACGGATTACATTTTATGATTAAAAAAAAAATTATTAAAGAAACTGCTATCCAAAAAATAGTTAATCATTATTTTTATACTAAAGGATTAACGCTTGATAAAATCAAAAAAAACGCCAGAAAGAAAAAGATCATCTATTCCCGCTTTACCAGGCCGGCCAAACAACTTTTAGAACTGTCAGGCTCAATTAAAAAAGCAAAAGAAGCAATTGATAAGGTTGCCAATTGGGCTAAATCAAGAAACCTTGATTACGCGATTGAAACAGTTTTTAAAAAATGGTTAGAAATTGATCAGCTGCGGCCAAAAGAAATTGTCAAAAAACCATATTATCAAGGCAACCCAATGATTTGGAGTGAAACGAAAAAGAAATGGTATGTGATTAATGAAGACGGCGAATGGTTAGAATTTGCTGGCAAGGAAAAAGAAATCGAGTGGAGAATAATAAAATAAATTCAAAATTTAAAAATCAAAAATCAAAATGACAAATCAAAATGTCAAAATTTTTTCTTAATTAATCATTTTTAATTTTTACATTATCATTTTACACTTTGATATTTGCATTTTAATTTTTATTATATGTCTATTATTTTCTGGGGCACTCCCGATTTCGCTGCCATTATTTTAGAAAAACTGATTAAAAAAAATTATCGCCCTTGTTTAATTGTGACTGCGCCTGATAAACCAAAAGGAAGAGGTTATTTTCTTTTTAGCCCAGCAGTCAAAAGGGTCGCTTTAAAATATAAAATACCTCATCTACAACCTTCAAAAATAAAAGAAAATAAAGAACTAAAAGATAGAATTACGGCCTGTAAGCCAGATTTATTTATCGTGGCTGCCTATGGATTAATTATTCCTCAAGAGATGCTTGACTTGCCTGCCAAAAAGGCAATTAACATCCATCCCTCTTTATTGCCTAAATACCGAGGCCCCTCCCCTATTCAAACAGCTATTTTAAATGGAGATGAGTTTAGCGGTGTAACTCTTATTTTGATGACTGAAAAAATGGATGCTGGTCCAATCATAAAATATGAAAAATTTTTATTAGGAAGGGATTTCACAGGGCAAGTATTATCAAATGAATTAGCTAATTTAGGCGCAGATTTATTAATCAAAACTCTGCCTCTTTGGATTGACGGGAAAATTAAACCATTACCACAGGATGAATTAAAAGCCTCTTACACTAAAATTATTAAAAAAGAAGATGGTTTACTTGATTTTAATAAATCAGCCGAGGAAATAGAAAAACAAATTAGAGCTTTCTATTCCTGGCCGAGTGTTTACACAAAAATACCTGTGAATAAGAAAATATCCGCTCAAAGCGGATCCGCCTTGGGCGGAAAAAATAAAATTTTGAAAATATTAGAAGCTGAAGTTTTATTAACTGGTGAAAACAAAAAAAAAGGGTTGGTCTTTCAAAAAGAAAAAGAGATGGCGATCACTTGCTCTAAAAATAGCCTTCTTCTCAAAAAAATCCAATTAGAAGGAAAAAAGGGAATGGATGGGGCCTCTTTTTTAAATGGTCATCGTTATCTAATAGGGTTTATAATTTAGTTGCAACTTCCTTGCGCCTCATTTTCCGTTGTGCTTATCATAATTTTACATTCCTCCGGCGGATTAATAAAAGCGCTGCAAATAGCTTGTTTATAAGATTCAGAAGAAATTCCACTTTGATAGGTAGTATCATTAATGACAAGGGTTGGTGAACCTTGAGCTTGATATTTGTTGTTTAAAACTACTTCTTGCTCTAAAAGTTTTTCTGCTTCATTCTTTTGACAAGTTTTAATTTTTGAAACATTTATATTCAAATTTTTAGCAATCGCCTGCCACTTTGTCTCTACGTTATCAGCACTGGCACCTTTATTAATCTCGTCAACAAATTGCCAAAATTTATCTTTTTGATATTTAGCAACACAAAGCTCCCTGATATCCTGATTTAATTCACCGCGACCATGCATTGAACAATATTTTTCATCGGCTGACAAACAATATTCTTCTGGTTTGGCGTTCATGCTTTTAGCATAATTGTCATAAATTACATAATTCAAACTAATATTTACTTTTTCGCCAAGTAATTCCATCACTGGCTTCATTGAATCTTCCGCCTGGTTGCCATAAGGACAAAAACTCATCACAAATAATTTGACATCTGGTTTTTCTGTTTTAGGAAACTCAATAGAAATAAGCTTGCTCTTTTCCTCGGCTTCTGCCTTCTTCTCTTTCTCTTTCTTCTCTTCTTCTGTCTCTTTCATATTAAAAACATCTGGAAAAAGAAACTTTCCATCAGAAGAAATATAAGAATCAAAGTTTTTTCCATCAATCTCAAGAGCAAATTTAATCAAATCATTATCTAACCAAGCGCTTGAAACTAAAGTTGCGGTCGTATTGCCAGTTAAGACATTTTTATTAATGTAATCAATCGCCTCCATCGCTATTTTGTTTGCTGGCTGGCGAAAAATTTTTTCTGCACCAAAACCTTTAGTGATGACCGAAGCAACTAAAACACCTAGTATCACGACTAATGATACAATAAACCATTTGTTTTTCATAATGTTTATAAATTAATAAAATTTATTAAAACTGTCTAAAGATTAAATTTGTCTCCAAGTTTACCAATTAAAGGTAAAGGTTTTTTCTTGCTGGTTGTTGCATTCAAAATGCCGATTAGCCAAAGAACAAAAATGACGATACTACCGAGAAGAAAGATGATTGAGCCAATCACCGGAATCCAAGAAAGCACACAAAGAATAAAAACCGAAATAAAAAGAACTAATCCTTGTCTAACATGATATTTAACAAAAGGATCTCTCCTTGCTTCAGTCAAAAGAGGAACAAAGAAAAGAAGATAAGCAACAATTGCCCAACCCACATTTTTTTCTTCACGAAGAGAAGTTTTATTTTCTTCTGCCATAAATTCTGATTGTAACTTTAATCTAATATAATTTTAATTTTATCTCCCCTCCAAAAAAAGTCAAGGGTTATATGCTTGATTAGCGAGATTATCTGCTTCTTTATTGTCTTCTCGCGCTAAATAATAAAAATTTATTTTTTTAAAAGATTGTGATAAATTCCAAGCTTTAATAAAAAGAATAGCCAATTTCTTGTCTTTTATTTTAAATCTTCTATTAATTTGTTCAACTACTAATTTTGAATCCGTGAAACAATCTACTTCTTCTGCCCTTCGTCGCTTTCGCTCCTCAGGATCTTCGACTCTCAACTTTTTTGCTTTTTCTAAGCCAAAAATTAAAGCCTGATATTCTGCTTGATTATTAGTGGCAATGCCAATCAATTTTTTCCAAGCACCAAGTACTTTCCCTTTTTTATCTTTAATCACCACTCCTAAAGAAGATGGACCAGGATTACCCCTTGAAGCGCCGTCAGTATAGATACTTATTTTCATATGATTATAACTTACAACCTACAACTGATAACTTATAACTTATAAATGATTTGTTGTTAGTTGTTTGGTTATTAGTTGTTAGTTACTCTTCTGATGTCTATCGCTTTCATCTCCAAACGCTGTTCTCCGTTCCATTGATTAACGCCTAACTCGAAAACCACATCTATTTTATCTCCAATTTTAAAATCTCTAACTTTTTCATCTGAATTAAAATAAATTAATTTTTTTCCTTCATCAATGGTTAATCTTCTATGCTGGCCATTCTTTCCAATAATTTCAATATTTTTTAAATTAATATTAGACAATAAAAAAAAGGGCTTCTGATTACCATGACCGTAAGGCTCAAATTTTGCTAATTCTTCTTGAAAATCCCAATTAATATCTGATAGTCTTACTTTTGCGTCAATCTTAATTTTTAAATTAAAATTTTCTTCTTTAATCTCCTGTTCTGCTTTGGCTTCTATTTCTTTTTTAAATTTTTCAAAATCTTCGTTGTTTTTAAGAGTAAAACCAGCCGCTATTTTATGACCGCCAAAACCGCTAAAATAATGAGATAAACTAGACAAATTGGCAAAAAGATCAAAATCACCTATCGAACGGCCAGAAGCTTTTATCTTGCCTTGACTTGTTTTTGTTAAAACAATTGCTGATCGAGTAAATGCGTCAACTAGTTTATTGGCAACTAACCCCAAAACACCAACTGGGCATTTCTCTTTTAAAACAATCAATAATTTTTTCAACGGTTGTTTTTCTATCTCCTCTCTTATCTCTGTAAAAATATTTTCAACTATCCGTTGTCTTTTCTCGTTGAGGGCATTAATTTTTAAAGCTAAATTGTTCACTTCCTCCCCATCAGTCAAAAGTAATTTTAATGCTTCATTGGCATGATCCATTCTGCCAGCAGCATTAATTCTCGGACCAATTTGATAATAAATATTGCCAGTATCAATACTACCTAAAGATAAGCCTGATTTTTCAATTAAAACTTTTAGGCCATGATTTTTTGTTTTATTAAGAACTAAAAGTCCATATTTACAAAGAGTGCGATTTTCTTTTAGAAGCGGCATTAAATCATTGATTGTTCCTAAGGCAACAAGATCGAGCAGCCATTTTTCAGCTGCTTCTTTATTTGGAAGATTAGCTTGTTTAAAAAGAGCGCAAACTAACTTAAAAACCACCCCTACCCCAGCCAAATTTTTAAAGGGATATTTTTCTCTTTTAAGCTGAGGATTGATAATTGCATAAGCCTTTGGTAAAATCTCTGGCTCGCAATGATGATCAGTAATAATGACATCAACTCCTGCTTGATTTGCTTCTTCTACTTCTTCTGGGTTGCTAATTCCACAATCGCAAGTGATAATCAGATTAATTTTTTTTTCAATAAAACTTTTAATCGCCTCTTTATTCAAACTATACCCTTCTTTCTCGCGATCCGGTAAATAAATGTCTGATTCGATACCAAGTAGTTTCAATACCTTATAAAGTAAAACAGCGGACATGACGCCGTCCACGTCATAATCGCCGTAGATTAAAATTTTCTCTTTGTTTTCAATTGCTCTATAAATCCTCTCTACTGCTTTTTCCATCTCTAAAAAAATAAAGGGATTGTGAATGTCTTGAGAATAATCTGGCAACAAAAATTCGTCTATCTCTTTTTGTGTTTTTAGGCCTCGATTGTAAAGGAGCTGTAAAATAATTGGATTTATTTCGGGAAATCGATTTTTCAATTCTTCAGAAATAGTTGGACAGACTTCCCATTTAAATTTTGATTTTCTTCTACCATTTTCCATTTTGATTTTTACATTTTAATTTTCTTTGGGCCGCATCGTTGGGAATAAAATTACTTCTTTAATATTATGCACATCGCATAAAATCGCTGTTAATCTATCGATGCCTATTCCCTCGCCAACGGCTGGTGGCATCCCATATTCAAGCGCCGTCAAAAAATCTTCATCTAATCTTTGAGCCTCTTCATCTCCTCTTTCCAGTAATTTCTGCTGTTCTTCAAACCTCTCTCTTTGATCAAGAGAGTCATTTAATTCGGAAAAAGAATTACAGATTTCTAAACCAGCGACAATTAATTGAAACCTTTCCACGTAATTGGGATTATTTGATGTTTTTTTAGCTAAAGGAGAAATTTCTATTGGATAATCAACGATAAAACACGGATTAATAATTTTACTTCTAACTTTTTCTTTAAAAATCTCATCTAAAATCTTGCCATAATCCAATTTGTCAGAAATTTCAAGCCCCATTTCTTTGGCTCTTTTTTTTAATCCTTTCTCAGTTTTTTCTTTTTCTAAATCAAAATTGGCATATTGAATCAAAGCCTCGCGAAAAGATAGACGTGGATAAGGAGGAGTAAAATTAATTTTTTTGCCTTGATAATTAATTAAAAAATCCATTTTTAATTTTTCAAACAAAAAGATCATTAACTCCTCTGTCAATTTCATAAAATCGTTGTAATCCTTGTAGGCCTCATAAAATTCAACCTGAGTAAACTCAGGATTATGCGCCCAATCAATGCCCTCATTTCTAAAACATCTAGCGATTTCATAAACTCTCTCAAAACCGGCTACCAGTAGCCTTTTCAAATAAAGTTCTGGGGCGATTCGTAAATATAAATCAATATCTAGAGCATTGTGATGAGTAACGAATGGTCGGGCATTTGCGCCGCCAGGGATTGACTGAAGAATCGGCGTTTCCATCTCAATAAAATCATGCTGATCAAAAAATTCTCTTAGAGATTTAATGATTAAACTTCTTTTTAAAAAGATATCTTTAACGTCTTTATTAGAGACTAAATCTAAATAACGCTGTCTAAAACGCATTTCTACGTCAACCAAACCGTGCCATTTTTCCGGTAAAGGTAAAAGACTCTTTGTTAAAATTCGCCATCTCTCCACTTTTAAAGTTTTCTCTCCCATATGTGTCAAAAAAAGCGTTCCTTCGGCTTCTAAGAAATCACCGATATCTAAATTCTCCGTAAATAATCGATAATTTTTTTCTCCTAAATTATCTTGGCGAAAATAAAGCTGCATTCTGCCAGAAAAATCTTCTAAAACAACAAAAGTGGCCTTGCCATGCCCTCTAATTAATCTTATTCTGCCTACCAAAATAATTTTAGTTTCTTTGAGTGCTTCAAAATTATCTTTTACTTGCTGACAAATAAAATTTCTAGCAGTTCTCGCCGGATAAATTTCTATCTCAGCGGCCAGAAGATTTTTAAGTTTTTTTAGTCTTTCTTCTTTTAAATTCATATATCTTCTATATTCTATTATAACAGAATAAAATAAAAAGTAAATTATTAAGAATCGTCACGCGGTAGTTCTCGAAGCCACATCCGCAAGCGAGCGGGCAAGGTTCGAGCGAAGCGAGAGAGCGAGCTGAGGACAGAGTGAGCAAGCACACTGGGCTTGCGAACGATGGCTGAGAGAATCTGCCGCGGGGCGAAGTCTATTGTCTTAACCTAAAATAATAACCCAAGATTTCTCTGGCCGCTTTGGCTGCTTTATCGCTTCCTTCGCCACCATTTTCTATTAAAACCGTGATCACTACTTCTGGATTGTCATAAGGAGCAAATCCTGAGAACCAAGCATGAGGTTTTAAATTCCCGCCCACTTGCGCTGTGCCTGTTTTACCAGCAACCTTAACTTTAAGGCCAGACAACCAACTGGCGCTGCCAGAAATGACTGCTTCTCTCAAACCTTTTTTAACTATTTCTATGTTTTCTTTTTTAAAAATTTTTTCTCTAATAATTTCCCCTGTCCTGAGCTCGTCGAAGGGCGGCAATGTTTGTTTGACTATTTTCGGCTTAAAAATCGTTCCCCCATTAGCAATCATACTCATATAATTTGTGACCTGCAATGGTGTCACCAAAAAATCTCCCTGACCAATAGAGAGATGATAAGTATCGCCAATATACCACTCTTCTCCTTTAGTTTTCTTTTTCCAATCCTCGGTTGGCAAAAAACCCGACTTTTCAAATGGTAAATCAATACCTGTTATTTTTCCTAAACCAGCTAAACTTAAATAACGATCAATTTTTTCAAGACCCAATCCTTTAAAATCTCCATAACCACCGCCTAAATAATAGAAAAAAGTGTTCACCGACCAACTTAAAGCATCAATGACATTGACTCTGCCGTGCCCTCCTTCTTTCCAGTCAGGAAAAAACCATTTTTCTATTCTCAAGCCGCCAGTAGAAAGAATAGTTGTTTTTTCATTAATCAACCCTTCTTCTAATGCAGCTAAAGCTATGACTGGTTTAATCAGAGAACCAGAAGGGTAAAGACCGGCAATCGCTCGATTAAAGAGCGGCGCTTGAGGGTTTTTGCTTAATTGCTGCCAAGCCTCCTCATTTTTTAATAAATTATTATCATAAGTAGGTAAACTGACCATGCTTAAAATTTGGCCATTCAAAGGATTCATCATCACCACGACGCCGGCCCTTTTCTCTCCAATATACTTTTCTAAAGTTTCTTTAACTTTTTTCTGTAAATCAGCATCAATTGAAAGAATAATATCTTGGCCATCTTTAGAGGTCTCCTCATTCAAAATCTTTTCTTCCTGGCCTAAAGAGTTAACTTCAATTTTTTTTCTGCCGTCTTTTCCTCTTAAGACATTTTCATAATAAAACTCTAAACCATCTTTCCCAAGAGAATCATTAAAATCATAATCTTGATGCTCTTTAAACTCATCTTTTGAAATTTTTCCGCAAAATCCTAAGAGATGAGAAAGAATGCTTCCATCTAAATATTTTCTCTGAGGTTCAATTTTTACTTTATCGTCATTATTAACCATTGTTTTCAGGGCTGATTCATAAGGAATCACTTGTATTTTCTCATCAGATACGTTGACTAAAGAAAATTCAGGAACATTTCTCACAAGCAAGCGGCCATTAACATCATAGATTAAACCTCTGTTCGCTTTTATCTTTTCTATCCTCAACTGATTACCTTCCGCCATTTTTTTGTAATAGTCACCCTCTATCACCTCTAGATAGAAAATCCTACCTAAAAAAAGCAAGCCGGTTAAAATAATTAAAATAAAAAATAAACTCACTTTGCCGCGTTCAACTGGAGAAATTAGAAATTCGCTAGCTTCTTTTTCTTCAGAGAAATAATCTCCTTCAGCCATCGCTCCCTTTTCTCTTCTCCAAAAATTTAGAGTGCGATCTTTCATAAAAAATGAAAAATAAAATTAAAATTACTAAATTAACTATTAAAAAATAAAAAAAATCAAACAAATAAGTTCGGTTGATTAAAGGACGGATTGTTAAAAAATTTAAGAAAAAAAGCAAATATGCAGATAAAAAAAGGAAAATCTGATAAAAAACAATTCCTAAAAAAGAAAAAAATAAAAAACCGCTCAAAGTTTTTAAATTAATTCTTTTGGCTAAAAGATAATAAAAAAAACATAAAAAAATCAAATTTAAAGAAAAAAAACCCGGGGGGAAGAAAGAGCCGGAGTCCATTATTAAACCGCCTAAAATTGCCACACTCAGACTGAGAGAAAATTTTTGAAGAAAGAAAAAAATAATAAAAATTAAAACTAAATTTAAATACTTAAATAATGGTAAATTGTTTAAAAAAAATATTTGAAAGATAAATAAAAAAAATAAAATAATGAAAATAAATATATTGCGCATCATAGAATTCACTATTATGAGGTAGTCCTCAGTAGTAGGGCAAAGTTCACTACGGGGTAAACCCCAGTAGTAGAGCAGAACTCACTACGGGGCGGGCATAACAATGCCCACGATCTTTAAATTTTTTTCTTGAGAAAACGGCTTCACAACGGCTTTTTTAAAAAGCTGATGAGGATCGTCTTTCACTGCTACTATCTCACCAATCAATAAACCCGGCTTTACCCTGTGAAATAGCCGACTCTGTCGTGCCGCTCCGCCCTGAGCGAATTTCACGGGGTTAATGCTCTCTTCAAGCCCTGATGTCACCACTTTATCACCTTTTTCAATCTCAGCATCATGGAGAATATAGTTAATTTCCAAAGCCAGTCCCTCTTCTCCTTCAAGAACTCCTAAAACCAGTTGGGTCTGTTTGGCGGATAAAATTTCAACAGAAATTCTAAAATAAGGGCTTGAAAAAGGCAAAAAGTAGGAAAAATTATTTTCTGTTTTATTTATCTTACCAACGAAAAATCCATTTTCGTTAATGACTGCCATTCCTTCTTTAACGCCGTCTCTTTCGCCTTTATCAAGTAAATACCATTCTATATTTATTTCTTTTCTTTTATTTAAAACATTTGCTAAAGATACTTTATAATCAACATTTTTTAAATTCAAATATTTTCTCAAAACTTCATTTTCGTTTTGCAATATTTTTAACTTAGTATTTTCTATCTTTAAATTATTCAATTGTTTTTTTAATTCGCTATCCTCATTTTTCTGTGTTAAGTCAACAGAAGATTTGTAAAAAAATTTTCCCAAACCTTTAAACGACTTTAATAAAACAAATTCTCCTTTAAAGATGATAAGGAGAACCAACAAAATCAAGACAATAACAAACAACCAATTATACTTAACTTTAAACATACCCCGTTAAAAATTTCTAATTTCTAATTTCTAAAGGCGCGAAGCCCCGTAGCGAATTCTATTCTGCTACTGGGGTGCTGGTAACCGCGCTCTCAATCATCTCCCCGTCTGGGTAGACTTCGTCAACAGGTATTTCAATAACATCTTCCCATTGGAAGCCAGATGCTTCAAAAATTTCATTGGACTTTAACGGTCGTTTTTTGCCATTCTCTATCAAATAAACAGTTGTTTCGTCCGGATATTTAATTAAAGAACCATCAGAACGAGCCTGCTTTTTTTCAAAAAATTGCCAGCTATTGATCATTGTTTTGAAAGTGGTCTTAAAGTTTGCTTCTTTTTCTACCCCAATTTTATAAGAAAAAACATAAACTTTATCATCATGAGCCAAATAAAGGGTTAGTTTGTCAGGGCCAAAAAAAGTAGAAATGCCATTAATAAGCGTTTCCTGTAAATTTTCTTCTGTTATTGTTGATTGTTTTTTATACCATTCAGAAAGAGACAATTTTTCTAAATTATCAGCAACAGTGATCGTAAAAAACTCGTTTGTATTGGTGGTAATCATTACTTCACGATTTTCAGTTTCTGGAATAACTCTAACCAGCCAACTCGTCGGGTAAAAAAAACTATAATTAAAAACAGGATCAGAATAAACGCCAACTAAACCGGAAAGTGCAATGCTGCCCTCTTCTTTGGAATTTGGATTTTGTAATTTAATTATTTCTTTTCCGTCCGCTATCCCATCAGAGTCCGTATCAGGATTATCTTTATTGGTGAGATATAAATCTTCTTCAACGTCGGTTAAACCATCTTGATCGCTGTCTTGACTGGAAGGGGTTAAAGGAGAAATAATCATTTCTTCGGGCTGGGGGATAGTTTTGCTCTCTTCAATAATAATCGCGAAGATTGAGGCTGGTAAAAAATCTAATTTTAAACTTAAATAATTATTTGAAGTATCAATTGAAGATTGAATAGGGATCAAGTTTTCATCTTTTAAATATCCTAAAGTTAAATCGTTCTCCCATCTTTTTTCAATTTGCTCCTCTTTGTAGAATATTTTTAGAGTTGCCTGCTTAATAAAAACTAAATCTGAAGGCGAGATATTAAAAAAACCAGCCACTATTTTATAACCATTCTTTGAACTCCCTAAAGGAGCAGGCGTCACGGTTATCTCAATAATCGTATCCTTTTCTAATGCTCCTTCGTCAAGGATTAACTCAGCCCAAGAATTAACCTCTTCTCCTATTTTAATTTCTGCTCTGGCTGTTTGAGTTTTAGAAAGCTTCTTTTCTGGCTCCTGACTAACTTCTGCTGGCGCTTTTTCTGGCGCCTTTTTGCTAAGACTTGGCTGATAATAAGATGTCCACCAAAAATAAAAACCACCACCCACCACAATTAAAATAGCGAGAATAATCCAGACAAAAGGCGGGATTAATCTTTTATGCTCAAATTTTTTCACTTCTTCTCTCAGTTCTTTGGGCATCACATAGATTCTTTCTCCTTCTTCCTCGATCGCTTCTTTGACAGCCGTTCCTTCTTCGGGCATTTCTTCTGTTCTTTTTGGTTTTTCGAATAACATAATAAACGATGCTAATATACAAATTAATACTAATGATACTAATTAGTTATAAAATTTAGTTTTGGCTTGAGTATCAATTCTAATCACTCTAATTGGTTTTAAATATCGACTCCTAAAATTTACTAAAAGTCCGAGCTTTATATTTGATGCCTGTAAATATCTCTGAGTTTGATAATAATCTTCCTTAAAATAATTTTATTGTCTATAAGAAAATCAACTGTATTACCTGTTTTTTCTATTTTAAATTCTCTTTCATAAGGAATTTTTATCTCCTTCAACCTTTTTTCCAACAGGTCCTTATATTGCTTTTCTCTGGCAAATCTTCCTAATTTATTATGTACCTCAAAACAAACACCGGTTAGAATATAGGACAATTCTGGATAAATTAATTTTTCTTCTCTTTTATTCGTATAATTAGTATGCATTAGTATATTAGTATCGCATTTCAAGGATTATTTTAATTTATTAATCTCAGACTGCAAATCCATCAACTTCGCATTCGGACTTGGATTCTTTGGATTTAAACCTTGTCTCACCTCTTCCCCGTCCTTCAAGCCATCTCCATCTGTATCTGGATTTAAGGGATCAGTCTGGTATATTTTTACTTCCTCTTTATCCGTTAAACCGTCTTGATCAGTATCAATACTTAAAGGGTCAGTGCCTAAAAATTGCTCTTCTTCATCAGATAAACCATCATTGTCTTGATCGACAATAGTTTTTGTTATTTCATTCCCGCCGGTTAGCAGGGACACCTCTTTATTTACTTCTGTCCCAATCGCTTTTTCTCCTGCTGGAGTTTTTTCTTTTTTTATCTTTGACCATTCCGTAACCTTAATGAAAGACGACTTCAAATAAGGAAAGCCGAACCAACAGCCTAAGCCAATTAAAACAACAATTAAAATTTTAAGCCAAATTTTACTTCTTTTCTTCCGGGGCTCTTTAGTTGGTGTTACTTGAACCGCTTCTGTTTTTGCAGGCGATATTTTTTTTTCGATTTCAGCAAAAATGTCTTCCGGTTGTTTTGATTCAATTTCTTCAGGCATAAATTTAATTATTTACCTTTTGAATTGGTTAAAATTTAATTTTCTTATAAATCTTGTCGTGATGATCAAAATCAATGAACCGCAGTTCCCCTTGATGAAATTCATATACCAAAACAAAAGAGCCGACGTGCGCCCGTCGACGATTCTTGAGCGTATAACGTAATGGCTTACCAATATTCGGCTGGCGGAGAATTTTAAGTATTTTATTTTCTATTCTGATAAAAAGAGCTGGATCTTTTTTCTTACAACGTTGAAGAGCATCTTTGGCTTCGAGTGAATAGACAATCTTCACAATATTACGATGCAATCTTTCTTTCATATTAAATTTTTTTCAACCAATTCTTCATCTCTTTTACAGAAGCAAAAGAATAACCTTTCCCCTGGTCTAAGGCATGGCTAATTCGTTCCCAACGACGCAATATTGCCGGACGAATAAAATCTTCTTCGGTCCCGAGAACAATCTTTCTCAAAAAGGCTAATTCTTTCTCGAGAAAAATTTGATGTTGAGTAATACTCTGATATTCTCTCTCGGGGATAGTGATAACTTTATTGTTTACCATATGCTTTTATTATATTTTAATTATACTTTCCGCCCAAAAATTTGTCAAATTTTTGATGACAAGTGTTCCTTACAACATCGGATGTCAATTGAGGATTTAACATAAGTCTTCATTAGATATCTCTGCCTTTTCCTTATTATTACTCGCAAAAGATTAAAAAGGCTTTGACTGTCCTGGAAATCACGAAATGCGTATGCCTTAAAAGAATAATAGTCAACAGGATTTCCATAAAGCAAAACACTATGCCGCATTACTTCGAAACGAAAGAAAGGATTAACGTCATGTAAAGATTTTAAATCCAACTCCTGTTGACGGCTATCGCCAAAAATGTCTGCGATGTCGTTATGAATTTCCAATAATTTATTCATTTCAATTGGTTCCTGACCAAGAACCGCAATGTCTAAATCACTGCCTGCCTTCTTTTTGCCAGTAGCGCAAGAGCCGTAAAGTAAGACCATTTTCAAATTATATTTTCTGCCAACTTTTTCAATCTTCCGTTTTTGTTCTTTGGTTATCAACATAATTCTTATTCTTACTTCTTTAACATCTTAGAAGTGCTTGGTGCTGGCGGGATTGGTTCACCAGTTAAAGGACTATTACCATTTTTAATTTCATCAAAATCATCAATCCCATTATTGTTTGTGTCTTTTTTAAAGGGATCGCTTTTCCAGGCAATGACTTCAAGAGAATCAGACAAGCCATCGCCATCCGTGTCAAATTTCAAAGGATCGGTCTTATGAAGTTTTATCTCAACACCGTCCCAAAGACCATCGTCGTCTGTGTCAGGTTTGTTTAAATCAGTGCCTACTATTTTTTCCTCCCAATCTGCCAAACCATCACCATCTGTATCAATCTCCGATGGTCTCAAGATCATATCAGTCGACAAAGGAACAGTTGGATGGCTGAGATTATATTGTCTTTTTGACCAGAAATAATAAGCACTACCTAAAATAACAACAATTAAAAAAATGATTAAAATAAATTTATTGACAATTTTCATATTAACACGGATTAGACAGATTTAAGATACTAATTCCCCAAATAATATTAATAACCAGCGTCTTTAAAATTAATAATCAAAGAA
>Ga0210018_1000319_pt1 | contig 23677 bp, 13 predicted proteins | sample CryGeyCG2014_010_2_FD_183967 | JGI IMG/M metagenome (GOLD analysis project Ga0210018, IMG submission 183967) | Groundwater microbial communities from aquifer - Crystal Geyser CG09_land_8/20/14_0.10 (SPAdes) (version 2) | ecosystem: Environmental > Aquatic > Deep subsurface > Groundwater | place...
CTTGCGAGGTGATGGTTGAAAATAATCAATTTAAAAAAGAGATTAAATATTTATTAAGTGATATACTAAAAGTCAAAGAAAATAAAAAAGCCGAGTGTTCGGCTTGAGGGGTTAGAGTCCCATTATTACACTATCGTAAACATAGCATATTCTGTATTAGAAGTCAAGAGTAGATAAAAAATGGCCTCGTTGCGACCTTTTCTGGAAGTTCTTATGATTAAAATTTTTTTCCTCTACTTCAACTTTGCTCAGTGCAAACAAAATTAAAATGTGGTTCCCGCTCAAATAAAATTTGAGCGAGGCTCGCTCAGACAATCTGAGCGGCGAGCTGACCCCGAATAAATTTACTCCGCAAATTTAACGGGGTAAATGCTTTTTCAAAATGCCGGAGATGGTTTATAGTGGAATTATACAACTCTGCTCGAACATTTTTTGAACGAAACTCCTGACTGATTGCCGCGCTTCGCGTGGTTGGAACGAAACCTGACGCTCGAGCAAGTAAAAAACAAGAATTTTTGTTTACCCCATAGTCAAATGCGAGGCATTTGTATTTCGGGGCCCGCCCTCGCTTTCCGCCGCCGCCGAATTTCGTGCCAGTGAAACTGGCGCACCGCAAAAATTATTTACTGAAATAATTTTCCGGGTCCATTCGGATTATAACCTTTTTCTATTTCTTCTCCATCCTTAAATCCATCTCCATCAGTATCGGCTTTGTTCGGATTAGTACCATAAATAGTTTCCAATTGGTCGGGCAAACCGTCTTTATCTGTATCCTTGTTGAAATCCTGTTGATTAGCCGCCGGAAAGGTGCCACCCGGAGTAAGACCCTGCAATCCTCCGAATAATTCTCCCAAAAATTCTTCTAATTGTTTTGCTTGTTGCGGGATGTCAATTTGAACCGGCTTATTAAAGTTTTTTAACAGAAGAGTGAAACTAATTTTACCAGAAGTTTTTGATTTATCAGTTTCTTTTATAATTGAGCTTAAGATAATTTTGTATGGCAACAAATCTTTTTTACCAATCCAAATTTCTCCTTCGGGCAACTCCACTGCTTCGAAACTTTTGTCAAAATTCGCAAGCTCTTCTTCAGTTAATGTCTTGTCTTGAACAATTTGGCTAATATCGGCGAATAGTTTTTTGACCCCCTCTTTATCAATCGCGAATTTATAGTGATAAGTATTTATGCCTTCGATTTTTTCACCAGCCAACTTTTCAGTTATTTTGAAGATTTTGGTTTGCTGGACAGCAGTTTTTAATTTTTCAATTTGTTCCGGAGATAATTCTTGCTTTTTTTGGGTTTCTTTAAGCTGTTCCTCTATTTTTTCTAGTCCAAATTGTTTTTTTAGAGCTTCAGTGTCAATTTTTATCCATTGATTCTTTATAGCACTCAAATCAAAAAAACCTAAATTAGGCACATCGCTAAGTTTGGCATAAATAATTTTTCCGATAGTTCTTATTTCTAACCTAAAGGCAAACTCTCCTTGTGGCAGTGCATCCGTCTTAATATTGAAAGAAAATAAACCTTTCGGATCATCTAAGTTTTGGATATCAGATGAGCCAGTAAAATTAATTGAAAAATCATTCAACTTTTTATTTGATGCCGATTGTGTTGGTTGCAAAAGACTGCTGCCGCCCATTAAGTCGCCCGTATTGACTTCTGCTTTTATTTCTCCTGAATACTCCAAAGATTTAATTTCGGTCAGTTTTACGGTCATCTTTTGGACAATTTTTTCCGGCGACTGAAAATAATTAAAATATGCAAACACTCCACCGCCAATTATCAATACCCCACCGATTATAGAAACAATTGCGAGTAAGGTTTTATTTAATCTTCTGGAAGGCTGTGAGGAAAATGATTGAGAGGGTGTATCGCTTGGTGCGAGCGGTTGAATAGACGGAGAAGAAGAAAAGGCTTCATCAATATCTCGCGCTTGCCAGCCGTTAGTTATAAGAGAACTTTTAATTTGTTCTTTGCTTATACCCTGTTGTAATTGTTGCTTGATATAATCAAGCAGTTGTTGGTTGACCATAATTTTTTAAAATTAGTTAATTATTATTTGCGACCTTACTTATAGTTTACCCCCCCCGACACTTTTTGCAACAATCATTTTGTTGACTCATCAACGCTAACCTCAAGAGCTTTGGTTATTTTTTGAGAGTATCAAGTGTTGGATTCTGGTTTTTGCCAGCTTCAATTTTGATAATCCTATTATTGGCGACACCGGCGACTTGAATTTCCGCTTGGCGAGCCGCGCTGTGCGCGGCGAGCCAGTGTTCCCATACCTTTCCGCGCTTCGCGCGGCTGAATCGGTCGGGAAAATTTCTGAAAGTCAATTGTTGGTGCCGGAGGCCAGAATCGAACTGGCGACGCCTTGCTCTTCAGGCAAGCGCTCTACCACTGAGCTACCCCGGCATAGATTTTTATAAATTAGCAGACACTGGCCGTTATTTATAAATTGGCCACTTTATTTATAGTAAATTTATAATAACAAATATCTGCCGAAATTCAAAGTTTTAATAGCTAATGAGGTAAATGTTCAATTTTTTCGCCTAAAAGCTTGGCTTTCTTTTCCAATTTTTCCTCCTTTTTAAAAATTATTTTCCGTAAGTAAAATTCGATTAAGAAAACTAGAACAATAATAGCTACCAAGCCGATTTCCATTTGTTTGAAAATCTTGACCGCTTTTAGATACGCCAAACTGGAAATTAAAAAGTAACCGAAAATGCTGATGAAAATAAACCAGAAACTAAAAGCCAAAATGATAGTTTTTAAAAATTTTCGGAATTTTATTTTTGACCAGCCGCTTAAAAACATCACGGCAAAGTTTAAGCCGATTAAAAATTTAACCAGAATAAAGAAATAAATTAAGTTGTTGGAAAGATGATGTTCAATATGTTCACGATAAGGAAGGTGTCTTTCCAAGAACTGACCCAATTTTTTATCGCGAGTGAAACGGCCCACAAAGTAGGGCAGCAGGTCAGCCATAAAAATGCCCGAAGCCACGGCTATAAAAAAACCGGACCAGCCGATATTTTTATTAACCAAAAGTGTTAAACCAAAAAAAGCGCCGATTTCTCCTTGAAAAAAAGTGCTTAAAAAAACAAGAAAGTGGCTGGCAAAAGGATATTCGGCAGTGAAGTGATTCAAAAAAATAAATAAACCGTTAGCCATTGTTTTATTTTACCATATTTTTATAATTTAAAGAGAATGGCAGATATAATTAATCCTGATTTAGCGAGATTTAAGGCCGTCAGAGCCCGGGGACCGGGCGGTCAAAGAGTCAACCGCCGTTCAACAAAAATTCAAGCTTGGGCGAAAATTGAAGATTTGTCTCTTTCTGATTTTCAAAAACAACTGATTCGGAAAAAATTAGCCAACCACATTAATGGGAGAGACGAATTAGAAGTAGAAGAGGAAGAAGAATCTTCTCAATTCTTGAATAAAAAAAGAGCCCTCGGGCGATTAAATGAATGGGTAAAAGAAGCGATAAGAGAAAAGCCCCCTCGTCTTCCTAGCAAACCGCCGCTTTCGGCTGAAGAAAAAAGAATTAGAGAAAAGAAAATAAATACCCAAAAGAAAAAAAGCCGTTCTTTAAAACATCAATTGGCATATCAATCCGAAGAGGATTCGGAAATAAATGGTGGGCGTAGCTTAGCTGGTTAAAGCGCCAGGTTGTGGCCCTGGAGATCAAGGGTTCAAATCCCTTCGTCCACCCGATAATTAGTAGTTAGTATTTAGTAGTTAGTAATTAGTTTTAAAATCAAATGGCAAAATTGATTTTTGATATTGAAACTGTTGGCGAAGATTTTGATTCTTTGGATGAAACCACTAGGAATTCTTTAACTCAGTGGATTAAAAAAGAAGCGGAAAACGAACAGGAATATAAACAAGCCCTTGAAGACCTTAAAAATCGTTTGGGTTTTTCGCCCTTGACCGGCCAAGTGGTTGTTATTGGAGTTTTGGATTACGAAAAAAACAGCGGCGCGGTTTATTTTCAGGCGCCCGAAGAAAAAATTCAGGAATTTTCCGAAGGCGATTTTAAATTCAAACCAATGAGCGAGGAAGAAATGCTGAAAAGTTTTTGGGAAGGAGCAAAAAATTACACGGAATTTATCAGTTTCAATGGCAGGGCTTTTGACGTTCCATTTTTGATGATTCGTTCGGCAGTTCATAAAATTCGACCAAGCAAAGATTTATTATCCAACCGCTATTTAAGCAGTCAAAAATACGAATCTCTTCATATTGATTTAATGGACCAATTGAGTTTTTATAGCGCCCTGCGCAAAAGAGGGAGTCTTCATTTATGGACAAGGGTTTTTGGCATTAAAAGTCCCAAAACCGAAGGCATTACCGGCGATGATATTGGCCGATTGTTTAAAGAAAAAAAATACTTGGATATTGCCCGCTATAATACCTTGGATTTAAAAGCCACCAAAGCCCTTTTTGATTATTGGAATACTTATTTGAGATTTTAGCCCATATAACAACTGCGATAAGGGGAGAACTCAGTGTTCTAAAATAATGTAAGAAATCGCCGCGTTGTTTACATTCTGCTCCGCCTGCCTGTCTGACGGAACCGGCCGTTCTTCGGCTCCAGCGGCCGAAGCCGGCCTTGATCTCTCGGCGTCCGAACTCCTTGCTTCGCTCGGAGACCAAGCTTCGGACGTCTCCGAGACATTCCGCATGACAGGCAGGCGGAACAAATAGACAAACAGAAAATCTTTTCACAGTCAGCCTGTGAAGCGAGCTTTGAACGAAGATAATTTCTCCCGAGCGGAGTGGCTGGCGAGAAAAGATTTTCTGGATTGTAAACAACGCTTGAAAATCTTACATATTATTATTAGTTGTTTAGTGGTATAATAAAAATACTTGGGATTTTATGCTTATTAAAAATTTTGAGGCCTTGGCAACTAATAAAAATAGACATAGCGCTTTAACTATTGTTGATGCGGCTTATGAATCAATTTTAGTTTACGAGCAAATTAAGAAACGTTTGGTTTTTAAAAACAAAGCCCTTTATCGGGACGGCCGAATGGTTTTTGAAGATTTTAAAAATCTTTATTTTTTGGGTTTGGGTAAGGGCTCTTATGAAGCAGCTAGGGCTTTTGAAGAAATAGCCGGCGATTTGATAACCGAAGGAGCGGTCATTGACATTTCCGGCGGTCCCTTGAAGAAAATTAAGTCTTTGATTGGCACTCATCCTTATCCCAGTGAACAAAATAAAGCCGCAGCTCAGGAACTGCTTAAAATCGCTGACAAAGCGGAAAAAGACGACGTCATTGTGGCTTTTATTTTTGGCGGCGGTTCAGCCCTGGCTTGTTTTCCTTCCGGGAATTTAATGGTCATTGATTTGGAATCAATTTTCAGGGAAGCCACCAAAAGGGGAATGGCCATTGGAGAATTAAATGTGATTAGAAGACATCTTTCGCAAATTCACGGCGGATTTTTGGCTCAAGCCGCCTATCCGGCCTGGGTTTACGCTTTTATTGTTTCTGATGTGCCGGGAAATAATTTAAACATTGTTTCTTCCGGGCCAACGGTTTTTGATCCCACCACAATTTATGAAGCCGAACAAGTGGCGGAAAAATATCACTTTGCTCAATTACGTTTTCAAGAAACACCCAAAGACCCCAAAATTTTTGAAAAGGTTCATAATGAACTTTTTCTTTCCAATATTGAGGCGGTTTTGGCAATGATGAATAAAGCCAAGGAATTGGGATTTAATCCCAGTCTTTGGACTTTAACCAAACAAGGCGAAGCTCAATTTGTTGGCCGGGAAGCTTTGAGGGTTTTACGAAAACTTACTACTCCCGCGGCTTTAATTGGCGCCGGAGAAACAACCGTGGACTTAATCAATGTTTTTAATCCGGGCAAGGGCGGCCGCAATCAAGAAGTTGGCGCCGGCGCTTTACTGGATTTGCAAACCGATGAATTGATTATTAGTTTTGCTTCTGACGCCCACGATAATACCGAAGCCGCCGGAGCAGTCGTGGATACTGAAACGGTTTGGAAGGCTCATAGGAAAGGATTAAAGGCCGAAGAATTTTTAAATAACCACGATATTTTCCGCTTTTTTGAACAAACCAATGACTTAATTTTTGTCGAGCCTCTGACGGCCAATGTTTCGGATTTACTTTTAGCCCTTAAATTTTAAAATAAAAATAAGCGATTTTAATGATGAAAAATAAAAATAAAAAATTTATTTTGTGGTTTGAGAAAATCGGCATTGAAGACGTTGGTTTAGTAGGCGGCAAAAACGCTTCTTTAGGAGAAATGATTCAAAACTTGACTCCCTTGGGCGTAAGGGTTCCGCCGGGATTTGCCGTCACCGCCGAAGCCTATTTTTATTTTTTAAAATCAACCGGTCTTTTCAATAAATTAAAAAAAATTTTAGCGGATTTAAACATTAAAGACGTTAATGATTTAAGCAAAAAAGCCAAAGCCGTTCGTTTGGAAATTTTAAATACTTCTTTGCCCAAAGATTTAGAAGTTGAGATTAAAGAAAATTATTTAAAACTTTGCCAGCGGCTGAAAAATGAAAATTTGGAAGTGGCGATTCGTTCTTCCGCCACGGCCGAGGACTTACCCACGGCGAGTTTTGCCGGTGCCCATGAAACCTATTTAAACATCAGCGGAGTTCACAATGTTATTGAAGCGGTCAAGCGATGCTTCGCCTCTCTTTTTACTGACCGGGCAATTTCTTATCGGGTTGATAAGGGCTTTGACCATTTTAAAGTCGGTCTTTCCGTTGGCATTCAAAAAATGGTTCGGGCTGATTTGGGTTCTTCTGGCGTGATGTTTACCTTGGATACGGAAAGCGGTTTTAAAAATGTTATTTATTTAACTTCCATTTGGGGTTTGGGCGAAACCATTGTTCAGGGCCGAGTTGAACCGGACGAGTTTTATATTTTTAAGCCCACTTTAAAACAAGGCTATAAACCGATTATTTATAAAAAAATCGGCAGCAAAGACAAAAAAACTGTTTATAGCCGTCACGGTTTGAAAACCACCAAAGAAGTATCCGTTGATTTAAAAGACCGTCATATTTTTTCTCTCGCCAACGATGATATTTTAACTTTAGCCAAATGGGGGATTCTTATTGAGGAGCATTATTCCAAAAAGCAAAAGCGCTGGATGCCGATGGACATTGAATGGGCAAAAGACGGCCAAACTCAAGAATTATTTATTGTCCAATCCCGGCCGGAGACTATTCAAGCAGGGAAAGACTTTCAAACTTACGAAATTTATAAATTAAAAAGCAAAGGGCGATTATTGTTAAAAGGGTTGGCGGTTGGCGAAAAAATTACCAGCGGCCGGCTGAGATTAATAAAAGACGCTTCGGGAATTAATGAATTTCAAGCTGGCGAAATTTTAGTTACCCAAATGACTGACCCGGATTGGGAGCCGATTATGAAAATTGCCGCCGGCATCATTACCAACGAAGGCGGACGCACGAGTCACGCCGCCATTGTTTCTCGGGAATTGGGCGTGCCGGCGATTGTCGGCGCTGACAAAGCCACCCAAATTTTAAAGACCGGTCAATTAATCACTATAGATTGTTCAACCGGCAGCGAAGGTTTAATTTATGAAGGCGCCTTAAAATGGGAAAAAGAAAAAATTTCTTTAGCTCATTTGCCTCAAACGAAAACTAAAGTGATGTTAAACATCGGCGAGCCGGATTCGGCTTTTGTTTACAGCCATTTGCCGGTTGACGGCGTGGGGTTGGCAAGAATTGAATTTGTGGCCGCGAGCGTCAAAATTCATCCCTTGGCCTTGGTTAATTTTAAAAATTTAAAAAATGAAAAATTAAAAGAAAAAATTGAAGAATTGACCGCCGGCTATCTTGATAAAAAAGAATTTTTTGTGGAAAAACTGGCTCAAGGGTTAGGTAGAATTGCCGCCGCTTTTTGGCCCAAAGAAGTGATTATGCGTTTTTCCGATTTCAAAACAAACGAATACAGGACTTTAATTGGCGGTGAATTATTTGAGCCGGAGGAGGCAAATCCGATGCTTGGTTGGCGAGGAGCTTCCCGGTATTATCATCCTCGTTACCGACCGGCTTTTGAACTGGAACTTAAAGCAGTGAAAAAAATAAGAGAAGAATACGGTTTAAAAAATTTAAATGTGATGGTGCCTTTTTGCCGGACGCCGGAAGAAGGAAAAAAAGTTATAAAGATAATAGAAGATAGCGGGCTAAAAAGTGACAAAGATTTTAAGCGGCTTAAAATCTTTGTCATGTGCGAAATTCCTTCTAATGTGATTTTAGCCGAAGAATTTTTAAAAATTTTTGATGGTTTTAGCATTGGTTCTAATGATTTGACTCAATTAACTTTGGGCATTGACCGCGATAATGCCGCTTTAATTAATATCGCCGATGAACGTCAAGAAGCAGTGAAAAAGTTGCTCGCTCAAGCGATTAAAATTGCCAAGGCTCAAAATAAATACGTAGGTATTTGCGGTCAAGCGCCCAGCGATTTTCCGGAAATTGTGGAATTTTTAGTCAAAGTCGGAATTGATTCCATTTCTTTAAACCCTGATACGGTTATTAAAACCAAAATAAATATAGCTAAAATAGAGAAAAAAATAAAAAATGGCTAAGATTGTCAGCTTACGGGCGTTGGAAATTTTGGACTCCCGCGGCTTCCCGACCCTGGAGGTGGCAATGACTGATAATTTTGGCCGGCGGGCGAAAAGTAGTGTTCCGGCTGGCAAAAGCCGCGGCTGTTTTGAAGCTTGGGAAAAACGTAATAGTCGGGGTGAAAGTTTTGAAGCTCAGCGAGTTTCTCAAGCGGTTAAAATAATCAATGAAATTCTCAGTTCCAGATTAAGGCACTTTGAACTTCAGCCGAAAAAAATTGACCAGTTTTTAATGAAACTGGACAATACGGCTAATAAATCAAAATTGGGAGCGAATGTTATTTTGGGAATCAGTTTAGCCGCTTGGAAATTAGACGCTTTAACTCAAAAAAAAGAATTATATCAATATCTCCATAAGATTTTTTGGCAGAAAAGTTTGGAAAAAATAATTTGGCCGCGGCTTTTTATTAACGTGATTAATGGCGGCGTTCATTCAACCAGCGATTTAGCTTTTCAAGAATATCAAATTATTTCCCGGTCTCAACTCCCGGAAAAAACAGTGTTTGCCGCGGCAGAATTTTATCAGAGATTAAAAAAAGAAGTTTTAAAAGAATTGGACAAGGAGTCTTTAAACGTCGGCGATGAAGGCGGTTTGGTTTTGGCTAAAATTTCTGATAATGAAAAGCCCTTAAAAATTCTTCAAAAGATTCTGAAAGGAAAATTCAAAAATCAGTTTTCTTTGGGCTTGGATTTGGCGGCCAGTCAGTTTTTTTCAAAAAATTTTTATAAATTTGGCAATAAAAAATTTAAAACCACTCAATTTATAAATTATTTAAAAAATTTAAGTCAAAAATATCATTTGTTTTCTTTGGAAGACCCCTTGGAAGAAAATGACTTTTTTGGCTTTTCGCAATTAAATGAAGTTTTAAAATTAAAAACCTTAATTATTGGCGACGATTTAACAGTAAGCAATATTAAGCGGGCTCAAAGGGCCATCACCGGGAAATCTATCAGCGCTTTGCTTTTAAAACCCAATCAAGTCGGAACCATAAGTGAGGTCTTGGAAACCGCGGCTTTGGCAAGAAAAAATAAAATACCCGTCATCGTTTCTCATCGCAGCGGCGAGACCAATGATGATTTTATTGTTGATTTAGCTATTGGGATTGAAGCCTTTGGTTTAAAAATTGGTTCGCCCATTCGAGGCGAACGCTTGGCTAAATACAACCGGCTTTTGGAAATTCAGAAAGGAATCAATTAGTTTTTGTTTGGGGAAATGTTAAAATAAAATTATGTTGACTTTAGAAGAAATGCTTTTGAGGTTGGGAGCGGCTGTTATCTTAGGCGCCATTGTCGGTTTTGAAAGGGAAATTGTCGGCAAAGAAGCTGGCATTAGAACCGATGTTATGGTGTCGGCCGGAGCAGCAATTTTTACCATTGTCGGTCTTGTTTTGCCTTATATCATCAGTTTATCGCCGGAAAATTTGCCTGATATTTTAGCCCGAAACAGCGGTTTTTTGGCTGTAATTGCCAATATTGTGGTTGGCGTCGGTTTTTTGGGGGCCGGAATAATTGTTAAGCACGGACTTCGCGTTCGGGGGCTAACAACGGCCGCGGCAGTTTGGTTTACTGCCGCTATCGGCATTTTGTGCGGTTTGGGATTATTAAAATTTGCTGCCATTTCATCTCTCGGCTTGGTTTTAATTTTAATTTTGCTTCGGAAACTTAATATGTATAAGTGGTTAGGCAAAGATATAAATAAGAACGGTCAGGAAAGCAAAGATATAGATAATAACGGTCAGGGTGAATAAGATTTTGATGCGGAGAATTTATTTGGATTACGCCGCTTCCACGCCAATGGCGCCGGAAGTTAAAAAAGCAATGGAGCCTTATTTTGGTTATTTGTCAAACAAAGGATTTGGCAATCCGGGTTCGCTCCATTTTTTTGGTCAGGAAGCAATGGCTGCGGTTGATAAATCGCGGGAGATAATTGCTAAAGCCATTGGCGCTGATTTCCGGGAAATAATTTTTACTGGTTCAGCTACCGAAGCCAATAATTTGGTCTTGCGAGGTTCGCTTGCGGAACTACGCAGACAAGACGCGAAATTACGCAGACAAGACGCGAAACCACGCGGAAATAGAATTATCATCTCAGCCATTGAGCATCCGTCAATTTTGGAAACAGCCCGAGATTTGGAAAAAGAGGGAACAGAAGTGATTTATATTCCCGTGGATAAAAACGGCATTGTTGAGTTAAAGAAAATTAAAAAAGCTTTAAACGAACGAACAATTTTGGTTTCTATAATGTATGCCAATAATGAGATTGGAACTATTGAACCAATTAAAGAAATTGCCGAAATTATTCAGCGATTCAAAGCTACGAATGCATCCGAATCTCCAAAAAATATTATTCAGCGATCTGAATCTCCAAAAAATATATTCGTAAATTCGGATAAATTTGTAGTTTGGGATCGGTATCCTTTGTTTCATACTGATGCTGTTCAAGCTTTTCAATATTTAAATTGTCAAGTCAGCGACTTGAAAGTTGACTTAATGACATTATCAGCTCATAAAATTTACGGACCTAAAGGCATTGGCGTTTTATATGTCAAAGAGCAAAATAACATCCTTCCTTTTATTGTCCCTATAATTACCGGCGGGGGACAGGAATTTGGTCTACGGTCAGGGACTGAAAATGTTCCTTTGATTGTGGGTTTTAGCGAGGCAGTAAAAATTATTTCTCATTCCCGGCCCAAAGAAATTAAAAGAATGAATCAGCTCAGTCAGTATTTTTGGAAAGAAATTAAAAAAATTTTTCCCAAAGCAGAAATTAACGGAATCGAACCTGGCAGAGATAAACGTTTGCCCAATATCTGCAATATCTTTTTCCCCGGTTATTCAGCGGAAGAACTTTTAATAAAACTTGATTTAAACGGTTTAGCGGTTTCAACTGGTTCAGCTTGTTCCGCCAGGGCTTTTAAACCATCAGAAGTTCTGCGAGCCTTGGGTTTAAGTCAAAGCCGGATTAAAAACAGTCTGCGCTTCAGTTTCGGTAAATTTTTAACCATGAGCGATATCAAAGAAGCTCTCAAAAAGATAAAAGCTGTTCTCTAAAAATAAAAAAAGATAAAAAGTTTCCGTCTTCGCTTCCCCCACATATGAGGGAAAAGTGAAGATGGTTTAAATTTATTTAAATTCAAAAAATAAATTCAAAAAACAAAAAGTCAATTTAAATTAGTCATCCTTATTTAGTCATCTTTACGGCGACCACCGAATAGATGACAAATATCTTATTACTTTATAAAAGATTAATCTTTTATAGATGACAATTCTCTCTTGAAATTAGGCGAATTTGTCACACTACATTTTAGTCATCTTTATAGCGATCGCAGAATAGATGACTCATTCTTTAGTAGTCACGTTGATAGCGATCGTAGAATAGATGGCTAAGATGACTAATTAGTCACGTTGATAGCGATCGCTGAAAAGATGACTTTTTATTAGTCACGTTTATGGCGATTGCAGAATACGTGACTTATTACAAACAATCTCTTTAGATATCGCCCCTAAAGGCGAAAAATGAAGCAAAAGTGTTTAAGTGTCTCATCTATGTAAACCAGTACAAATAATTGACAAGAGATAAAAAATTGCTAAAATTTTTATGAATTATGAAAACAAATACTAAAATCATTGCTTTAATCATTGCCGCTTCTTTAATCGGCGGCGTAATGGGTTCTTTAATTTCCGCTCAATTTGCCCAAGCTAATGTTTTGGGGGATTTGTGGGATTTTTTCAAAAATAATTTTTCTTTCTCTTCTCCTTCTTCTTCAATTTCATCTTCTTCAACGTCTTCGGCTCCCTATGTTTCTAGCCCAGCGGTTCCTTATGAATCCGGGGTGAGTTATGAACAAGCGGTTATCAAAGCCGTAGAAAAAGCTTCGCCCTCCGTGGTTTCGGTTGTTATTTCCAAAAATTTACCAGTTATTGAACAATGCCCTTATAATCCTTTTGGCGATTTGCCGCCGGAATTTAGAGATTTATTTAACCAGCAAGGTTTTCAATTCTATGCCCCCTGCCAAAAAGGTTTTAAAATGCAGGAAGTTGGCGGCGGCAGCGGTTTTATTATTTCCAGCGACGGCTTGATTTTAACCAATAAACACGTGGTCAGCGACCTTAAGGCCGGCTATACGGTTTTAACCAATGACGGCAAGAAATATAAAGCTAAAATTTTAGCCCAGGACCCGGCTCAGGATTTGGCTGTCCTTAAAATTGAAGCTTCTTCTTTGTCAGCCGTTGCCCTAGGCGATTCTGATGATTTAAAACTTGGCCAGACCATCATTGCCATTGGCAATGCCCTGGGTGAGTTCAGAAACACGGTTTCCGTGGGAGTGGTTTCCGGCCTCTCCCGAACAATTACTGCCAGCGGCGCCGGGATTTCCGAAACCATTCAAGGCGTGATTCAAACTGATGCGGCCATTAATCAGGGAAACTCCGGCGGTCCGCTTTTAAATTTAAAAGGGGAAGTTATCGGCATTAACACAGCCATTGTTTCCGGAGCTCAAAATATTGGTTTTGCCATTCCGATTAACCAAGCCAAACGCGACATTGAATCCGTGAAAAAAACCGGCAACATCAAAACTCCTTATTTGGGGGTGCGTTATTTAATGGTCACTCCGGAATTAGCCAAAGAGCAGAAATTGCCGGTTGACTACGGCGCTTTGGTCAGGGGTTCTCAAGAAGGAGCGGCTGTTATTCCTGATTCGCCGGCCGCCAAAGCTGGAATTCAGACCGAAGATATTATTTTGGAAATTAATGGTCAAAAACTTGACAGCAGTCACCCTTTAAATCTTTTGATTCAAAAATACAACATTGGTGACACTATTATTTTAAAAATTCAACGCGGTGTTCAAAAAATTGAAATTAAAGCGACACTTGAAGAAAGACCAGCAATCAACGAATAGCGAATATATTGCGAATATACGAATGAATGAAATCCCTTAAGAGAAAAGATTTACTTTTTCCAGAGCTTAGTTATCAAATTATAGGCAGTGCCTTCGATGTTTCTAATGGAAGCAAAGGAGTTCTCTTTAAGCGGATTATTAACCTTCGTTGATTTTTTAGTTTGGTTTTATTATAATTCGTATATTCGGAGAGATTCGTTATTCGTTGATTCAATTGAAATGACTAATATCTAATCAAATCCCAATGACCAAATCCAATTTATTCGAAATTCAACCCTTCGACAATGCTCAGGGTTGATGGTGAGCAGGGTCGAACCATCAAAATTCAATTCGTCAACTGACGAACAAAATTCAAAATTAGTAAGTAATTAGTAATTTTATCTTATGCCCAACTTTAGTCGTTTTACCATTAAAGCTCAGGAAGCGCTTCAAAATGCCCAAGAATTGGTAGCCAGTTTAAATCACGGCGAATTAAAAGCCCTGCATTTTTTAAAGGCCTTGCTTTCTGACGAGCAAACCTTAGTCAGACCTTTATTGGTTCGCCATAATGTTAATCTTGATGAGTTGGAAAAAGAAGTTGATTTAAGATTGAAAAAACAGCCGCAGATTTTCGCTGGCGGCGGCACCCTGGGTCAAATTTATCTTTCTTCCGAATTGATGAGAATTTTGGATAAAGCGGCTGACATTGCCCGGAAACAAAAAGATGAATTTGTTTCTTGCGAGCATTTGGTTTTAGCCATTGTTGAAATTCCTTCGGAAGCTCAGGAAATTCTTTTTCAGCGGGGAGTGAGAAAAGAAAGTTTGCTGAGAATTTTGGCTCAACTTCGCGGTTCAATGAGAATAACGGACGAAATGCCGGAAAGCAAATTTCAAGTTTTGGAAAAATATGCTATTAATTTAACCAAGAAAGCCAAAGAAGGTCTTCTTGACCCGGTTATCGGCCGGGAAATAGAATTGCGGCGGGTAATGCAAATTTTAACTCGGCGAACGAAAAACAATCCGGTTTTAATCGGCGAACCCGGAGTGGGGAAAACTGCCATTGTTGAAGGTTTGGCTCAAAGGATTATTAGCGGCGATGTGCCGGAATCTTTGAAAAACAAAGAAATTGTCATGCTGGATTTGGGTTCTTTAATCGCCGGCACAAAATTCCGCGGCGAATTTGAAGACCGGCTGAAAGCTTTTATTAAAGAAGTTCAGCAATCGGTCGGCCGAATTATTCTTTTTATTGATGAAATTCATATGATTGTCGGAGCCGGGGCGGCCGAAGGGGCAGTTGACGCTTCTAATTTATTGAAGCCGGCTTTAGCCCGGGGAGAACTTCACGCTATCGGCGCCACGACTTTAAAAGAATATCAAAAACATATTGAAAAAGATGCGGCTTTAGAAAGAAGATTCCAGCCGGTGATGGTTGAAGAACCTTCAATTGAAGACAGCATTAATATTTTAAGAGGATTAAGGGAAAAATATGAGATGTATCATGGTTTGAAAATCAGCGATGAAGCTTTGGTGGCGGCTGTTAATCTTTCGGCCCGCTACATCACTGACCGTTACTTGCCGGATAAAGCCGTTGATTTAATTGACGAAGCCGCCGCCTCCAGGCGTTTGGAAAGCGATACCTTGCCCGAGGAAATTGAAAAAATCCGTCAGCAAATAACTCATTTGGAAATAGAAAAATCAGCTCTGCCGAAAAATCAAACCGTCAAGGCTAAAAAATCAAGCCGTTTAAAAGAAATAGAAACAGAACTTAATAAGTTGAAAACCAAAAATGATGAATTATCAGCCCGCTGGCAAGCGGAAAAAATGGTGGTTGAAAATCTTCATAATTTAAGAAAGAGATTAGAAGAGTTTCGTCGGGAAGCCGAACTGGCCGAGCGGGAGGGGAATTTAGAAAGAGTGGCTCAAATTCTTTATGGCGAACTTCCCAAGGCTGAAAGGGAATTAAATTCTTACGAAAAGCGTTGTTCTTCCGGACAGCAAAAAGAGAAGAAATTTATCCGGGAAGGGGTTGATGAAGAAGATATTGCCAAGATTGTTTCTTCTTGGACCGGAATTCCGGTAACCCGGATGATGGAATCGGAAATGGATAAACTTAGCCGTTTGGAAGAAGAATTGACTAAAAGAGTGGTTGGTCAAAAACAAGCCATTGAAGCTGTCAGTCGAGCCTTGCGCCGTTCGCGGGCCGGCTTGGCTGATGTTGACCGGCCAACCGGCTCTTTTATGTTTTTGGGTCCGACAGGCGTTGGCAAAACCGAATTAGCCCGGGCTTTAGCAGAGTTTATGTTTAATGACGAAAAAGCCTTAATTCGTTTGGATATGAGCGAGTATACGGAACGCCACACCGTCAGCCGTTTAATTGGTTCGCCGCCCGGCTATGTTGGCTATGAAGAAGGCGGGCAATTAACTGAAAACGTTCGTCACCGGCCTTACAGTTTGATTTTATTTGATGAAATTGAAAAAGCCCATCCCGAAGTTTTTAACATTCTTTTGCAGATTTTAGACAGCGGTCGTTTAACTGACGGCAAAGGCAAAACCGTTAATTTTAGAAACAGCATCATTATATTAACTTCCAATGTCGGCAGCCAATATTTCCGGCAAATGTCTTCCTTGGGTTTTAATGCTTCCCGAGAAGAAGAAATGAAATCGCAGGAAGAAAATTTTAGAGCCAAAGCCTTAGAAGTCCTTCGCCAGACTTTTAAGCCGGAATTTTTGAATCGTTTGGACGAAGTTGTTATTTTTAATGCTTTAAAGCCGGCAGATATTCTCAAAATTATTGATATTCAGCTGGTTCAAATGGAAGAAAAATTAAAAGAAAAAGGGATGAAGATTAAAATTCAGCCGGCCATTCGGGATTATTTGGCGAAAAACGGTTTTGACCCGGATTATGGCGCTCGGCCGATTAAGCGCTTGATTCAAAAAGTAATTATTGACGCTTTAGCCGACAAAATAATTCACGGCAAAATTAAAAATGGTCAAACAATTAAAATTGCTCTTGATAAATCCAACCGTGTGGAAGTTAACGTTTAAAGTTTTAATCGGTCTCTTGGTAATTTATTTGAGCCAGCTTTTAAATTTTTCTTGGCTGGCCGGTTTTATTTTTTTTATTTCCTGGCTTTTGATTTATTTTTCTTTTTCTTCGGAAAAGCAATGGCTTTTTTCCTCTTTTTGGCTGACGGGTTTTTATACTTTTTGGGGCTTTAAAATCATTTTGAATTTTCCGGTGAGAATTTCCACTTCGCTCTTGATTTATTTTGCCGCCGGCCTGATTTTTTTTCTTTTATTCGGTTTGATGAATTTATATTTTAAGAACCGATTAAGCGCTTACAGTTTCTTTCAGGACTTTCTTTTGATGGTAATTTTTTTGATTTTTTTTCATTCCCTCTCGCTTCCTTGGCTCTTTCCTTTGGGCTTTGTTCTTTTTTTCTCTTTATTTTTCCTTTTTAAAGAGGTTTTTTCTTTTGCCGGCTTAAATTTTTATCGCCGTCACGCTGTCATTAGTTTGCTTTTGGCCCTCGGAACCGTAGAAGTGGCTTGGCTGGTTGGTTTTTTGCCTTTGGGTTTTATTAACGGGGCGATTTTTTTAACCCTTTTCAGTTTTATTTGCCGGGATACGGCCTTGACCCATTTTAAAGGCGGCTTAACCCTTTCTTTTGTTTTTATCCAAATTTCCCTTTTCCTTTTGCTTTCTTTGATTATTTTTATTTTTTCACCCTGGTCCTTAACTTAGTCACTAGTAACTATTAGGCAGTTTCTTCGTTCTAATTAAAGATAGCCCATAAAACCTTAGGAAGCTTACCTTGAGCTTGCCGAAAAGTTATCCACAGGTTTTATTGCTAAGGCAGAATATTTTGATATAATGTGATATAATAAAAGCATCCCAAGAAACAGGTTTAGAGTGAGGCTAAGCCCGTAAATTTTTATTATTCGGAAGCTTTTGGCCCCACTCTAAAGTGGGGTTTAAAGTTTTTTTATAGATGAAACTATTGAATTATTCAATAGTCTCATCCTGAACGAAGTGAAGGATCTCATAAACACGCATAAAAGATCCCTCGCCGGTGCTCGGGATGAGAGTGTTGAATAGTTATTCAACACTCTCAGATATTAAAAGTTATTCTCCGGCCTCTTTATTAAAAAGCAATGGTCGAAAGCCGGGGGAAAACTTCCAGAAAAATTTAATCCATTCGACAAGCTCAGGATTATCTCTTCGAGCCTGAGAGTTTTCTCAGAGCCGAAGGCCTGAGTAGAATCGAAGGATAAAGGTCGAAAATAGAAATAAATAAAAAAATAATATTGAAAAATGAATAGAACATTAAAGAAAATTTCTGCTATCGGTCTTTCAGTAACGACAGCGGTTTGGCTTTCCGGAGCGGTTATGATTATGCCGGCTTTGGCGACCACAACCGATGACCTTCAAGCGCAAATTACTTTGCTTTTAGCTCAGATTAAGACATTGCAAGACCAATTAAAAGTTCAGCAACCTGCGACTTCTTCCTATAACTTTACCCGCAGCCTCACTGTGGGCAGCAAAGGTGAAGACGTTAGCGCTTTGCAGAGCATTTTAATTAGCGCGGGCTACTTGAAGATTGATAAGCCAACTGCTTATTTTGGTTCATTGACCAAAGCAGCCTTGGCTAAATATCAGGCGGCAAAGAGTATTTCTCCAGCAGTCGGATATTTTGGTCCAAAAACCCGGGCTTATGTTGCTTCGGTAACGGTTGCTCCGATAACTACATTCCCAGCCGGTTGTACTTCAGCCGTTGGCTTTAGTCCAACAACCGGTCTGTCATGCGCTGCTACAACGACATTCCCAGCCGGTTGTACTTCAGCCGTTGGCTTTAGTCCAACAACCGGTCTGTCATGCGCTGCTACAACGACAACCCCGGGCGCTCCAGTAGCTCCGATTTCTGGTTTGAGTGTTTCTTTAGCTGCGGATAATCCGGCAGCCGGTGTTTTGATTTCCAGCGTTTCTTCAGCAGCGGCTCGAGTTCCGGTATTGACTTTAGATTTCACCGCTGGGACAGCCGGCGGAATGACCATTACCGGAATTAAATTCCACAAGAGCGGAGTTTTGTCCGATTCTTCAATTTCTTCTGCTTACTTAGTGGAAAGCGGAAAAGTTCTCACGCAATATTCTTCGCTTTCGGGCGGCGTGGTGAATTTTGACGGTTTAAGCCTTAATGTTGATGCTGGCAAAACAAGAAAGATTATTTTTGCTATTGATCCATCCACTGGTTTATCGGCTGGCAATACCGTAGCTTTTACTCTTTCTTCTGTTTCTGATGTCACTGTTTCCAGCGGCGCTGTTTCCGGCAGTTTTCCGTTAAACGGCAATGTCTTTACCGTAACTTCGGTTACTAGGCCGGACATTGCGGCTTTGGAAATTGTCTCGTCTTCTGTCGGGAACAGTGTTTACGCCGGAACTCAGAATGTTTTAGTTTCTCAGTGGATAGCCACGGCCACGAACAGCCCGGTCAATTTGACTTCGGTGAACTTCAAGGTTATTGGTTCAGCCACCAAGACTGATATCAAGAATGTAGTTCTTAAGATTAACGGAACTCAAGTCGGTTCAACCCTAACTTCGGTTGGTTCCGACGGCAGCACTTACTTTGATTTGAGCGCGGCTCCGGCAAAACTTAACACCGGCAGCTCTAACATTCAGGTTTATGCTGATATTATGGGCAGTCCGAGCTTTAATTTTGCCCTTGAGCTCTTGAACTCTTATGATGTCTACGCTGTTGATACTCAATACAATGTTCCTGTTGGCGTAACCATTACCGGCGGTTCTGGCGTCACGATAACGATTAACCAAGGTCAAATTACGGTCACAGCTGATACCAACACCCCAACTGGCAATATTGCCAAGGGCGGTTCGGGAACAGCTTTGGCGAAATTTGACATTTATGCGGCTGGTGAAGCTTTGAAAGTTAAATTTTTAACCTTCAAATTAACCTTCACTGGTTCAACGACAACGATTTCGACAATGTTGAAGAATGTTGCTTTGGTTGATGACAGTGGCGCTCAAGTTGGTACGACAATCAATACCCCGCCAACGCCAAATTCCTGCGATAACAATGGTTTAAGTGTAACCGCGGGTTATGACGCAACTGGCGCTATTTACTATGATTGTTTTGGCACCAGCGCTTCGCCGATTAACTACATCGTTCCAGCCAATACCACCCGCGTCTTGACCTTAAAAGCTGATATTCAAAGCGGAGCGACGTTTACAACTGTGACAGCGGCTTTGACTGGCAACTCCAGCAACTTGCAGGGTCAGACTTCTAGCGGAACAGCTAGCAGCGGCTCGGCTTCAGGAGCAGCCTTAACTTTGGCTTTGTATCCTTTGACCGTGGATAAGAACAACGCTGTTGGCACAATGACTTATGCCAAAGGCGCTACTGCGGCAAAGATTGGTTCTTATGTTTTGACTGCGTCTTCAGCTGAAGGCATCAATGTTTCCAACTTCACTGTTACAATGGCTTCAAGTTCGGCTAACTTCCAGAACTTGCTGGCTAAAGTTGGGGACACCCAAATTGGAACCACTAAAGCGACATTAGGCGGCAGCGATGCGGTTACCTTCTCAGGCAACCTTTCTGTTCCGACTGGAGGGACAACGATTGTTAACATTTATGCTGACATTCTTTCCAGCGCTTCAACAGCGACCTACACCACCTTGACCACTTTAACTTCCTGCACTGGCACCGGCGCTTCAACCTACTCTTCAGTAAGCTGTTCGCCAACCAGCGTGGCGGGTCAAGACCTGACTGTTTCCAGCGGTTCAACCCTTACTGTTTCACTTGATTCCAACAGCGCTCCGAACAAGCAAGTTATTATGGGTGCAACGGCCAACAGTTTAGCAACCTTCAGGTTTGTTGATACTGCTAACCTTGAACCTATTAAGATTACTGATTTGGTTGTTTATGACCTTGTCAGCACTGGTGGTGGCACCACTTCAACTGTTAAAGCGTCCTTCTCCGGCTTGACCTTCTACAATGGGACAGCGGCGATTGGCACCGCTTCTTTAGTTGACGGTGTTGTAGCAGACACCTACAAAGCTTCTTTCCACCTCGCTACTCCGGTAACTATTCCTCAAAATGGTTCAGTTTCCTTGGAGCTTAAGGGCGATGTGGCGAGTTATTCTTCCAATGGCGCGACGGACAATAAGATTCATATCTTTAAGTTCGACGCCGTGGGGAATATAACAGCCTTGGGTGTTTCTTCTAACCAGAGCGTTACGCCGACTTTGAGTTCAGCTACCGGCAATCAGATAACTGTTTTGCGCGGCAAGCTAACTCTTACTGGCGCGACCTTGGGTTCAACCTCTGGTCGGGTTCGCACCGCGGTTGATGATATTGGTACTTTAACCTTTACGGCAGCGGCTGGTGGCTATGATGTGACTGTCAATACCGTTACCTTGAAACTTCAAGGTCAAGCGGTTTCCAGCGGAACTGCAGCGTTTAATGTTGACTTGATTGATTCTAACACTGGTTCTGATTGGAGCGGTTTGTCAGCTCAATCGTGCAATCCGGCAACCGGCAACTCTTGCAGCGTCAGCTTCGCTTTCTCAACTATTCCGACAATTACTGCTGGCAGCTCCAAGACTGTAAAAGTTCGGGTTGACTCTTCAAGCTTCTACGATGCGGCTAGCACCGCTGAATCCTTGTCAACTTTGGTTAGTGCTTACGACAAAGTTAATTGGGGCGATGGTACAACAACCGGCGGTTTGTATCTGCAACCGACCGATGTTCCAATTGTTGTTTCCAGCGTCAGCTACTAATAAAATAATCTCTACTCCTTGATAGAGAATTAAAAGACCCCGTAAGGGGTCTTTTAATTCTCTTCGCTTCGCTCAGGGCAGGCCCTGAACGAAGTTGAAGGTTTCACAATTGGGAGTGTTGAATACTATTCAACACTCCCAATTTGTCATTTTACGGTGATGAGATAAAATAAGTAGAAAATAGGCGGCGGACCGTAGTTGACTCAGCTATATGTCTTCCCAATTTAATCTTAAAGCCATTAAAATTTTGATTTACGGCTTAATTATCGGCACGCCGCTTATTTTTTATACTCATTCTCTTTTTCCTCTGACTATTCCAAAAATAGTTTTTTTTCAGTCAGTCGTTGAGATTATTTTTGGTCTTTGGTTGGGATTGATTATTTTCAACAAACGATATTTGCCCAAACTAACACCTTTATTTATTGCTCTTTTGATATTTTTCGCTGTTTTGTCTATTTCAGCCGTTTTCGGCATCAACTTCTTTCATAGTCTTTGGAGCTCTATTGAAAGAGGGATTGGCATTGTTGGAATTTTTCATTTTTTATTTTTGGCGATAGTTTTACAATCAATTGGCAAGGAAATAAATTGGCGTCCCCTTTGGCTAACTAGTTTTATTACCAGCGCCATCGTCGCTCTGGGAGCCCCGATTCAACAATTTGTCGCTCCGAGCATTTTTCTTACCCATTCAGGTTACCGGCCGGGCTCATTTTTTGGCAACCCGACTTTTATGGCCGGTTATCTTTTATTTAATGTTTTTATTGGTTTTTGGTTATTGGCTCAATTTTCTTCAAAAGCCGGACGCCATTCAAAAATTTGGTGTGGCTTTATTGTCACTGGTTTAGTTTTAGATTTTTTTGCCATTTTTCTTTCGGAAACCCTTGGTGACATTATTGGTTTGGCAGTCGGCCTTGGTTTTTTGGCGCTTTACTTTTTATTTAAAAGTCGGGGCTGGTTCAGAATTTTTCTTTTGGCGCTTATTATTGGAACTTTAGTTTTGACCGCCGTCTTTGTTTCAACCCGAAAATTACCCTTTTGGGAACACAAGCCGATTTTTCAAAGACTAGCCGGATTTTCTTTTACTGGCTCCGGAATTCAAAATCGGTTCATTGCTTGGCGAGCCGCGATAGAAGGTTTTAAAGAAAGGCCGATTTTAGGATGGGGGTGGGAAAATTTTAATATCCCTTTTAATACTCATTATGACCCGCAGCTTTTAACTTGGAATTTCAGCGAAACTTATTGGGACAAACCTCACAATGTTTATTTGGAATACTTGGTAACCGGCGGCATTTTAGGACTTTTGGCTTATTTAGGAATTTTTATAACTTTAGGTTACGAACTTTTTCGGCTTCGTCGCCGTGACCCGATGATGTTTTCTTTTTTAATCGCCGCCTCTCTGGCTTATCTCGTTCAAAATGCCATTATTTTTGACACCATCGGCACTTATTTAATGTTTTTTTTAGTCATTGGATTCGTTGATTATCGTTTTTCTTCATTAAAATCAGAACTTTCAGAAACAAGAACCGAATCTTCTGACCGAGCAGGAAAATTAACTTCCGTCGTTTCGGCAATTTCGGCGATTATTTTTCTTTTGCCGATTTACTTTCTTAACTGGCAAATTTTAAGAAGTTCTTATTACTACTATTGGGGTTTGAATTATTTAAAAAACGGGCTTGTCCAAGCCGCTGACCTTTCTTGGCAGGAAGCTTTACAAATTAAAAGTCCTTATCTTGATGACGTTCGTAAAGATTTTGCTTCTTTTAATCAGGAGGTTTTAAAAATGGCACTTCAAGCGCCTCAGGAATTACTCTTTTCGTTTTTGGAAATCCGGCACAAACAGGCTATTGAAGAGCTAAAAAAAATTATCAGTCACCAACCCAATAATTATTTTTATTATGTTTTTTTGGCGGACTTTTATAATAATTTTTACAATTTCGGTGGCGAGGCTTATATTCAAGAAGCCTTAAAAAATATTGATAAAGCTATTGAGTTAAGTCCGAAGCGGCAGCAAATTTATTATGTTTTAGCCAGAACCCGGCTTTTGCAAAAAGATACAAACGGCGCTTTTCAGGCTTTTGACCAAGCCGTGGTTTTGGCCCCCGAAGCCGGCGACCCACACTTTGCTTATGGCATTTTGGCTTATCAAGTCAAAGATATTAAAAAAGGCCGTGAAGAAATAGCCAAAGCTAAAGCTCTGGGTCGGGATGTTCAAAGCGCGGCTGAAGCTCTTACTTTGGGTTCTTTGGTTGGCGACCTGGAAAACGATTATCCCCGAGCCATTGAACTATTTAAAACCGCTATTCACCTGGCGCATGGAGAGCACCAGGCCACTTTTGAGAGAAGCGGCCGCTTAAAACTGGCTTTGGCTTATTA
>Ga0210018_1000322_pt1 | contig 23602 bp, 22 predicted proteins | sample CryGeyCG2014_010_2_FD_183967 | JGI IMG/M metagenome (GOLD analysis project Ga0210018, IMG submission 183967) | Groundwater microbial communities from aquifer - Crystal Geyser CG09_land_8/20/14_0.10 (SPAdes) (version 2) | ecosystem: Environmental > Aquatic > Deep subsurface > Groundwater | place...
ACTCTTTTAGAAGATCCTTTAGACTTAGAGCCTCTTTTTAACCGGGTGATTTCTGGAAGATATTTAACAGGTTCCACTATAAAGCCCTTAATTGCTTCAGCCGCTTTGGAAGAAAATATAATTTCACCAGAAAAGAGTCTGTATTGTACTGGGAGCATCCTGATTCGCAATCCCTGGGATGAAACCTCCTCTTCTACCAAAAAAGACTGGACCTCACATGGCTGGACTGACATGAGAAAGGCTATTGCTGAATCTTGCAATGTTTACTTTTATACAGTAGGTGGCGGATATGAAGACCAAGAAGGGCTGGGGCCAACCAGAATTAAAGAATACCTTGATTTATTTGGCTGGGAAGAAAAAAGCGGAATAGATTTGCCAGGAGAAGCTGCCGGCTTCGTTCCTGACAAAAAATGGAAAGAGGAAACTTTTCCTGAAGATCCTGGTTGGTGGGACGGGGATACTTACAATCTTGCCATCGGTCAGGGATTTTTGCAGATAAGTCCTTTGGAGGTTGTTTCCAGCTTTGTCGCCATAGCCAATGGGGGGAAGTTATTACAGCCCCAGGTTGTAAAAGCTATTGTTGACGAGAAGAAAGAAGTGATAGAAGAGATAGAGCCCCAAATAATTCGCCAATCTTTTATTGAGCCTGAATACTTAGAGATAGTCAGAGAGGGCATGAGGCAGGCAGTGACAGGTTATAACAGCCCTCAAGCCTCAGCTGTTGAGCTTAACTCTCTGCCGGTAAAAGTAGCTGCCAAAACCGGGACAGCAGAACTGGGCAAGGAGAGGTATCACAACTGGATTACTGTTTTTGCTCCTTACGAGGCGCCTAAGATTGTTTTAACCTTAATGATAGAAGACCTGAAGGGCATTCAGAGAGCAGCCATACCTGCTGCCAAAAGCATTCTCCAGTGGTATTTTAGCCAGCCAGAGAGTTTTGACGCTGATTAAAAAAAAGAGTAGAATTAAAACACTTATGGATGCTAGTAATAAGTTGAAAAAAGAAAGGTTGAGGAAGCTGGTAGCCATTCAAAAGTCAGGCCTCCTATCTTATCCTGCCAAGACCCAGAGAACTCATAAAACAGCAGAGGCTTTAAAGAGTTTTGCCAGTTTGGCTCGCTCCAAGAAAGAGTTAGTATTGGTGGGCCGCATCAGAGCCCAAAGGGTTCATGGAGGCTCTCTTTTTTTGGATTTAGAAGATGGAACAGGTAAAATCCAGGCTTTCTTGCGCAAGGACAAACTGGGAGAAAGAGGGTTTGGTTTCTTTTTGGACAATTTTGACATAGGAGACTTTGTTGAGATAAAGGGTGTCTTGTTCAAAACTAAAAAAGGAGAGAAAACAATAGAAGCAGATGGATTTAAGATGTTAGCGAAATCCCTTTTGCCCCTGCCTGAGAAGTGGAAAGGGCTTCAAGATGTTGAGGAAAGATTCAGAAAGAGATACCTGGATTTGATTTTTAATCCAGAGGCGAAAAAGAAGTTTAAGCTCCGTTCTCAGATTGTTGCAGAGCTCAGGGCTTTTTTGGAATCAGAGGATTTTCTGGAAGTGGAGACTCCTATTTTGCAGCCAATCTACGGAGGGGCTCGGGCCCTGCCTTTTAAGACTCATTTGAACGCTCTAGATATGGATTTGTATTTAAGAATATCTCCTGAGCTTTATTTAAAGAGACTTTTGGTAGGTGGCTTTGAAAAGGTCTATGAAATAGGCAAGTGTTTCCGAAACGAAGGGGTTGACCGGGCCCACAATCCAGACTTTACCATGCTTGAGTTTTACTGGGCTTATGCTGATTACAAAGAGATGATGCGCTTGACCGAGAAAATGTTTTCTTATTTGTTAAAGAAGATCTTTGGGGGGCTGGAAATAGAGTACGAAGGTAAGAAGATTAATTTTAAAACCCCCTTCAAAAGAGTAGAGTTTTATCAGTTACTGAAAAAATATACAAGAATTAATTTTGAAACCATAAACCAGCAGGCTTTGTTTAAAAAAGCTAAGGCTTTGGGAGTAAAAGTAGAAAAAGAAAGACCAAAGGCTGAAATTGCAGACGAGATTTTTAAAAAATTCTGCAGACCAAAGATTATATCTCCTACTTTTGTCATTCACCATCCTTTAGGTTTCCAGCCCTTAGCCAAGACTTTAGCCAAGGATCCCTTAAAACTCGCTAACTTCCAGCTTTTAGCAGGAGGAATAGAGTTGCTCAATGCTTTTTCTGAACTGAACGATCCTATAGAACAAAAAGTGAGGTTTTTAGAGCAAGAAAAGCTTCGCCAGAAAGGCTTGGGAGAAGCTCAGAGAATGGACAAAGATTACATTGAGGCTTTAGAATATGGCATGCCACCTGCAGCTGGCTTTGGCATGGGAATTGACAGGCTGACCGCTCTCTTGACAGATTCCCACAGCTTGCGGGAGGTTATTCTTTTCCCCACCATGAAACCAAAATCACATAACACATAACATGGAACAATTTTTGTTACGTGTTCCATGTTCCATGAACATATGTTAGATATTAAGTTAATTCGTCAAAATCCTAAATTAGTAAAAGATGGGATTAAGAAAAAAGGAACTAAGCCCGGCTTGGTTGATGAGATTTTGGAGTTGGATGAGAAAAAGAGAAAGGTTTTGCAGGAGATAGAAGGATTGAGGGCAGAGCAGAACAAATTAGGGAAAGGAGATATTAAGAAGGGAAAAGAAATAAAGGTTAAGATTAAAAAACTGGAGCCAGAACTGGAAAAGACCGATAAAGAATTAGTAGAGATGCTTTTGGCGTTGCCCAATCTTCCTTTAAAAGAGGTGCCTCTGGGGGGTGAAGAAGATAGTGTTGTCTTGCGAGAGGTTGGCAAGAGAACAAAGTTTGGCTTCAAACCCAAAGATTACTTGAGGATTGCCGAAAATCTTGATTTAATTGATATTGCCAAGGCAGCCAAGGTTGTCGGAACCAGGTTTGCTTATTTGAAGAGAGAAGCTGCTTTATTGGAATTAGCCTTGGTCAAGTTTGCTTTTGATAGTCTGGTAAAAGAGGGTTTTGTTCCTATTATCCCTCCTGTTATGCTAAAGTCAGAAACTGCCCGAGGCATGGGCTATCTTGAACAGGCAGATGAGAAAGAGGCTTATTACTTGCCAAAAGATGACCTGTATTTGGTCGGAACCTCTGAGCAATCAATTGGAGTCATGCACAAAGACGAGGTCTTCTTGGAAAAGGAATTACCCAGGAGATACCTTGGTTTTTCCACTTGTTTTCGCAGGGAAGCAGGCTCTTATGGAAAAGATACCAAGGGTATTTTCCGGGTTCACCAGTTTGACAAGGTTGAGATGTTTAGTTTTTGTCATCCAGATAAATCAGAAAAAGAGCATCGGTTTTTCTTGTCTTTGGAAGAAAAACTAATGAAGAGTTTAAAGATTCCTTACCGGGTAATAAATATAGCAGCTGGAGACTTGGGCAGGCCGGCGGCTAAAAAATATGATATTGAGGCTTGGTTGCCTGGCCAAGGGGCTTACCGGGAAACCCACTCCACTTCAAACTGCACAGATTATCAGGCCAGGCGTTTGAATATCCGCTTCAAAGACAAAGATGGAAAACTGGAATTGGTTCACATGCTAAACGGTACTGCTTTGGCTGTAGGCCGCCTGCTCATAGCCATAATTGAGAACTACCAGCAAAAAGATGGCAGCGTGAAAGTACCAGAAGTTCTTCAGAAATATCTTAATTTTAAGGTGATTGGGCGATGAGAATAAAATTCTCATCTTCACCTTCGATTTTATTTATAAATAAAATCTCGGTAAATGAGGGAAGAAACCATTATTATAAATGGTATAGGGATTAATTATAAAATTGCAGGGTCGGGTCCTGCGATTTTGGTTTTGCATGGCTGGGGTGGTTCCTCTGATTCTTGGATTGGGGTTGGAGATATTTTGGCTGAAAAGGGGTACAAAGTAGTTGTTCCAGATTTCCCTGGCTTTGGCAAAACACCTCCTCCCCCTCAGCCTTGGGGAGTGGGAGATTACAGTGATTTTGTCCTTAAGTTTGGAGAAAGCTTAGGCTTGCCTAGTTTCTTTTTAATAGGCCACTCTTTTGGAGGGAGAATCTCTGTTAAGTTTGTCAATCAATATCCAGAAAGGATAAAGAAGTTAATTTTATGTGCTTCTGCCGGCATAAAACCCAAACCCAGTCCTTTTACCAGATTAATTTACTGGATGGCCAGGCTCGGGAATGTTCTCTTGACGCCCAAACACCTGGTTCGTTTGAAAGATTCAGCCAGGAATGCTTTCTATATCTTTTTAAGGAACAAAGACTATGTAAAAGCAGATGGGGTTATGCGAGAAACAGTTCAGAAAGTCTTAGCAGAAGACTTATTGCCAGGAATATCTAAGATAGACAAAGAAACCTTAATCGTCTGGGGAGAAGAAGACAAAATGGTGCCGGTTAAATATGCCTCTGTTTTTCATGAGAATATTAAAGACTCAAAACTGGAGATCTTCCCTAAAATAGGCCACAGTCCTCATCTGGAGGCTCCTGGGAAATTAAGCCAAGTCATTGTTAATTTCTTTAGTTAATCTCTATGTTTTTTCTCTTTAGCTCTCTTTGGTTTCTGAGAACGACAAAAGCTCTTTTGTTTTGGTTCTATTTGTGGCAGTTAAAGGAATACCATATAGGAAGGTTTCTGGCCCATTTCCAAACAGCCAAAGGGAGAAAGCTTTTTTTTAACCCCCTGTTTGTTTTTAAGGTTTTTTTATTGATAACTTTCTTTCCTTTTCCCGTTTTTCTTCTGTTTGCTTTGTTTCTAATTTATTCCTTAGAGGCAGCCAAAGCCTTGTTAGGTGCTTTGAGGAAAAGGTTGAGAAAGCCGGTTCTGACAGAGAAAGCTTTTCTTTTAGTTTTTATTGGTTTTTTGGTTGAGTTCGGTTTCTTGTTTTTGCTTTTTAATTACAGTCCAACAATTCTCTTAACTCTTTTTTGCTTGTTGGTGTTTGATGTTTTGGTTCCTTTAATTGTTTCTCTGATTGTTCTTTTTTTGCAGCCTTTTACAGTCTTTTTCAGGAATAGAATTATAAAGAGAGCTAAAGCCAAAAGAGAAGGCTTTAAGAATCTTTTGGTAATTGGGATAACTGGTAGTTACGGGAAAACCTCGACTAAAGACTTCTTGGCTGATATTTTATCAGAGAGGTTTAAGGTTTTGAAGACAAAAGAACACCAGAACTCAGAAATTGGTATCAGCCAGTGTATTTTGAACGAATTAAAGCCTGAGCATGAGATTTTTGTTTGTGAAATGGGAGCTTACAACGTAGGAGGAGTTAAATTTTTGGCAGACATTGTAAAACCTAAAATTGGTATTTTAACTGGGATAAATGAGCAACACATGGCTACTTTTGGCTCTCAAGAGAATATAATTCGAGCTAAATATGAGTTAATAGAGAGCCTGCCCAAAGATGGGATAGCTTTTTTTAACGGAAAGAATAAATATTGCCGGGAATTATTTGAGAGAGCCAGTATTAAAAAAAGATTATATGGCGAAGAGGCTGAACTTGCTGGGACTGAGAATATTTGGGGGGCAATGGCCGTAGCCAGGGAACTGGGTATGGCAGAAGAAAAGATTACCAGGGTTGTAGAAAAAATTAAAAACAAAACCGGTGGATTTCGTTTAAAGAAGGGAGTTAATGGCTTAAAGATTATTGATGCTACCTATTCTGCCAACCCTGATGGAGTTTTGGTTCACTTGGAATATCTAAAGACCCTTCGGCAAGCTCAGGGCAAGCTAGTAATTATTATGCCCTGTTTGATTGAGTTGGGAAAAGCTTCAGGAGAAGTCCACCAGAGAATAGGAAAAAAGATAGCCGAAGTTTGTGATTTGGCGATTATCACCACCCAAGAATGCTTCAACTGTATCAAAAAGGAGGTTGGAGGCAAAGCTTTATTCATAGAAAATTCGAAACTGATTTTTGAAAAGATTGAAAGCTCTTTGAGAGAGAATGATGTTGTTCTTTTAGAAAGCAGGGTGCCAAAGCAATTAATTAGATTATTAGTCCGGGATGATTAAGCCGATTTCAATATCTTTATCCCCAAACACAGAGAAAGAGGATATCTGGCTGGCTTTTAAGTTGATATTTCAATGCTGGAAGTGGAAGAAAGGAGAAAGCATTGAAGAGTTGGAAGAAGCATTTAAAAGATATTTTGGAAGAAAGCATGCTCTTTCTTTTAATAGTGGGAGATCAGCTTTCTTAGCCCTCTTGAATTCTTTAGGTTTAGAGCAAGAGGATGAGGTTTTATTACAGGCTTTTACCTGTAATGCTGCTGTCAATCCAATCATCTGGGCAGGGCTCAAGCCTGTTTATCTAGATTGTAATGAGGCGACTTTTAATATTGATATAGAAGATTTAAAAAGGAAGATTACAGAAAAGAGTAAGGTGGTGATGGTTCAACACACTTTTGGCTTACCAGCTGAGATGGATGAGATTTTAAGAGTTTGTCAGGAGAATAATCTAATTCTGGTTGAAGACTGTGCTCATTCTTTAGGGGTTGCTTATCAAGGCAGGAAAGTGGGGACTTTCGGCAAGGCTGCCTTTTTCAGCTTCTCTCGGGACAAAGTTATATCTTCTGTTTATGGGGGCATAGTAATAGCAGACGATGATGGATTAGCTCAAAGATTAAAAGAATATCAGGAAAAAGCAGGTTTTCCTTCTTCTTGTTGGATTTTACAACAATTAGTCCATCCAGTTTTAATGAATTGGCTGATTTTACCTACTTATAGAGTCTTGGGGAAGTATCTTTTGATTCTATTTCAATGGCTGCAAATTCTTTCCAAGGCTGTAAATTTCGCAGAAAAAAGAGGAAGGAAACCTTCTTATTTTCCAAAGAGACTACCCAATGCGCTATCTCTTTTAGCCATTAATCAATTCAAGAAACTAGAAAGATTTAATGGTCATAGAAAAGAACTGGCTAACTTTTACAGAAGAGAGCTTCAAGACGCTTCTTTTATCTTACCGCCAGATTCAGAACAAATTTATCTTCGTTTTACAGTAAAACATCCCAAAGCCCACGATATGATTAAAAAAGCCTGGGCAAAGAATCTTTTAGTAGGGGACTGGTATACGAGTCCCGTAGCTCCCCATGACACCAGGTTGGAAAAAGTTCAGTATCAGCTGGGTTCCTGCCCCAAAGCTGAGAAGTTAGCTAAGCTCACTTTGAATTTACCAACCCATATTAATATAAGAGAGAAAGAAGCTAAAAAGATTGTTGATTTTCTTAAGAGCTATGGAGGTTAGAAAGATAAGAGATAAAAATACTTGGGAAGCTTTTCTTGCTAAACAAGAAGAAAAAACCTTTTTACAGTCTTGGAATTGGGGAGAGTTTCAGGAGAAGATGGGTAATAAAATCTGGAGGCTGGGCATTTTTGAGGGAGATGCTTTGAAGGGGCTAGCTTTAGCTTCAAGGGTAAGAGCTAAGCGGGGCAGTTTCCTTTTAGTTCAACATGGGCCTATTGGTAAAGGCTTTGAAATATTGGTGAATAGATTGAAAGAACTGGCTAGAGAGGAGGGAGTAAGTTTTATTAGAGTGGCTCCTCTTTTGGAAAGGAACGAAAAGAATAAAAAAGCCTTTCAGGATTTGGGATTTAAAAGGGCGCCAATGCATGCTTCAGCTTACGAAGCTACTTGGAAACTAGACCTTTCTCCTGCTGAGGATGAACTTTTGAGGCAGATGAGAAAGACCACTCGTTATCTTATTCGTCAAGCCCAAAAGAACAAAGACATCGTGGTTGAAAAGAGTGAAAAGTTGGAAGATATTGAAAAGTATCAAAAGCTGACAGAAGAAGTGGCTAAAAGACAGCACTTCACTCCTTTTTCTTTTGAATATACAAAGAATGAGTTAGAAGTTTTCTTGCCAGACGGCCAGGCTTTGTTATTCTTTGCTAAGTATCAAGGAGAAGTGGCGGCAGCAGCCCTGATTATCCTTTGGTCAGGCATTGGCTTTTATCACCAGGCAGCTTCCAGTGCAAAATATGCCAAGCTTTCACTTCCTTATTTAATCCTTTGGGAGGCGATAAAAGAAGCTAAAAGAAGAGGCTGTTCTCTGTATGATTTCTGGGGTTATGTTGACCCAAAGGAAAACCCAAAGCATCCCTGGGCCGGTCCAACTCTTTTTAAGATGGGATTTGGAGGGAGGGCGAGCGAGTACGTTAAGACCCAGGATTTGCCGCTTTCCAAAAAATACTGGCTGATTTACGTCTTTGAAAAAATTAGAAGTATAAAAAGGGGTCTTTAGGCGATGAAGTTTGCCCCTTCGGGTTTGCCTTCATCTTCAACTTCGTTTTTACTTTGTAAAAACTCGTTTTTTGAAAAATTGAGAAAAATCAAAAGGGGATTGTAAACTTGGCTTAGCCAAGCCGACAATTATGGCGAAATCATACAGAAGACCGCACGCTTATAAAAAGAAAAAATCGATAATCCGCAATCGATTTTTTTGGCTGGCAATCCTGATTTCCGGGTTGGTTGTTTTTTCTTTTTACTTTTTCTTTTTTTCCGACACCTTCCAGGTTGAAAACGTAAATATCCGGGGGGAAAACAAGGTAGCCAAAGAAGATATTGACTTCCTGGTCAGGGGAAATTTAGAAAACAGATTTTTATTTTTTCCCACCAAGACCATACTGCTGGTGAGTCTAAAAAATATGAGAGAGGAGATTTTAAGCAGTTTCCCCCGGATAGCCAAAGCGGAAATCAAGCGCTCGTGGCCGGATACGATAAACGTTCTGATTACGGAAAGAAAAGGGATGGTTAACTGGTGCGGGAACGGGAAGTGTTTTCTGGCGGACAGCGAAGGCATTGTTTTCGAAGAGATAAACGAGCCCAAAACCGGCTTGGCGGTTGTTACCAATCTCAGTTCGGCGCTGCCGGGAGACAGGGTGATTGAGCCTGACGATTTGAACCTGATTTTGAATATTGAATCTCAGCTGCAAGGCGACTTAAAAATAGCGATAAAGGATTTTGTCGTTAGCTCGGAAGACAAATTAACCGTAAATACACAGGAAGGATGGCAGATTTATTTTAATCTTCAGGGAGATGTCAGCTGGCAAATAACGAAATTGAGGGCGGTTATAGAAGAAAAATTCCCGCCTGAAAATCGGGGGAATTTGGAATATATCGAGCTGAGGTTCGGCAATTTCGCCAATCCCAGATACAAAGACTAGTAAATCTTATAGACGAAAATGGAATGGCCGATTTTAGCCACTGGCGTGTATTGATTAAGCCAGAGATAATAGCCTTCTGTTCCTTCGTAGTCGGAAACTTTTATTCCCCGGCCTCCCTGCAAGAAACTGGCTGAAATCGCAAGATAGCTGCCTTGGGGCAGTTCTTCGGGAGATCTCTCGCCCCACCAAGGGGCGTATTTTGTTCCCAAATAATATTCGGGGCTGCTTCCTCCGAAGTAATCCATGTAAATTTTCTCCACATTATTCTCTTCCACCCAGTTTTTTAATCTTTTTAAGTCCTGGCCCCAGTCAAGATTGGAGTCAACGACGTATTTTTGGCCCTGGTCCGGGCCGCCGACCGATTCGTTGAAATAGGCGATGAAATGGGGATAAACCGAAATTACGGAAAACGCCTGCCAGGCAATTAGCAGAAGCAAGACAAAGCATTTTAATTTTAAACGGGGCTCTTTCAGTAATTTTGAAATCATTCCGCTTACCAGGACAAAGGTTAAAGGAAAGACGGGCAATAAATGCCTGACTCCGATATTGAGATTTCCTTTGATGCTTACCGCCCAGTAGATGAGTATGAAAGCGAGCATGGCGAATTCCGGAAAGTGGCCTTTTAACCATTGCCCGATTTTTGTCTTCATCAGCAGCCAGGCTGCGTACAAAAGAGCAATTATCGTCAAAATATGAAAAGCTAAAGGCAGTTTTATAGCATAAACTACGGGAAAATAAGTTTTCCATCCCAGGTTGGAGACTTCGCCCAGGAAATAAGTGGTGTTGCCGCCTGCCACTCTGTGGAAAACCATTGAAAGGCCGGTAAAATAATGGGCGTAGGCGCGCAGGAGCGGCTTGTCCGCCGCCCACAAGATAGCGCTTTTTAATGGTTCTACCGTATCTCTCAGATAAACCTGGCTGTCTTGCAGCTGTTTTTCTGCGGGATAATTCCAGACGTGGTACTGATAGACGGGCCAAATCAATACAAAGCCGATAAGGAAAACCAAGAATCCTATTTTCACCGTCTGCCAGAACTTGCCGGATTTGCTAAGCCACCAGACCAGGCCGAGCAATCCGAAGAAGGGAACCAAGAGTATTACGGAGAATTTCAAAAGCTGAGCTATGCCGAAAACAACTCCGGCAATGATTATAGTCTTTTTCGAAGGCTTTTTGAGCGCGTTGATGAAATAGTAAGTAGCAATAAATATGCCGGCCGCCGCTCCCACATCGGTGGTAACCAGCCTTCCGTGGGCCAGAAGGGTGGGAGAAAAAGAGAATAAAAAGAGGGCGAGCAAGGATGCGCAGTTGCCGAAAAGTTCCCTTGTCCACTTAAAGACGTAAAAACCGAGCAGAATTAAAATCAAAATCATGGGCATTCTCCCCCAGAAAATCATTTGTTCTGTGGGATTTTCGCTTTGGTAAAGGAAATAACGGCCGAAGTCCCACTGGCCGTTGACGTCCTGCTGCCAGGCAGAAATGTTTGAGGGAAATTCAATGTTCTTTATAAAAAGCAGGGGAAGGGCAGCCAGGTCTTTTAACAGAGGAGGATGCTCGGGGTTGAGCCTCATGTCTTGCTGGATGAGGTAGCTGTAGCCTGCCGGCAGGTGGGCAAGCTCATCCATGGTCAGAGAATCGTTTTTTATGCTTGACAGGGCAATGGCAAAAACAAAAACCAGAAGAATGGCGGCGATAATATTAGCGGTTTTATTTGAGAGATTTACATCCATCTCTTTTTACGGAAATAGAAAATCAAGGAAAACATCGAAAACAGCATTATAAGCAATATTATTCCGAAACCCACTGCGGATTCGGAGAAAGGAAGATTAACGTTCATGCCCCAGATCGAGGCGATTAAGGTTAGGGGAAGCAGGATCACGGAGAAGACGGTCAGGACCCGTATGACTTCGTTGGTCTTGGTGGAAAGGAGCGACTGATTGGTGTCTTCCAGCGCCAGGATGGTTTCCTTAAACGTTTTTAGGGAGTTCCAGGCGCGGCCTGCAGTGCCCAGAATATCGGAAAAGTAGGGTGCGAACTTTTCTCCGAAAAATAAGGTTCCCTCCTTGGAAAGCGATTCCAGGATTTCCACCTGGGGTTCGATGATGCGCCAGAAGTTGATTATGTCCATTTTAACAACCGAGATTTCCCTGACCATTTTTCTTTCTTCTCCTTTAAACATTCTGTTTTCAATCATTTCTACCTTGTTGTTTATTCTGTCCATTTTAATCATATAACTCTTCCAGATTGAGCTTAAAATGGAAAAAAGCAGGAAACCTGCGCTCCAACTCATGTATTTTTTCCTGAGTGAGGATTTGATATTGCAGCCGTTAAAAATGTTTCTCAGAGGCAGAATCGATCTGTAGTGGCTGGTTATCAGGACGTTTTTGGTGACGATTACGTCCAATTCCCTAGCCCTGGTTTCCTGGTTTTCGTTGCTGTAGACCGGGTAATAAAGAATCATAAAAAGGTAGTTTTTATATCGCTCCACTTTTGGTCTGTGTCCCGGCGGTATCAATTCGCCCAAAATCAAAGGATGGAAATTGAAATTTTCCTTTAAATAGTCAACGTCGTTCTGTGTGGGATCCTGGATGTCAACCCAGGTCACTTTTGGCCCTTTTATTATCTTGAGCATTAAATTATATTAACAAATATCAAAAAAATAGGACAGGGTTGACAGAGATTCTTGGTTTGTTAAATTAGAATAACAATATGCACAATAGAAACTTAGCCATTGTCGTCCTATTATTGAACGTCCTGTCCCGGCGCTTGGTTAGGTTTATGGGTTAAAATAAAAAATTAAAAGCAATAAAAAACAATAAATCTGGCCAAGCAAACGCGGGGCCAGTTTTATTTTATCCAGGCCTTGAAGCCTCACCCATAGGTTTTCAAGGTAAGGGAGATGCAAGAGCGTAAACAGCGTGTCTGCATCTCCCTATTTATTTTTAGCACTCTTGACTTCTAGTTCTAATTTAATATAATGAGATTATCAAAGAGATAAATCTCTTTTCAATCCTTCATTATCATTCGGCTATGGGACGAAGCAGTATAAAGAAATATCAGGACAAAAACTGGCTTTATGAAAAATACTACAAGGAGGAATTATGCGTTTCAGAAATTGCTGGAAAATGCGGGGTAGGTATAACAACTATTTCAAGATGGGCAGCGAGATTTGAAATTAGAAAGATTAGGCCCTATAAGGGTAGCCGCAAAGGGCCGCAAAATCCGTATTGGGCCGGAGGAAGATATAAAGATCATACTTCCGGGTATATATGGGTTTATAATCCTGATCATCCTTCCGTAACCAAAAAAGGGTATGTTTTAGAGCATAGATTAGTAGTGGAAAAACTCATAGGCAGATATTTAAGAACGAATGAAATTATTCACCACAAAAATAAAATAAAAGATGATAATAGGATTGAAAATTTAGAGATCATTGTTTTGGGTGAGCCAAATTGCGGAGAAGTTAAATGTCCATTTTGTAATAAAAAATTTAAAGTCGGATAATAAAAAAATGACAGACAACATTGAAGAAAAAAACAAAATAGAAGATAATAAAAAAGAATTAAGCCCGGAAGATTCAAAAAAGAAGCTGGAAGAGTGTCAGAAGCAAAAAGAGGAATATCTTCAGGGCTGGCAGAGGGCAAGGGCGGACCTGATGAATTATAAAAAGACCGAGATGGAGAGAGTGGGGGAAATTTTAAAATACGCTAACGAAGAATTTATTTTGAAATTTCTGCCGATATTGGATAATTTTGAACTGGCGGAAAAAGAATTATCGGCCGAGGCGAAAAACAGCGCTAATTTTAAGGGAATGCTGCTGATTAAAAAACAGATTCAGGATTTCCTGAAAAATCAAGGACTGGAGGAAATAAAATCAATCGCTGAGAAATTTGATCCCAATCTGCACGAAGTTGTAGAAGAAATCAGAATGGAGGATAAAGAACCCGGAATAATTATGGAAGAAATCCAAAAAGGATATAAAATTAACGGTCGTTTATTAAAACCAGCAAAGGTAAAGGTTAGCAAATAAAAAAAATAAAACAAAACATATGGCAAAAATATTAGGCATTGATTTGGGCACGTCAATCTCAAAAATGGCCGCCATTATTCAGGGCGAGCCGCAGTGCGTTGAAAACAGGGAGGGTTCGGTTTTAACTCCCTCGGTAATCGCCTTGTCCAAGAGCGGAGAAAGATTGGTAGGCGTTCTGGCGGAAAGGCAAGCGATAACAAATCCCAAAAATACGATTCACTCCGTCAAAAGGCTGATTGGCCGAAGATTCCAGGACCCCGAAGTCCAGAGGGAGCTGAAGCTTCTTTCTTATGAAACCAGGGAAAGGCAGGATGGCGAAGTTGAAGTTAAAATGGGAGACAAATGGTATACCCCGATTGAGATTTCAGCCATGATCCTGCAGAAATTAAAAATGGATGCGGAAGAAAAATTAGGGGAGAAGGTGACGGACGCGGTAATCACTTGTCCTGCCAATTTTGACGATTCCCAGAGAAAAGCCACCAAAGCAGCCGGCGAGATAGCAGGTTTTAACGTTCTGTTATTGATCAACGAACCTACGGCCGCGGCTTTGGCTTACGGATTCACCAAGAAGGCGAATCAGCAAGTCGCAGTCTATGATTTCGGCGGAGGAACTTTTGACGTGTCGATTTTAAACATTACTCCCGACACCGTGGAAGTTATGGCTACCGGAGGAGAACCACATCTTGGAGGAAGGGATTTAGACCAGAGGATCATCAATTGGATAACGGAGCAGTTCAGAAAAGAACAGGGGATTGATTTGGCAAAAGACCCCCTGGCCTTGCAGAGGCTGAAAGAAGCGGCGGAGAAAGCCAAGATCGAATTGTCTTCGGCTTTAGAAACGGAAATCAATCTTCCTTTCATAACTTCCGATGCTTCGGGCCCCAAACATCTTCTCTACAAATTATCCAGGGCTCAATTTGACAATTTAGTCAGGGACTTAATTGATCGCTCCATTGAGAGAACGAGGAAAACACTGGAAGAGATAAAGCTGGGAAAATCAGACATTGAAGAAATCGTTCTGGTCGGGGGAACCACCTTGGTCCCGAGCGTCAGGGAAGCAGTTAAGGTCTTTTTCGGCAAGGAACCCAACAAATCCATTAACCCTGAAGAGGTGGTGGCGATCGGAGCGGCAATTGAAGCGGAAATCGTAAAAGGCGGGAAGGGCGCTGAAGGCGAAATAAAAAGCGTATTGCTGTTGGATGTTTTGCCTCTTTCTTTGGGCATTGAGACATTGGGCGGGGTCAATACGGTTATGATTCAAAAGAATACGACCATTCCCACTTCCAAAACCCAGGTTTTTTCAACTGCGGCAGATAATCAGCCCGCAGTGGAAGTCAATGTTTTGCAGGGAGAAAGACCGATGGTCAGCGATAACCGCTCTTTGGGCAAATTCGTTTTAGACGGCATACCGCCGGCTCCCAGGGGCATTCCCCAGGTTGAGGTGGCTTTTGACGTGGACGCCAACGGCATCGTGACGGTTACCGCCAAGGATAAAGCTACGAACAAGGCGCAGTCAATTAAAATAGAGGGATCGATCGGTCTTTCCAAAAAAGAAGTGGAAAAAATGAAGAAAGAAGCGGAAATGTACGCGGCTGAAGATCAAAAGAAAAGGGATCTGATTGAAGTCAGAAACGCGGCAGACAATTTGGTTTATGTTACGGAAAAAACTCTTAGGGAATCCGGAGATAAAGTGCAGGCTGACGTTAAAAAACAGATAGAAGAGCAGGCTGAAGCGTTGAAGAAGGTCAAGGACGGTGATAACATGGAGGAAATCAAGCAAAAGACCGCTGAATTATCCCAGACAATCCAAAAAATCGGAGCGGAACTTTACCAGCAGGCGCAGTCCCAGCAAAAACCTCAGGCCGAAGAAGGCAAGAAGCCAGAAGAAGGAGAATACCACGAAAAATAAATTTAAAATTCAAAAATCAAAATGCAAAATTTAGGTATTCGCTTCGGCGAATAAATTTTAAATTTTTAATTGTCATTTTGATATTTGCATTTTACATTTTGAATTCATTATGAAGGATTACTATCAAATTTTGGGCGTTTCCCGCGAGGCCTCTCAGGATGATATTAAAAAGGCCTATTATAATCTGGCCCACAAACATCATCCCCACAAGGGCGGAGACGAAAATAAGTTCAAAGAGATAAACGAAGCTTATCAGGTGCTTTCCAATAAGGAAAAAAGGGAGCAATACGACAGGTTCGGCAACGTTTTTGAGGGAGGACAGGGCTTTCCCGGCGGAGGATTCCAGTGGAACTGGGGACAGAGGCCCGATGCTGATTTTGAGTTTGACCTCGGAGACCTGGGGGAGATGATGGAGGAAATGTTCGGATTCGGTTTTTCCGGCAAAAAGAAAGACGTGAAAAAGGGAAGCGATATTGAAATTGAGCTTGAGGTTTCTTTGGAAGAGGCGTTGAAGGGAAGGGAAAAAGAAATCACCCTGGAAAAATTCATTTCCTGCAGCCGCTGCCAGGGGAAAGGAGCGGAACCCGGCACCAAGGCAAAAGAATGTTTTTCCTGCCGCGGAACGGGCCAGGTGCAGCAGATAAGGAGAACGCCGCTGGGTTCTTTTACCAGGGTCAGCGTTTGCCCTGAATGCGGCGGAGAGGGTCTAAAAGCCGAAAAGCCGTGCAATGTCTGCAAGGGAGAAGGGAGGATAAAGAAGGAAGAAAAAATCAATATCTTCATTCCCGCCGGGGTGGACACCAACCAATTGATAAAGATTGAAGGGAAAGGAGACGCCGGGAAAAAGGGAAGCAAGGCAGGGGATTTATATGTAAGGATATTTGTAAAACCCCATAATCTGTTCAAAAGAAAGGGAGACGATTTGCACACGGAAGTTCCTGTCTCTTTCAGCCAGGCCGCGCTTGGCGACGAAGTGGAAATTGCCACGCTTGAAGGCACCAAGCTCCTTTTAAAAGTGCCTGTTGGCACGGAGTCGGGAAAGATTTTGAAAATATCGGGAAGGGGCATCCCTCATTTTTCAGGATACGGCAGGGGGAATCTTTATGTGAAGCTGGAGGTGAAGACCCCCAAGAAACTTACCAGGAAGCAGAAGGAATTGCTTGAAAAATTAAAGGAAGAAGGTATATAGCCTTTGCGCGGCAAAGGAAATCCGAAATCCCAAATCCTAATTTCTAAACAAATTACAATAACCAAAATTCAAATAACCAAACACGGTTTGACTTTTGGGAATTTAGAATTTAGAATTTGTTTAGGATTTAGAAATTAGAAATTGGAAATTCCACCCGAGCGAAAGCGAGGTGTGGCTCGCCCCCATAGCTCAATTGGAAGAGCAGCTCCCTTTTAAGGAGAAGGTTTGTAGGTTCGACCCCTACTGGGGGCACCGTTGTTTGGTAAGCTCGTTTGTGATATACTAATTAAATGCAATTTCACTTAAAACAAAGTTTTGTTTTATTTTTTTTAGTTATAATAATACTTGGCGTTTTCGGTTTAGGCGTCTGGTTCGGCAAGGGCCAGGTGGCGTGCGATGTCTGCGCGCCGGAAGATCTGGACTTTTCCCTTTTTTGGGAAACCTGGCGGGTAATAGAGCGGAAATTCGTGGATAAAGCCAGCATCAACGTCCAAGACATGGTTTACGGAGCGATTTCCGGCATGGTGAATTCCCTGGGCGATCCTTATACCGTGTTTATGGAGCCGGACGATACGAAAAGGTTTATTGAAGACGTAAAAGGAAGCTTTGAAGGCGTGGGCATGGAAGTCGGAATCAAGAACAACCAACTAACAGTAATTGCTCCTCTGGAAGGAACGCCGGCCCAAAAAGCAGGGCTCAGGGCAGGAGACGCGATCGTGAAGGTTGACGGCGAACTTACCAGCGATATGACCGTGGACGAGGCGGTCAACCGCATTCGGGGCGCGAGGGGCACTGAGGTTGTCCTAACTATTTTCCGCAAGGACTGGGAGGAAGAAAGAGAAGTTAAGATCGTCAGGGGAGTCATTGAAGTTCCTTCTTTGAAATGGGAGCTGCTCGCAGATGATAATATTGCTTATTTGCACCTTTACCACTTTACCGAGAAGGCGGCTTACGACTTCAGGAAGGCAGCGATTGAAATCCTGGAAAGCCCGGCGAACAAGGTGATACTAGATCTTAGAAACAACCCCGGAGGATATCTGGAGGTTGCCCAGGACATAGCCGGCTGGTTCCTGAAATCGGGCGAGGTTGTGGTCATAGAGGATTTCGGCGAAGGCAAAGAACAAAAGCTGTACAAGGCGGAAGGCAACGGCCTTCTGGGCTCTTATTCCCTGGTTGTTATTATTAACGAAGGTTCGGCTTCCGGTTCGGAGATTCTGGCCGGCGCCCTCAGGGACAATCTCGGGGTTAAATTAATCGGAGAGAGTTCGTTCGGAAAAGGCTCTGTCCAGGAACTGGAAAAGCTCAAAGGAGGTTCTTCTTTGAAGATTACAATTGCCAAATGGCTTACTCCTAAGGGCGAATTGATTACCGACAAAGGCCTGGAGCCGGATGTCAAAGTGGAAATAACGGAAGAAGACGTTGCCGCCGAGAAAGACCCCCAGCTTGACAAGGCAATTGAAATAATTAAAGAGTTAAATTAGAATAATATAATGAAGGTTATCTTATTAAAAGACGTTGATAAAATAGGGAAGAAGCTTGAGGTAAAAGAAGTTAAGGCGGGCTATGCCAGAAACTTTTTGATTCCCCAGGGCTTGGCCAAACCCGTTACCGAGGAGGTAATGATATGGCTGGAAACTCAGAAAGAGATTGAAGAAAAGAAGGCTGAAGACAATTTGAAAAAGGCTCAGGAAGTCGCCTCTTCCATTGACGACCAGGAAGTCATTATCCCGGTAAAGATGGGAGACGAGGGGCAGCTGTTTGAGCAAGTTTCCGCCCAGAAGATAGCAGACAAGCTGAAAGAAGCGGGCTTTGACATCAAGAAAACCCAGATAGAGCTGGCAGAATCCATAAAAGACGTGGGAGAGTATCCCGTGAAAATAAGGTTTGAACACAACTTGGAAGCAGAAATAAGGGTTATCGTGCAGAAGGAAGAAGAACAGTAATGGACCCCTTTTTCAGAAAAAGGTGTCCAACCTCCAAAAATTCAAAGTATAAAATTGCCCGGGACCTTATAACCCGCGGCAATTTTATGAATATATGACCAAATATATTTTTATTGCGGGCGGAGTAATGTCCGGCGTAGGCAAGGGAGTCAGCGTGGCCTCGATCGGCAGAATCTTGAAAAGCAAGGGGTTCGAGGTCAGCGCCATCAAAATCGATCCTTACATCAACGTTGATGCCGGGACAATGAATCCCGTAGAACACGGAGAAGTTTTCGTGACTAAAGACGGGGTCGAGTGCGACCAGGACGTGGGCAATTACGAAAGATTTTTAGACGTAGATTTGATTACCGACAACTACATCACCACGGGCAGGGTCTACGAGGCGGTAATCCGCAAGGAAAGGAATCTGGAATACGGAGGGAAATGCGTTGAAGTGGTTCCCCATATTCCCGACGAAGTAATCTCGCGCATCAAAACCGTTGCCAAAAAAACAAAAGCCGATTTTGTTCTCGTTGAAATCGGCGGCACGGTGGGCGAATATCAAAACCTCTTATTCCTGGAAGCGGCCAGGATGATGCATTTAAAAACGCCCGCAAACGTTCTTTTTATTTTGGTCAGCTATCTGCCCGTTCCCAAGACAATAGGAGAAATGAAAACCAAACCCACCCAGCACGCCGTGAGAGCGCTGAATTCGTCCGGCATACAGCCGGACATCATTATTGCCAGGGCGGAGTATCCCCTTGATCAGCCGAGGAAAAGAAAGATTTCCATTTTCTGCAGCGTCCGGGAAGAGGACGTTATTTCCGCTCCCGATGTAGATTCCATTTATGAGATTCCGCTGAACTTCGAGAAAGACGCTCTGGGGAAAATGATTCTGAAAAAGTTCGGCATGCGTTCAAAAAAAGAAGATCTCAAAGACTGGAAAAAGCTGGTAAGCGCCATTAAAAGCGCAAAAAGAAAAGTTCGTATAGGCATAGTCGGAAAATACTTTGAAACAGGAGATTTTACCCTTGTCGATTCCTACATTTCAGTGATAGAAGCCGCAAAGCACGCTTCCTGGTTCCATAAGGTCAAGCCGGAGTTCACCTGGCTTTCCAGCGAGCCTTACGAGAAAAACCCGGCAAAATTGAGGGAATTAAAGAAGTTCGACGGCATAATAGTGCCCGGAGGTTTCGGGAGCAGGGGAACGGAAGGGAAGATAAAAGCCATAGAGTACTGCCGCAAAAACAAGATCCCTTATTTGGGGCTTTGTTTCGGCATGCAATTGGCGGTTATTGAATTTGCCAGGAATGTCTGCCGCATGAAAGACGCCCATACGACCGAGATAGTGAGGCACTGCAAGTATCCGGTCATCGACACTCTGCCTGAGCAAAAAGCGCTTCTGCAGGAAAAGAGATACGGCGGGACCATGAGGCTGGGAGAATACCCCTGCTTGATTAAAAAGGGGACCCTTGCTCACCAGGCCTATCTGAAATCCCGCTGGGGGAAACAAAATAAAAAAGGCGACATTCTCTTATTGGAGCGACATCGCCACAGATACGAATTGAACAACGAGTTCAGGAAGGAGTTGGAAGGGAAGGGACTGGTTATGTCGGGGGTTAATCCGGAAAGGGACCTTGTCGAGATAATAGAACTGCCCAAGCATCCCTTTTTCGTTGCTTCTCAATTCCACCCCGAGTTCAGGTCAAGACCGCTTAATCCTCATCCTCTGTTCAGCAGATTTATTAAGGCGGCCATTACTCCACATTAATAATCTTTACGTTTCTTTGAGAATTATTGAACCCTTCTTTCTTTTTGGTTTTAAAGTGAACCACGCCTGCTTTCAAGGCGTAGAGAGAATCGTCTCCGCCCTGCCTCACGTTTTTACCGGCAACGAACTTCGTACCTCTTTGCCGAATGATAATGCTTCCGATTTTGGTTTTTTGTCCTTCAAACAGTTTAATCCCAAGGTATTTGGGGCGGGAATCTCTGCCTAATTTAGTTGCGCCTGCAGCTTTTGTTTTTGCCATACGAAAATATGCTATCAAAAATTATACAGTTTGTCAAAGACCGAAAGGCTTTCATTGTCCGGCATTCGGATGATATAATCCTGTTAGTCGGAGTGATTTTAATTTCCTTGCTTTCCTTCGCCGCAGGCTACATTGCGGCAAGGTAAATAAAGGTAAAGGGAGTCAATGAATTGTTGAGGACAGTCCTCAACAATTCATTTTCATCTGCGTTTTTACACATATTTTATTAATTATCGTATAAAAACTTGATATGAAAATAGCCATAGTCGGAGCAGGGATAAACGGGCTTTATCTTGCTTGGAAGCTTTCTAAGGCCGGTCACGATGTGACCGTTTTTGAGAGAAAGGAGAAAATAGGAAAGGAGGCCTGTTCCGGTTTGTTTTCGGAAAGGATTCTTGGGTTCATTCCCCAGAGCCGAAAACTGGTTCAAAACGAGATTAATTTTGTTCTGGTTAATTTTCCGAAGAGAACCCTGAAAATAAAGTTCCGAAAGAAGTTTTTCGTTATGAGTCATGCGGAATTGGACAGGTTGGTTTCTGAATTGGCGGAAGAAGCCGGAGCCAAGATTATTTTGGGAAAGGCCGTTGATTCCTGGCCTCAAGGGTTCGACAGAATCATTGGCTGCGACGGCTACAATTCTTTCGTCAGAAGAGAACTGGAGGCAAAGAAAACTCAGGGTTTAAAGAAGCTGACTTTTCGGGCGACAATCCAAGGTTTTTTGAATAAAAAAGACCAGTCGTCTTTTGTCGAGACCTGGCCCGTGGCATCGGGTTTCATTTGGAAAATTCCCAGGGGGAAAGAGATAGAGTACGGCATTATTGCTAAACCGAGTTTAGCAAAAGGATTAGGCGATGAAGATAAATCTTCATCTTCGCCCCTCACTATCGCTCGGGTTTTTGAAGAATTTCTGAACAAAAATAATTTGAAGCTTCAGAGAATCCAAGGTTCCGTCGTGCCCCAGGGATTCTCTCTACCCAAAAACAATGTGATTACTCTTTGCGGTGATGCGGCCGGCCTCACCAAGCCCTGGTCTGGCGGAGGGGTAATCTGGGGATTGATTTCAGATGAAATTCTCTTGAAAAATTTCCCAGATTTTATAGAATACAGAAACGCAGTGAAAAAGTTTTTTTTACCGCGAATTATTCTTTCGCAAGTCGCTACCAAAATGGTTTATTTGTTTGGTTTTCATCTACCTTGGTTTCTGCCAAAGAACTTAAAAATTGAGAGCGATTTTTTAATTTAAATCACGTTCGATGAATTGAAATTCATCTGCCCGAATATAAATGAGGGTGAAAGAAGAAATTTGCTTCTTCGAACATCATCTAATAAATAATTAATTATTTATTTCGATGTCAAATGAAATAAAAAACACTCCCAAACACGTAGCCGTAATTCCTGACGGCAACAGGCGATGGGCAAAGGAAAGAGGACTCAAACCCTGGATTGGTCATCAAAGAGGAGCAAAATCTTTTGAGAAAGTTTTGGAGAAAGCCATTGAATTAAAAATTCCCTATATGACTTTTTGGGGAGGCTCTTGGGATAACTTAACCAAAAGGAACAGAATCGAAATCAAATTTTTATTCAGGGTGTACGAAGACATGTTTCGGAGAATCCTAGAAGATAAGAGGACTCACCAGAATAAGGTAAAGATTAGCGCATTGGGCCGATGGAGAGAACTTCTTTCCAAAACTACGCAAAACACAATCGAGAAGGCAATGGCACTAACGAAGGATTACGATAAAAACTTTTTAACTTTTCTTTTGGCTTATAACGGAACGGACGAAATGAAAGACTGCATCCAGAAGATCACAAATCTTGCCAAAAACAAGACGGTAAAAGTTACTGAAAAGCTGATTAAGGATAATCTTTGGACAAAAGATTTGCCGCCTGTTGATTTAGTTATCAGGACAGGATGTAAAGATGACCCCCATTTGTCGACTGGTTTCATGATGTGGGATACGGCTTATTCTCAGCTCTATTTTACTAAAACTTTCTTGCCGGCCTTTACTCCGAAAGAGTTTGAAGAAATAATCCGTGATTTTTCGGAAAGGGAAAAAAGAATGGGTAAATAAATATGTTCGATGAATTAAAATTCATCTTTCATCTTAATAAATAAATTTATTTCGATGGCAGAAGTTATCTTGGTTGACGAACAGGACAAGCAAACAGGAACGGAAGAAAAATTAAAAGCCCACAAAGAAGCTAAATTGCACAGGGCTTTTTCCATTCTCGTTTTCAACGAAAAAGGAGAATTATTACTCCAAAAGAGAGCAAAAACCAAATATCACGCTCCCGGCCTTTGGACGAATACCTGCTGTTCCCATCCCGCTCCGGGCAAGGATTTAATGGAAGAAGCCAGAAAGAGATTGAAGGAAGAAATGGGTTTTGAGTGCGATTTGAAAGAATCTTTCAGTTTCATTTATAAAGCGAATCTCGGTTCTCTTACGGAATATGAGTTCGACCATGTTATTTTGGGAAACTTTTCCGGAAATCCTTCTCCGAATCCAGAAGAAGCAGATGACTGGAAATGGATCAGCATGCAAGATATCGGGAAAGATATTAAAAAAAATCCGGAAATCTATACCCCTTGGTTCAGAATAATTTTCGACAAAATTAAAAGTTGAATTAAAAAAGAAAAACCCCGTATTTACTACGGGGACAAAAGAGATGAATCTCTTTTTGGCCTTAGCTTACGCTTCGGCGACAAAAGAGATGAATCTCTTTTTGGCCTTAGCTTACGCTTCGGCGACAAAAGAGATGAATCTCTTTTTGGCCTTAGCTTACGCTTCGGCGACAAAAGACATATCGTCTTTTAGTTTTCTCTTATAATTACGACGTTTCGGTCGTTTTTTTATTACATGGCGAATTCACCGCAGTGGATGAGCTGAAAGATGAGATTTATCTCATCGCATGGCGAATTCACCGCAGTGGATGAGCTGAAAGATGAGATTTATCTCATCGCATGGCAAATTCACCGCAGTGGATGAGGCAAAAACAAACCTTTTTCATAAGACAAATTAATAGCCTTTGTAAGAGTATTGATCTACAAGTAGGTCTTGCTGGTCGTAGAGATAAAGAGTATCGCTGCATTTGCAAAAGATGTCGTAGCCCACGTAGATGTACCAGATTTTCTGATAGAAATCTTTGTCTTTGTAATAATTCTCCACGCAGCCGTTGTAGCTAAGGTTTCTGGAAATGTAATTTTCAATATAAGATTGGCAGTTTGAATCGAAAGACAAATAAAGAGTGGAAGAGTTGATCGGTCGGCAGCTTCGCAGAGAGAGGATGGCGCTTTGGCAATCGGTGCTGAAATAGCAGATATCGTCTTTTTTTATTGCCGGGCAAATTTTT
>Ga0210018_1000326_pt1 | contig 23518 bp, 41 predicted proteins | sample CryGeyCG2014_010_2_FD_183967 | JGI IMG/M metagenome (GOLD analysis project Ga0210018, IMG submission 183967) | Groundwater microbial communities from aquifer - Crystal Geyser CG09_land_8/20/14_0.10 (SPAdes) (version 2) | ecosystem: Environmental > Aquatic > Deep subsurface > Groundwater | place...
AAAATAAATTTGTTTTTCATTATGCAAAATCCTCTGGATTTTGTATCCGACGAAGTGGATAATATGCAAAATCTCCTTGAGCATTTATTTTTAAATGCAAATTTTCTCCTTGATTTTGTATCCGCAATTTACGAGGACTTAGAAAATCTTTGATTTTCATGCGAATAAAACACTCCTTGGTCCAAAGACCATTAACCAGATTGTTACTGCAGTTAAAACTAAACTAATTAATGTAGATGCCCAATAATCTTCTTTTACTTTTCTTTCATTATCTTTCATCTCTTTGTAAATCATATAGTTTAATGAAAAGATTATTCCAGCAGAGATAAGGAACACAATTATTCCAGCAATTTTTAGATTGTCATTTATCATCATAACAGCAGTCATTGCTCCCATTAATCCCCCCATAAATCCTGCCATAAGCCCTTCCATAATCCCCATTATTCCACAACATTTTCCATTCCAGGCTCCAATAAATATTCCTACAGCCATCCCAAAGACACTGCCGTAAAACATTCCATTTGTAGCTCCTATAAAGAATCCTGATAAAAATCCAGATACCATTCCAAGAGTCATTCCAATCATCATTCCAGACATGCACGCAAAATTTTTATAAGCTCTAACTTGTCTTATTGAAGGCAATATAATAGCATAACTCAGTATTGCAAAGAATATATAGAACCCATATTTAGGCAAGAAATTTTCAATGTATCTTAATTTAAACACATACACAATTGCAAATAATAGGAATGAAACTAAGAGCGAATAGAAAATTGTCTTAATCAATTCTCCTTCTACTTTCTTTCCTCCGAGTTCTTTTGTGAATTCTTTAAATACCATTTTTTTTATATGAAAAGCATATTTATATGTGGTTTGGTGAAACTAGTTACATGATTAAACTTTAAAAAAGATTTAAAAACAATCTCTAATTATATTAATAATCATGAACACAAGACCGACAAAGAAAAAGGTGATATGGACATTTGTCTTTGCACTACTAATAAATGTGGCTGTGCCATTAATCAATTGGTTGATAACAACAATTACCTGGCCACTCATACAAAAATATCTAGAGACAAATCAAGTACAGGGGCTATTTGGACCTGCTACTATTTCAACACTCTTAAATTATTTAATCTCTCCAACAAACATCATACTCTTTGTAATTGAATTGATTATAATTTATTTTATCTGGAGTCTTTTCCAAAGAAAAAGGCAACCTAAAATGCCTGTGAGAAAGTAAAGAGCAAATAGAGTAATCAATCCAACCCGAAAGAACTTGTAAAATTGACAATTAGTTTATATTGATTCAAATACTCCTGCCCTTTTTGTGTTATTGAATATGTCTTGCTGTTTTCTGCCTTTTCTTCAGCAATAAATTCCTTTTCAATCAACTCTTTTAGATATTCATCCATCATTTGATATGAGAGATTTGATTTATAGAGGATATGTGTAGGCTTTATCCTGCCATTTTTCTCTTTTATAACTTGCAGTATATCATGTATTACTTGCAATCTGTCTCTCTTCTTGTTCATTTTTTTAATACTCTTAAAAAATTTACTAAAATTAAGATATAAGCAGCTAATTCTAAGAAACTTCCAAGCACGTACTCTATCTCATGGTTAATTAAGAATATGAAATGTATATGTCCAATCATAAGTAAGAAAAACGCAACAATCATTAATACAGATCTGCTACTCTTGTGCTTAATTGAATGTTGAAAATAATAGATTAATATTATTATCAAAAGAAGCGATGATAGTATAAAAAAGAAATTTATTTTATTTGCTGAAATTAGCAAGAACAATACAGAAATAAGCATCATCCCAGAATAAATCCATTTATTCTTCACATTCAAAATCATATAAATAAGAGTCACAAGCCCAAAAGTAAAAAGAATCATGTGCGCAAATATTGACAAAGTATTAAGTGTTATCAGATTCTGAAATTCGATTAAATTAAGTATTCTCTCATTAAGTTCTGAAAATATGGCAAGATTAAGGAAAAATTGTATAAAATAAGAAATAGAAAACAATAGAAACGCAGTTCCAAAAAGTTTTGATTGTTTTTGATTAGATAATCTATAAATCTTAAAAGAGTACAAACTAACAGCAAGGGTTATTATTGCAAAAGCTAATCCAAAAACTAACCCATACACAAAAAACCATTCTGGAACAAACGATAATGTGGCCATTTTATTCTAAATTGAAACCTCCTTTTAATTTTTACTAAAATTTTGATTTTTAAGCTTTATGTAGGATAATTCTTGATTTTTCTTTAACAAGTGCTTTATAACCTAATTCTTTAATATTTTTAACTAAAATTGGAGGATAAAAGATGTTAAACAAAAACCAAGCAACCAAAGCCAAAAGCAACAGCAGAACAAAGTATATCGTAGGATACACTACATCTTTCCTCTCCGTAAACCGGAGAGGAAATAGTCAGCTTATAGAACTAAAAGGAGGTAAAAGATGAAAAGGGAAATTTTTAAAATAATGATTAAGGAGCATGAGATTATTGAATCTCTTCTGAATAATTTTAAGAGACTTCAAGAAAAAGATTCTGCAGAAGCAAAAAGGATATTCCAGACATTTGTGTGGAATATTGAAAAGCATATGTTCTTAGAAGAAAAGATATTATACAATGTCTATTCTGTTTGGAATGGGAATATAGAGGGGATGTTTGAAATTTTAGAACAGCACGGAGAGATAATTGCTTTAATCAAGAAAATAAAAAACAATTATTCCGATGAAAATAATCTTTCAGCATTAAAAGAACTCCTTAGAGATCATTTTGTGCTTGAAGAGACTGTGCTTTATCCTAATCTCGAGAAAGTTCTGAATGGAGAACAAAAGGAATTTTTGATTGAAAGAACTCAAGAAATAATCAGAGGTTAATTTATTTCTTATTTTTATTTATTCTTTCAATACAACAATATTATTCATTATGCAAATCACTGTGTGAATTTGTATAGCGAAGCGGTGAATAATATTAATCCTTCAATACAACAATATTATTCATTCCTCTAGGCGAATAACTGCGTTGATGAGCATTGAATGAATAATTAATCTCTTAAAACTACTATATTGTTCATTCCCCTTCTTTTTCTCTCAATTATCTGCTTAGATTCAAGTTTATCAAGCAACCTTGTTACTCCAACTTTGCCCATATTGAGTTTTTCCATTAAATCAGCCTGAAACATTGCATTTCCTTCCTTTACAATCAAGTCTACAACTTCTTTTTCTTTCTTTTCCAAGGTAGAATAATCTTTCCTTGTCTTTCTCTCTTTTATTGTCTTAACAACAATCTTTTCTTTTGGCTTTGTAAACATAATAACAATACCTATAATTAAGATTATTGCAACAATACTCAGACTTAACCAGGTCTGGATAGCAATAGTGTCATACATTGAACAAGTCGGACCATGAGTACAAGTATCTCCAACTATCTTTTTTAATCCAAGATTAAAGATTAATGCGATAACCCCTACTAAGATTGAAATTCCTACGATTATCCAGCCAACTGTTTTATTTTCCATCTACGAATTCCTCAAGCCGAAGTTGAAAAATTTTCCATTTTTCATTGATACTCCCTTCCGAAATCTTCAAGTTTAGTATAATGCATCTTCAAATCTTCTATTCTCTTTTTTTTCAAACTAATATTATAATAATTATATATCTTCTTTCCAGATTCAATTATTCTGAATATATTTTCATAAAGAACATAATCTTTTGGATATTTTGGGATTATCATAAGAGCATTTACAAAATTTGTTATGCACAAATTAACTCCATTAACAAGAAGAAGAACCTCTTCCTCTTCAAGTTCTCCACTTACAGAATCTTTATTCATAAGCAAAAATCTTGTTGCATCATCTATATTTGATTTCAAGGTAGTTGATATAACACTCAATTCATATATAATCGAGTCCTTTGCAATTTTCCTTAATTGTACTTCTTTTAAAAATCTCACAAGATTTGTATTTGATATAAAAAGAAAATTTTTTATCCTGCTCAAATATTGGTCGTTTGATAATTTGTGTATTTCTTTAAGGATTATATCTTCTTTAACAGAAACAACCTTATACACAATTAATCCAAACAAAATCCACCCTATCAAACCTTCTATTGCAGTCAAACCCCTTATAAAACCAACAGCAACTATATCCCCATATCCTGTAGTAAGGATTGTTATGAAACTGAAATATATAAATTCCAAGATATTATTTACTGGTTCCCCTGTTCTTGAATTAATCAATCCTCCTGGAAGAAAATAATAAAGAAATCCAAATGCAACAGCTACTAAGATCCATATCAAAACTAATTTAAAAGTTCTTTTGAATTGTTCTTTAGCGCTTTTTATCATTTTTTTTATTTTCCTTATTTCCTTTTCTACTTTTCTTTTTATAATCAAGTATTGCCCTATTTAAGGCTTCGGTAGCCATAGTTGAACAGTGGATCTTGATGTTTGGAAGTCCTCCGAGAGATTTCACAATCTCTTTGTAATTTATCTTTTCAGCATAACTGACTTTCTTTCCTTTTGCTAACTTAGTCACCATAGATGAAGTTGCAATAGCAGCTGCACAACCAAATGTTTTGAATTTTATATCTTTCAATATTTCATTTCCTCTCTTGTCTTTTCCAACTTTAATATAAACCCATATTATATCGCCGCAGGTTGGATTTCCAATTTTACCAACTCCACTGGGATTCTTTATCTCTCCCATGTTCTTTGGGTTAGTAAATTCTTTCATAACTTTCTTGTTGTAATTTAGTAGCATTTTAGTTTACACCATTCTTTTTTATCCATTTAATACAATTGTCTGTTAATTTATCAAAATTTTTTTCTTTTATCCATTCTTTTTTTATAAATTCTCTTAGCTGAGTATGATTTGGATAACCTTTATCGTCAACTATCCACAAAGTTCTGAATTCTAAATTTAATAATTCAGTTAAAGCTTCTTTTAGATCATGTGTCTTTTCTTGTCCTATTTCTTTTCTCGCTTTTTTCCACCAATCTGTATTATGTAAGTGAATATGCATTAATTCGTGACCTGCTATCATTAAATTATTTGGAATACTATTAGATATTTGAACATAAAAGTTGGGGTTTCTTTTATCATAGTTATAAGGACATCTGGATGCACTAGTTAGATAAGCATAAACTCTTTTGAAAGGAAATTTTCTTTTGGTTAATTTTTCTAATCTATTGAAATAATCTCCCTCTATATTCTTCCATGACTTATTTAGATATTCTTCAATATCTTTAATAACAGGATTTTTATATATGCTGTCAAATATTCTCTTAAGTTTAGGCTTAGATTCACTAAATTTCTTACCTTTGCAAATCTTTACAATTTCTTCTGGCATATGTTTTGTAAAATCATATCCATAGCCTTTTCCCTTATTACAGGTTTCCCATATATTATACAAATCCTTCTCTTTATCAAATTTAAATTCTACAATCATTATTTCTTCTCTCCTGATTTGCTTTTATTTTCTACCATTGTAGGTTCTTTTTTTAAAAGAACCCCATTATTCAGTTTTTCAATTAATTTGTCAATCTCCTTATTACTCATACCATGAACCCTACAACCTTCCTCAAGAGTTTCTCCCATAGACATAGGACATCCAACACACCCCATTCCAGACTGGAACAAAAGCCCCGCTAATTCTGGCTTTCTCATTAATAACTCATGCATATCTGTTTTTTTTGTTATTTTCATTTTTTTATTATTATTCTACATCGTCTTCAAACATCTCTTCTTCTGCATCTTCTAAAGATACATTATTCTCTGCAAGTTCGTCTTCACATTCTTCTTCATTCTTCAATTCACAAGAATGTTTTTCAAACTCTTTTTTCTTTTCAACTTTGTCTTTCATCTTCCCTCCTTTAATTTTAAATTTACTTTTTTTCCATTGAGTCTTGCAATTCTAGCAGGAGTTCCAACAACAGTGCAATTTGATGGAATATCTTTATTTATTATTGTACTATCTGCACCAATTTTGACATTGCTCCCAACACTTATTGGTCCAAGTAAAATACTTCCTGTTCCTATAAGAACATTATTCCCAATAGTAGGATGCCTCTTTCCTAAATGTTTTCCTGTTCCTCCAAGTGTAACATTGTGAAACATTGTACAATTCTTTCCTATTTCTGCTGTTCCTCCGATAACAACCCCCATTCCATGATCAATAAAAAATCCTCTTCCAATTTTCGCACCAGGATGAATTTCAATTCCTGTTAAAAATCTCATTATTTGTGAAAGTAATCTTGGAATAAAGGGAATCTTTATTTGATATAAAGGATGTGAGAGATATCTATGAATAACAATTGCATACAAACCAGGATAAAGAATCACTTCAATTTTTTTAAAGACATTTCCAAGTAATGCAGGGTCATTTCTATAAATTGCTTTTATATCTTCAAACATTTTATTTTGTCAAAGGACTAAATCTCCTCAATTTATTTACAATTTCCTGAATCTTGCTTAAGAAATATTCAACTTCTTCTTCAGTTGTGTATTTGCTTATGCTTATTCTAAGAGAACTATTAGATTGTAAAGGAGTTAAGCCAAGTGCTTTCAGTACATGGCTAGTTTCAAGTGTATGAGACATGCAAGCACTTCCTGTTGAAGTATAGATCTTTTCATTCTCCAAATATCCCCCTATTGCCTCACCTTCAATATTATTAAATGAAACATTGACATTATTACAGAGCCTTTTATCACCACGAGGGCCATTTAATTTAACATTATCTATCTTCAATAATCCATCAATTAATTTATCTCTTAATTTTTCCATTCTTTTAACATCTTTTTCATTTGCAATATCAACTGCTTTCGCAAAGCCGACAATTCCAGGAACATTCTCAGTGCCGCTTCTAAGTTTGTTCTCATGACCTCCTCCATGAAGCAGAGGGGTAATCTTAATTCCTTCTTTAATATACAATGCACCTACTCCTTTAGGACCATAAATCTTATGAGAATTCAATGTAACTAAATCCAGGTTTTGCTTTTTCGTGTCAATTAAAACTTTTGTAAAACTCTGGCAAGCATCTGTGTGAAATAAAACTCCTCTTTCCCTGCAAATCTTTCCAATACTTTCTAAATCCTGGATTGTTCCTATTTCATTATTTCCATGAATAATTGAAACTAAAAATGTTTTATCATTTATTTCTTTCTTTATGTCCTCCAAGCTAACAAATCCCTCTTTATTCACATCTAAATAAGTCACCCGTGCTCCTTGACTTTCCAACCATTTACAAGTTTGAAGTATTGAATCGTGCTCAATCTTTGTAGTCACGATGTGGTTTTTCTTAGGAAAATTTGCAAAAAACAATCCTTTAAGCGCAAGATTATTTGATTCAGTCCCGCCCGAAGTAAAAATTAACTCTCTTGGATTTGCTTTTATTGATTTTGCAACGATTTTTCTGCTTCTTTCCAATGCCTCTTTTGCTTTTAGACCAACATCATGTTGTGAAGATGCATTGCCAAAGTTCTCTGTAAAGTATGGGAGCATCTCCTTCACAACTTTTTCATCAACTTTTGTTGTTGCTGCGTTGTCGAAGTAGATTTGCTTCATTTTAGTTTTTTATTTTTTCTTTTAATTCCCTTTTTAATTTTGGAGAGATTTTTTTCCAATCTTTCTTAAAAATACTATAAAGGTTCATATCAACAAAAGTCTTAGTTGCAGGATTAAAGCACTCTTTTCTTTTCGTTCCTTCTAGAGCATATCCAAGTTTTTTTTGAATAAGATTTGATATCTTATTTGTTTTGATAACTTCTGATTTAAGTTTTCTCAAATTCAATTTATTGAAGGCAAAGTCGTTTATTGCAATTTTTGCTTCAGTTCCATAACCCCTGTTTTGATATTTCTTTCCTAACCATAGACTTGTTTCAGTATTTTTATTTATATCCTTAATTTCCTTTATTCCAGCCATTCCAATAATCACTTTTTCTTTTTTCAATTCTATAATAAAATTATAACTTTTTTTACCAAATTCTTTTAAAGAATCATTTATTAAATATTTAGCATGTTCTTGTTTATAAGGATAAGGCATTGTAAAATTTTTAATTACATTTAAATCAACATTTTCATAAATTGCTCTCCAATCACTTTTTTTTGGTTTTCTTAAGATTAATCTTTCAGTTTCAAGTTTCATTTCCCACACCCCCTGCACTCCTTACATTTGCAAAAAGATTGAGAATGCTCATCAATCATCTTAAGCATAGGAAGAATTGTCTTTTTGTTTAAAGAGTAAATCCTCTGTTTTCCTTCATGTTTAGAATTAACAATATTGCATTTTTTTAACAATGCGAGTGCATGTGAAACCTTGCTCTGTTCTACTCCCAATTCATAAGACAAATCTCCAACAGAGCTTTCTTTCTCTTTAAGTGCAGATATTATATTTATTTTCAAAGGATTTGCAAGGTTTCTGAAAAAAATGTGATAAGTTGAACTGTTTTTCATATGAAATGGATTTCATAAGTATTTATAAATGTTTTGGATATCAAACTATTATCCACACTAAATAAATCTATTTAAAGAAGCGTCTCACTAAAATATTATGGCTAGGAAATATAACCCTATTGAGAATTTAGAAAAGGAAAAAGAAGAAAGAAAAGAGAAAATAACTAAGGAAAAAGATGAAAATTTTCTTGAGAAGGTTCTTTCAAATGCAGGTTCTGAATTTGAAAATTACAAAAAAGGTTATAAGACTTTTTCATTAAAAAATCCTGATTATTGTGATTCAATAAAGGATAAAATACTTTCAGATATTGTAAATAAAATAACTGATAAATATAAATGTACTCTAATTTCTCTTTCAATGAGTGAAGGAGACGAGCCTTTTTCCAGAAAAACCTATCTCTTCACATTTAAGAAAGTGAGAGGGAATTAGTAACTCTTTCTAATCCTCTTCTTTGAAGATAATTCCACATCTTTTCATCATCCATCTTAGCATAATTAATTTCAACAATACCGTTGCCAATCATTCTTTTCCTAATTAAATAATCCCCCTCTTTAAAATCTACAAGCAGGGAAGAATCAACACTTCTATAATCTCCTTTGTTTGAAAGTATTAATGTCTTATAATGTTTCTTTGTCAAAATACGAAAAGGAATAGCTTCAATAAAATAAATCTCTTTTTTTATCATGAAATGGGCCTGGAGGGAGTCGAACCCCCGTCTTTCGGGAACTCCAATTTTCTAAATTGCTGGAGCCGAAAATAATGAGCCGTTATACGACAGACCCGTCGATTAAATTTGGAATTTTATTTAATTCTTCTTTATTTAATATGAATATTGTGTTTTTATCAATTAAAAACTTATCTTTTTTTGGCTTATTATGGCAAACCAAAAACCCCAGATTGCATTCGCAATCTTCTAAATATTTGTTTAATTGCATTACTTGAGATACAGATATTTCTTTATCTTTATAATCTTTAATTTCGATTACAATTTTTTTGTCTTTTCTTTCAAGGATAACATCTGCAAATCCTCTTTTAGTTTTAACAAGTCTGTTAACCTTCCCATATCCAGATAAAATTATTGCAATCTCTTCTTCAAATGTTTTTGCTCTATTTCTAATTTTTTCTAACCCCACACCATAGGATTTTAATCTTTCAAAAGGAAAATTAATTCCCGCTTTTTCATATGCCTCAAAGATACCTCTCTTAAATGTATTCTGAACATGGGTCTTGCAGTTCTTGTTTATTTCTCTTTGAGTTGCTAAAGGGTTTTGTTTAATAAACTCTATAACTTTTATTTGCTTTTTCAAGATTCTTTTATCAGACCACTTTACACTTTTTATCCCAGCTCTTTTATAAATTTCCTTCATATTTTTAAAAATACGATAGGGATGAGTATTTGTTTGTTTAGCTATTTCAGATATACTAATCAAGGGATTTATCTTAACTAAATTTATGATTTGATTTATCTTTTCACTTTTTAACCTTTTACTTAATTCAAGACTTTTTTTTCTGGGATAATTTATTCCAGCATATTGATAAATCTCTTGTATGCTTTTAAAAATATTTGTTGGATTCATTTTAAGATTCTTTCTTATATCCTTAATTCCAGCAGAAGGATTCCTTTTTATATACTCTATGATTCTCCTTTTCCTCTCTTCTTTATTTTTTCTCTCAAATGTTCTAGGAGGCATAATTCCAGCTTCTTTAAAAGCGTATTTAAGACTTTTGAAAACTCTTTCAGGATGTAATTTGGTTTCTTTTTTGATATCTTTATATGTTGCATTTGGATTTTTCTTCAAATAATCTAAAATAATATTTTTCTTATCTTCAACAGAATACCCTCCCTTTTTCATTAGAACAAGAAGATACAGGTATATTTAAAGATTATCGCTATCCTATACACCCATTCATTTTATTCTCTTTATCTCATTAATCTCCTCATCTGAAATTGAACATCCTTTGAATTTAAGTGCGTAAAGAAGAGCATCAAGAACCTCTCCTTTTTTTACACCAAGAAGATTTTTCTTCCAAGCAACATACATTAATTCAGCAGAACGAATTATTTTAAATTCTTTAAAATACTGAAAATCTTTTTTTACAAGAACAATTTTAGTATGGATTTTTCTTTCAAGCAAGTCCTTAAGATTTTCAGGCTTCTCCACAAGCATTCTCGTTGTTCTTTCATCCACAACGATAATGTTTTCTATTCCTTTTTCATAGAGGATCCTGCTCAATGCAAGGCAGGATGCTTCCCCCAATTGCATGATATTCAGTTTATTATTTGAACTCATGAAAAGTCCATTAGCTATATTCATTATTTCTTCTGTTTTAGAATTTATCAAGGAATCATTAATCCCATAGGAATCCGCCATTTTCAAAATATTATCTTCAAGAAGTTGCTGGACTTTCAAGGCTTCGAGTTCAAAATATTTTATCTTAAGGGGCTTGTCAATAACTTCTGATTTAACCTGCTTTGTGATTAAAAAATCTCCATTAAAAGCTCCTCTAAGTTTTTTCAATTCATCAAGCAAACCGTTCAATGATAAGCTTATTAATGCTCCAGCATCGAAGATTATTGCTTTGTTTAAAGGTTTCATCTACGAATTACCCCAGCCGAAGCTGAAAAATTTTTGTTTTTCATCTTAATTCCTCAAGTCCCTATACTTAGGTTTAGTTCCAAGGATTTTTACTATATAGATTATTGAAATTCCTGCAAATATCAAACTTAAAGTGAGTGCTGGCCAGGATTCTGTTACAAAGGTACTTACAATTAAACCTAGTGCTCCCAAAAAATTCAGCAGATGATAAAGCACATAATCCATCTTCACTTTTCTAGTTGAGAAGAGAATATATGCTAATATGATAAAAATAACCCCAACCCAACCGAGCACAGAATAAATATCAAATATCATTCAAATATCTCCATTGCAAGTTTAATTCTCTCTTTAGTATTCATTGTCTTGCTTTCAGGAGCATCTGAAATTCCAGTCTTGCCTACGTAATCTGCAAATTCATATAAGGTTATACCTAAAAGGTTTGCAGTTTGCTCCATTGAAATTCCATGCTCATAAAGTCTTGAAGCCTTGTTTATTTCAGCGTTCCTTAAAACTTCTTTTATGTATTTTCTTAGTTTTCCAGATAAATTTTCTATTGAACCTCTTATATTTCTGAAATCTTCCCTGAATTTTTCATAATCTTTCTTTTCAATATCTTTTATTGATTTTTCTAAAAATAAAAGGGTTTTTTTGTAAAATACATTCCATCCTGGAAGCTGCCTATAATCCTGCCTCTCAACTATCTTGCTCATGGAATAGACAATGACTGCAACAGCAATGTTATCTGAATCTTGAGTAAGAGAAGAGGTGTTTATTGTTTGGTTGCTCAAATTCTTAAGCATAAATGAATCATTCTTTTCAATTGCTATTCTAGTCTCTTTCAAAATTCTTAGGACATTTTCCTCTTCTTTCATTTGAATTACCTCAATTTACCAAAGAAAAAAGATTATTTAAAGCTTAATATTTATTAATCTATAAGCAACTATCTATTATTAAATTGAATTAAAAAGCCTAACTGTAGATTGTTTCCATGCAGGAAGCAATGGTCTTAATACAATTTTTCTTATTCTCTCAACTGATAACGAATACTCTTTAGCCAAATCTGTCAGACTTTTACTTTCCTGCCCTATTCCATAAAACTTTTTTGCAATCTCGAAATTTCTATCAGAGTTATATATCTGCTTAAAATAATCATTAAATCTTTTATTAAAAAAATCTTTGTCCATATCTCCAAAAACATCTTCCTGAAAAGTTGGAAGTTCGTCTTCACTTAACTCTTCTAATGAAAGAAAATTCTCATTATCTTCTAATAGAGATTCTTCATTATCTGCTTTTTTATTTTCCATATTTTTCATATGAATTAAAAGTATTTAAATCTTTCTATTTGTTACCCCTTATAAGTGTAAACAAGAATATTATAAATCTTTTTTGCCTTTCTTTGTACATGAGACAAGTACTGCTAGATACAAATTTCATCATTTCTTGCATAAAGCAGAAGATTGACTTTTTTGAAGAGCTCTACCTGATGGGAATTCAAATAATAATCCCTGAAGAAGTCATAAAAGAATTAAAAAAGCTAAAAAAAGAATCAGCTCTAAGACTTCTAGAAAACAGCAAATTCAAGACAATTTCTCTAAAAGGAAAGAATGTGGACAACGCAATAATAAATTTTGCAAGGCAAAATCCAGAGATAACAATTGCAACACTTGACAAAGATATTCGAAGAAAAATTAAGAACAGGAAAATGATTATAAGAAACAAGAAGAAACTTGAGATTATTTAGAAGAGAAAACCTTTTTAGAGTTCACTTTGTTCCCTCTAAAAACCTCTAAGTAAGGTTTTTAAAGCGTTTTTTACTTTAGTTTTCATATAAAATGTTTTACCTAACTGAAGTTGAAGATTATGTAAGAGTCGAGCCGAAATTATTCGGTCTTCCTACTGTTGAAGCAGTTGATAAACAACTTAGAGAAATTTATTCTAATTATTATGACAAGAAGCTCGGAAGATCTGTTGTTGTTATAGAAGTTCTTGAAGTCGGGGAAGGAGTTATTATACCTGGAGATGGAGCAACATATTACAATTCAAAATTCAAGCTTCTCGCTTGGAAACCAGAATTACAAGAATTAGTATACGGGGAAATAGCAGAAATAACAAAATTTGGGGCATTTATGGACATGGGTGTAATGAGAGGAATGATTCATATAAGCCAAACAATGGATGATTTTGTAAGTTTCAGCAAAAGCAATGTTTTGTCCGGAAAAATGTCAAAGAGAAACTTAAAACAAGGAGACATGTGTATAGCAAGAATTGTTGCAATTTCTCACAAAGGAGAAGAGCCAAAGATTGGCCTGACAATGAGACAGCCAGGGTTAGGAAAGCTCGAATGGATAAAAGAAGATGCTTTAAAGAGAGAAAAAGAGGCTGAAAAAGCTGAAAGACTCGCTAAATCTGAAGAGAAAGCAGATAAAAAATCTAAAGAAAAATCCTCAAAGAAGGAAGGAAAAAATAAAAAATGAATCTAACTGATGAACTTACACGAAAGCAAGCACCAAAATTCCAGATTAATAGTCTAAGTACAGCTTTTTTAAACGGAAGAGTTGGTCTTTTAGAGAATAGTTTTGTTGATGAAGTTCTCAAAAATAATTCTGAAGGAATATTTAATTTAAATCCAGATTTCTTTGCAAATGAAAGATTAATAAAATCTTTTATGAACTATTTAAATGCATACAAATTTACTTCAAATTATGAATTTGAATTAAACGAAACTGTAACAAATTATGAAGTGATGTTCAAGAAAAAGGAGTTAAAAAAATAAAATGCCTAAACCGAAAGCTTGCAAGCTATGTAACACAATTGTTGAAGAAGGAGACAAATGTCCAAGTTGCGGTTCAAAAGAACTTACTGAAGGGTCTAAAGGAAGAGTAGTAATTCTAAATCCTGAAAAATCTGAAGTTGCAAAAAAATTAAATATAAAGCAAAAAGGAAATTTTGCAATAAAAACACGTTAAAATATATTAAGATGGAATTAAAAGACATTCATGAAACAAAGAATCTTGTTTTTGACAGGAGAGAATTACAAGCAAAAATAATATCAGAAATAACACCAAGCAATAAAGAAGTAGTAAGCTTGCTTTCAAAAAAGCTTTCTGTTCCTGAAGAAGGAATAAAACTACATGGTATTTATGGCAAATTTGGCTCAAAAGAATTCAAAATTAAAGCGAACATATACAAATCAGGAGAAGAAAAAAACAAAATAGAAAGAAAAACAAAAAAAGAAATGGGAAATGAAACAAAAGAAGCAGAAACTTCTAAAAAAACAGAGGAGAAAAAAGAATAATTAAAATGTCAAGAAAAATTGTAAAAAAGGGAAAGAAGCCCCATAAAAACAAACCAACTAGCAAAAAATATTTGAAATATACAGTTGAAGGTGGTAAGATTAAAAGAACTTTGAAATTCTGCCCAAGATGTGGTCCAGGAGTATTTTTAATGAATTCTAAAGGAAGACTTTATTGCGGAAAGTGCCATTATACCGAGTTTTTGAGTAAAGACAAAAGTGAATAAGTAATTACTTTACTCAGGAACGAGCAGAGTTTGAAGGAAAAAAGGCGTAATTATAAATTATCTATTCTTTATCTAAGAACTTCTGATAAATAAGATTATATTTAAAGATATAAGATTTAATATGATAACCCTGTTCAAGATAATCATCTATTAAAAATTTGACATCAATAAAATCCTCACTAGTCTTTGCGTTTTTTAATAAATTATCTAGTGTCTTTTTGACTTCTTCTTCTTTTTCCATCTATTCTTTTCTCTTCTCTTTGCCGAAATGTCTGTTGTATCTCTTAGCTTGCTTAGAAACACAATAGCCTTCGTCCTTCTCTTTCTTAAAGCTTCGCAAGAAATCCGTTTGTTTTAACTAACGGATGAATTGCGTTAATTATTTATTTCTAAATTGATTATAAAAGTTGAGTTGGGATACTCAACTTTTGAAAGTTTAACCGAGATAGTTGTAACTTTCTTTATAAATAAATCTTTCGGAGGGTAAAAAATGGAGACTCAAACACAGATTAACTTGGGATTTGCAAAAGCGCAAATAAAAATAAAAGAATACACACACTATGAAAATTCTGTAGGAAGCAATTTGCAATACATACAGATAACTACAAAATGTCGATATAAAGTTATCCAAAAGGAATTGCTAAAGGTTTATTGTAAGGTTGCGATAGAAGAATCGTGTAAAAGGCATAAAATAAAGATAATAATTCTGAAAGTTATGAATGAGCATGTCCATCTGATAACAGATATCCCAAGAACAATGTCTCAAGCATATATGATGCAGATAATTAAGGGAGCTTCTTCATATATTATATTTAGACTTTGTCCAAATATGAGAAAGAGATATCCTAAAGGACATTTTTGGAATGGGGGATATTTTTGTGAAGGATGTGGAAGTGATTTAGAAAGAGCAATGAGATATATAGAAAATCAGGATTGGCATCATAAATTAGTTTCAAATTATTAGGACGCCGTCCTCCGAGCGAAGCGAGGATTTTTTGCTAAGCAAAAAACCTTTAGGGGACGGAGGATGTCACTTATTGTTGTTCTTCTTTTATTCCCTCTTTCCTTGCATCTCTTTTCTCAGCCCAAGCTTTGTTTGTTGGGCATTGTGGATTAAAACAAAAAGTCCAGGGCTTTTTATTTTTTGAAAGTCTTGTAAGCATTGGCCATTGACATTCTTCACAATTTTTGTCTGCTTTTTTTATCTGTCCATTAGGTGGAAGACTATAAGTGTTTTTGCATTCTGGATAGGCATTGCAACTCACAAAAAATCTTCTTGTTTTTTTTGAATAGTTTATAGCTAAATCTCCTTTTCCACATTTTGGACATTTTAGTATAGCATTTTCTCTCTTCTGCTGTTCTCTATATTCTGTATTTGCATTTACAAGTTCTTCTCCTATTTTGTTCTTGCTCTTTTCAAAATCTTTAGATATTTTTGTAATAGTTCTTTTTGCTTTCTCAATTATATCCCCCTCTTTTTTTTCTTGTTTTGTTTTATCGTGCATTCTTTGTATGTTATTCATCTCCAATTCAAAATCTCTTGTTAATTTTTCATCTATAATTATAGGAGAGTATTTATCTAAAGTATTTATTAATGAAATTCCTAGAGGGGTTGCTTGTATGCTCCGCCCTTCAACATATCCTCTATCATATAATGTTTCAACAATTGACGATCTAGTTGCTTTTGTTCCCAAGTTTCTTTTTTCTAGTTCTGAGATTATTGAAGCAGGTGAAAATCTTTTTGGGGGTTGAGTCTCCTTTTGTTCTATTCTTGAATCAATGATATTAGCTTTTCCTTCCATATCGGGTATTTCTTCTTCTTTTAGTTTGCTTGGATAAATTTCAAGCCAGGCTTTTTTATGGATAGATTGTCCTTTTTTTGAGAAGATTAAATCATTAAGTGTTGCCTTTACAGTTTTGTTGTCTATTAATGCATTATCACAGAAAAGACTGAGGAATCTTCTTACAATTAATTTGTATATTTTTTCATCATCTCCTGAAAGAATTTGTGTATTTCCTGTTGGATAAATAGAGGGGTGTGCAGGATCTGTCTTTGCTCCTTCTACTGGTTTTTCTCGAAGGATTAATTTCTCGGCTTTGAAATCTTTTGCAAGTTTTTTTACAATCTCTTTATACCCTATAGCTTCAGGAAGTTTTTGAGAGGAAGTTCTTGGATAAGAGATTAATCCAGCTAAATAAAGAGATTGTGCAATCTGCAGTGTTTTTGAGGGTGTTATCCCGTAGAATTTATAAGCTTCTGTCTGAAGAGTTGTTAAGTTAAATGGAGAGGGTGGAGGAATAGACTCTCTCTGTTTTATTGTTTCTAAAGAAACCTCTTTTCCTTTTAAGTTTTCAAATTTATTCAAATGAGATTTATCAAAAATATCTTTTATGTATTTCAATTCAAGCTTGTTTTTTTTATTGGCTACAGTTATGAATACCTGCCAATAAGGTTTGGATATAAATGCAGCTATTTCTTTTTCTTTTTGTACTATCAAATTAAGGGTTGGTCCCTGAACCCTTCCTATGGACATTATTTTGAATTTTCCTGTTGTTTTTATTGAATTCATCAGTGCTCTTGAGAGATTTATACCATAAAACCAGTCTAAATAATGTCTTGTTTCTCCTGCAATTGCCTGTCCCCAATTTATATTTTGGGATTTATTCTCATAAGCCTGTTCAAGTTCTGGTTTTGTGAGTGTTGAGAATTTCATACGTGAAGCATCTGGCTGATTGCAGATGTATCTTATAATATTCAGTCCAATTACTTCTCCTTCTATATCATAATCTGTTGCAACAGTTAAACTGGAAGAATCTTTTGCAAGTTTGAGTATGGAGTCGTAATATCTTTTTGTAAAGTCTCCTCTTCTTGCAAGAAAGTTTGGAACCCAGGAGATGTCAAATACTGGAATCTGATATCCTCCATTTTTTTGTTTTAATGTAAATAAGTGTCCAACAGCGCATGCAACAAGTATTTTCTTTTTATTTCTTTCAACTTCATAATAAGGAACTTTATTAAAATTTCTTTGAGTGGCATTTCCTAGAGCACTTGCAATTTTAAGAGCTGCTTGTGGTTTTTCTGTTATTATTAATTCATATCCCCCCTCCCTAAGTTTTATTTTTGGATGGGAGTATTCCTGTGCTTTTTTTGATTTTTTGAATTTCTTTTTCAGGACAGTGAATTCTTCTACTTTTTCAATTTGTTTTTTTGGGGATTTTTTGAAAGGTTTTTCAACAGAACCCTGCGTTACTATTTCCTGCTGGATTGGTTTGACTGTTTTTTCAGTGATGTTTTTCAATATATCACTTTTTGGAAGAGCTTCTTTAACTTCCTTCTCAGTTGCATATTTCAAATCACTTTTATCTACTCTGAAATTTCCTTCTACAGCTATTTCTTCCTTTGATTTTTCCTGTTTCTTTTTCATCTTATATTTCTACTATTGTAGGTTCTTTTCTAAAGAACCCCATTTTCTTCATTTTTCTTAGAATTAGAGTGTTTCTCGTGTTTTTATAAATTTTGTGTTATATCTTTTGGAGGATAATTATTCTTATAAAGGGGTTTTGATAAGTTTTTGGATGGTTGAAGCTTATTTGATGCATGCAAAACCTCCTTTTGTAAGATTTGTAGATGCCCTTAGCCTGGCAGTAGATGGCAATAATTATCAAGTTTATATCCCTGAAAAGGGAGCGGTCATTGGATATTTTGCTGATCAAAACTTGGAGTTATCAGAGAAAAGATTTTGTGATACAGATTTAAATACAAATAAGAAAAACAGATTAGATTCTAAAGTAAAGGAAGAGAAATTTATTAAGAAATTTGATATTAATAATAGTCTTGTGGAAATAATTCTTAATTCATCTAAAGATCTCGAACGTGCCAAAGTGACTTTTAATACAAATTTGGAGACTTTTTCAAATGTTTGTAAATTTCCTAAAAAATAATTAAATCTCAAATATTGTTGGCTTTCTTGCTACGTGAATAACTCTTGTTTTTCCTATTTTTTCCTGCAACCCCCCTGCTTCATGGATGTGTCCTGTTATAAGAATATCTGGCTTGAACTCTTTTATTGCTCTTTCTACTGCTTTTGAACCTGGAAATCCTGAAAATTCTGCTATGCTTCCCCTCGGATGTGCATGAGTTACCATTATTTTCTTTTTTAGATTTTTTATATTCTCATTTCCTTTTTTAAGAACTTTAAATATCTCTTCATCTTCAATGAAAAAAGGACCAGTAGAAGATTCATATCCTGAACCAAATATTCCAACATCCCCTTTTGTTACAGAATATCCATGAACGTGCCTTGTTCTAGGATAAATTTGTGTTAGGGTGTTTATAGTAGACATTGTCTCGTGATTTCCCGGGATTAGAATTACTTCTTTGTTTTCTTTTATAAAAGGACCGATTAGATTTTTTGTTGATTGTTCAAGCCAAGTCAAATCCCCCGCAATTATAACGATGTCAACATTTTCGTCTTTTGCTTTTTTTGCAATTCTTTTGGCTAAATTTTCATCCCCATGCAAATCACTAATAGCAAGAATCCTTGTTTTCTTCTTGTTTTTCATACTTTATAAAATAAAAGTTAGTTAATAAGATTTTTGTCATAATAAAATGTTAAATTTTCATCAATACCCTGTAGTGAATATATACATTGCAAAACATTTAAAAGGATGACATTGTCTGGATATATACTTTAAATAAGACACCTCTAAAAATGGAACAAGAAAATAAAGACAACTTTGATATCTTTTTCCGAAGAAAGCCAGCTTTAATGCTTGTTTCTTTGAAAAAGAATACAAGGATGAGGTACGGTAGTATTTTGGCTAAGGAAGTGGATTGCACTTACAGCCATGCAGTAAAAATTCTGCAGACTTTGGAAATCCTTAAGTTGGTGGATTTTGAAAAAAGGGGGCGAATAAAGGTGATAAAACTAACTAAGAAGGGAATCGAAGTCGCAGAGGCTATTGAGAATATTCAAAAGCTGATACGTTAAGAGAGTTAGTGAGGTGATTGCTAACCGCCCCGGAATTCCTTTAGAGAATGAAAAGAAGTTGTAATTTTAATAGTAATTTTTATTAACTCTTTCTTTTTTTAAATTGGATGGAGAAGCAAAAAGACATCTTGTACATACCTGTGAGTTTTGGTGAACTTGTAGATAAAATAACCATACTTAAAATTAAGTTGAATGAGATAAAAGATGAAAAAAAGATTAAGAATATATTAAAAGAATATAACCTGCTTACTTCTTTATCAGAATATACTAATATACAAAAGAAAATTAAAACTCAATATGAAGAATTATTAAAAATAAATTACAGATTATGGACTCTTGAAGAAGAGATAAGAAGGTATGAGAAAGATCATTCTTTTGGAGATAATTTTGTTAATGCAGCTAGAGATATATATAAGAGTAATGATAAAAGAAGTCAAATTAAAAAAGAAATTAACATTGTCTGTAATTCGGAATTGATTGAAGAAAAATCTCATAAAGAATAATGAATTAGAAATCATTATAAATTAGAAATTGTTATTCAAATTACATGGAGAAGTATAAAGGAATAAAATTTCCTCCTCTGACTCCTAAAGAGATTGAGGAAAAGTATAAGGAAGCTCAAGAAGAGATGGAAGAGGTTTTGAAATGGAAAAAAGAAGAGGAAGGGAGACTTAAGGATAAAAAATCAAAGCCTCAAGCTATAAGTGCAGCTAAAAGAGCATTATTCAAAGTTGATAGAAGAATAAATACTGTAAATGGCAATATTTTATACTGGAAATTAAGGAAAGAAGGGAAGAGTCATTTCTATGCAAATCTTGAGAGGACTGAGTATTGGGATAAGTTGAATAAGGGAAATTCTGAGGAAGAGAGGGAGGAAGAGGATTAAGAAGTTTTTCTCCCGATCCTCTCGCAAAAACCACATTTACCGCATTTTAATAAAATAAGATTATCCTCATCGGAATAAAATATCCCCAAATCTAATATTTGTGCTTTATCATATCCGCATTTCTTGCATATGTTCTTATAATTAGCAAATTCATTATTATTTTCTTTAATTCCTTTTCCTCTATTATTTTGCTTTTCTATTTTTTCATTAAAAGAAATATTATTTATATCCTCTTCTTTTATAAGCTTAAATTCCTGACAATTATTGCAAAAGGAGTATGATTTATTTTTATCTATCTTCTTGCTTCTTATAATTCCCCCGCATTTATTACAAAATTTTAATGACATCTCTAATAAATTAAAATTATCTTTTTAAATTTATTTAAATACTTTTTTAAATAGATTGTTTCTATAATTCTTATTGGCTCCGTAGCTCAGCCTGGCTAAAGTTCTGACGAACAAGCCACTCTGAACTATTAAAGCTATACATGGCTCCGTAGCTCAGCCTGGCTAGAGCACTAGACTCTTACGAGTTTCAGGACATAAGAGAGTCCGACTGTAAGGAGAAATCTAGGTGTCGTGGGTTCAAATCCCATCGGGGCCATAGCCTATTTCCTTAAATAGGGGAATAGTCTTTAACTACCCCTTTTCAGTTAGTTTTAAAAAAGATATTTCCTTCTATATTTTATACACATTTTGTGTTTGTTATATAAATAAAAGGAGGTAAACATGGCAAAATCTCACAACAATTTCATTGGAAGTTGGGCGTTTCTTATAGGAGTTGTCCTTGCAGTAATCTTAGGATTAATAGCTAATTTTAGCGGAACAGGAAGTAATCTTAGTGAAGTATGGACAATTGTGCTTGTGGTTATCGGTTTGCTTGTAGGGTTGTTGAATGTGGAGGATAAAGAAACAATGCCTTTTTTAATGTCTGGAACAGTATTAATTATTGCTTCTGCATTAGGAGGAAGTGTTCTTTGGAATATTCAGATTATTACAAGTGTGCTTAATGCACTTCTTTTAATATTCCTTCCAGCAACAGTGATAGTCGCTATAAAGAATGTCTTTAACATAGCGAAGAACTAAATAATTTTTATTTTTATAATTTTTTTTATCTGTCTATTTTGAATAGTTACTTTTATTAGCACAGCTTCCATAACCAATTAAAGTAGTCTCTGTAAGAGTCTGCACTTTCTTTACTTTTTATAAGAATTATTATGGGATTTATTTCAATGTCTGAAGTTATTAGTATTATTGCAATTCTGTCTGAATAAATAAAAACTGACATAAGATTTTTAATCTCCTTTGGAAGAAATCTTATCTCTATATTCTTATATTTGCCTAATTTTGATTTTAATTTCAATGTTTCTTCATTATTTGTAAATAAAGATTTTAGGTCGATTCTCTTTGAGTACATTCTCTTATAAAAATTATCCATATAATAAGGTAAAACTACTTCAGATTTTGCACTTGCTCCTATAGATAACCAGTTTTTTCCCTCTTTTAAGATATCTTCAAATATTGCCTTTGCTCCTTCTTTTCCTTTATATATTTCTGCAATAGTCTCTTCGTTTGTCTTTTCGTATAATGCTTGCAATGAAGGGAGAATTTCATTTATTATATTCTCTTTCTCTTTTATCAAACTAAATAATTTATCGGGACTTGCTGGATGAAACTCTCTTTTTCCTTTGACGATTATCTGTGTTGCTAAACCTTTTTGCATTAGCCTTTCTAGAATATTATATATCTTTGAAGAAGGAATTCCAGTGCTTTTTATTATGTTAGTTATTGTTGTTGGGCCTATTTTTAATAGTTCTTGATAGACTTTACTTTCTCGCTCAGATAATCCTAATTGTCTTAGTGATTCTTGAATGTTCATTAAATAATATCTTATTCAGATTATATAAATTTAACTCCCTTTAGGGAGTAGATAAATATAAGAAGGAGATATTTTATCTGGGGCGATGGTAAGAAAAGAAATTTTGAAAAAAATGGAAGAACTAAATTTGAAAAAACAGCAGGAAGAAGAGCAAGGAAAGATTAAACAGGAAAATAAATTAAAACAATTCGAAAAAGAAAAACAGGATAAAATATTTTTAGTTAAACCTCAACTCAAGTATATATACAAAGAGTTTAAAAAATTACATTTAAATCCGAATACTAAAGAAGTTGCTCCGTTTGAATTAAATATTTTTGAATATGATTATGATCGTTGGCATTGGATGAAATATCAAGACAAAGAGTTTAGAGTGGGGAAATATAGCTTAAGTATAATCTCCCAATCTGATTCTTCTCCCTTATTTTCAGCATATCTTCTTGGTGATAGAAGCAAATATCCTCTTCCTCTTTTTGAATTCTGTAAAAATCTTCATTTGGATTATTATTCAGAAAACGATGGGTGGGGGAATGGGGAACATTCTCGTACTAATAGATATTTCTCTATAGATGAATTCTTAGAATGTGAATTGCCCTTTATTCCAGGCGACAATCATTCTTTAAAAGATGGTTTTGATAAACATTTAGAGTGGTATTTAATAGGGTTGGAAAATAGAAAATAATTATCGATATTCACGCCAAGTATGGTCACATTTTGTGCATTTGAAAAACTTTGTTTCTGCTTCGTCTCCTGCACGAGTTTGGATTGTCCAGAAATAGGCTTTGTCATTTCCGCACTCTTTACATTTTTCAACCACAATTGGGAGGGTATTCATCTCTTTTTTAATAACAGCAACTTTATTTTTTTCCTCAATTTTCTCGGAAGTTTTTATTTTGAATTTTTCTTTTGTTGAATATTCACATCTAGCACAACCATAGTTCTTTCTCTTTTGAATCAACACTGCACCACACTTTGGACAGAATTCCATCATTTTTTAATATTTTTCCTTTAGCTTTATTTTTGTTTAAATTTAATTGATTTATAAAACTTCTTATTATTGTTCCTCACAAACCCCCCTTTCATTTTGGGGTCTTATGTGTTCATAAAATACAAGTTTTGCCCATCCAACATAGGGGACTACTTTCAACACAGCCTTTCCTACAAGTTGCTCTGGTTTT
>Ga0210018_1000330_pt1 | contig 23368 bp, 18 predicted proteins | sample CryGeyCG2014_010_2_FD_183967 | JGI IMG/M metagenome (GOLD analysis project Ga0210018, IMG submission 183967) | Groundwater microbial communities from aquifer - Crystal Geyser CG09_land_8/20/14_0.10 (SPAdes) (version 2) | ecosystem: Environmental > Aquatic > Deep subsurface > Groundwater | place...
TGGTCTTGCCGATTTCCACTTTGGCCTCAATCAGTTCCGGGTTAAAGTTTTTAAGAAACTTTTCCAGTCCGCCGATTTTTTCTTCCACATACTGGGTGATGCTCGGCGATAATTTTATATTGGTCGTCTTAATAATTATTTTCATACAATTTTTATTTTATTATATCATGGCCGCTAAAAATTTCGAAACCCCAGATACTCGATTTCTTCTTCCAATTCTATACTCGTTCGTCTTTTATTTATAAATATCCTTTCTATGGGCTACTTCAACTAATTTTATTATTTCGGGTTCAACAAAACAAAAAATTACCCGCCAATCGCGAGTAATCCGAAAAGAAAAAAATCCCGATAAGTCCCCTGTTAAAGATTTGGTATGTAAAAATGAGTGAAAGGGATTCTTCTGAAGCGTTTCCAATTTACCGCTCAAGTTATTTTGAATATGAAAAGGAAGTTTTTTAGACGATTTTAAAAAACGATTTGTATAGACCAGATTAAGCATTAAACCTTAACTTTGTATTTTTTTAAGAAAAGAATATTTGTCTTTAAATATTAAAGAAGCGTCTTCGGAATTTGCTTTAATAATCTTTTTGACAAAGTCCGGATGGTATTCTCCTTCTTTGTCTTTTCCTAAACATCCAATAACAAAAGAACGAAGCACTTTTAACTCCTTTTGAAGATTATAAACATTTCTATTCAATTTTTCCAAATTATCCTGAGCCATATGGTCTTATTGTATATCTCATAAACACAAATGTCAAATTACTACTTTCCATCTACAAAAGTAGAAATTTAATATAGGTGTTCAAGATGTAGACGGAATACGCATTGTCATTATCTACAAAAGTAGAAATTTAATATAGGTGTTCAAGTAAATGACCCGTCTCGCATAAAATAACATCTACAAAAGTAGAAATTTAATATAGGTGTTCAAGATTTAAATGCGTCATAAGGTTTCTTGATCTACAAAAGTAGAAATTTAATATAGGTGTTCAAGTTTGGGTCCGTCAGTTATGCCACCGGATCTACAAAAGTAGAAATTTAATATAGGTGTTCAAGATTAGCGTTGATCTGCGGCTTGCCGGATCTACAAAAGTAGAAATTTAATATAGGTGTTCAAGCCGGCAATGTTCCGAGAATCTATTTAATCTACAAAAGTAGAAATTTAATATAGGTGTTCAAGCGGTTATCCCTCTTGACCGAGCCGGATCTACAAAAGTAGAAATTTAATATAGGTGTTCAAGTTCTCTCTTAAAACTGGCCGGGGAATAATCTACAAAAGTAGAAATTTAATATAGGTGTTCAAGTTTGACAGCGTAAGTTTACAGAATGTATCTACAAAAGTAGAAATTTAATATAGGTGTTCAAGCCTTATCGCCCCTCTGGTTGAGTTTTATCTACAAAAGTAGAAATTTAATATAGGTGTTCAAGGATAGCGTTCTTTGGAAACTAATTTGATCTACAAAAGTAGAAATTTAATATAGGTGTTCAAGATTATACAGCCGGATGATCGCTTACATCTACAAAAGTAGAAATTTAATATAGGTGTTCAAGATAAATCCATTTGGGAAAACTTTTCATATCTACAAAAGTAGAAATTTAATATAGGTGTTCAAGAAAACTAATAAGGAGCAAAGAGATGACATCTACAAAAGTAGAAATTTAATATAGGTGTTCAAGATTTATGAATACACCAAACAAGATAAATCTACAAAAGTAGAAATTTAATATAGGTGTTCAAGCATTAGGCAAAGCCAAACAAGTCGTGATCTACAAAAGTAGAAATTTAATATAGGTGTTCAAGGGAGGAAGAGGTGGTGGCGGTGTTGGATCTACAAAAGTAGAAATTTAATATAGGTGTTCAAGGTATGCGTCTATCAACTTTTCAGTTCATCTACAAAAGTAGAAATTTAATATAGGTGTTCAAGTAAGGGCTGGTGCTCTGCTTTCCATATCTACAAAAGTAGAAATTTAATATAGGTGTTCAAGTAATTTAGCCAATAAAAAGGTCGAAAATCTACAAAAGTAGAAATTTAATATAGGTGTTCAAGAGCCAATTTGGCTTTGTTAAGCCAAAAAGATGCAAATCTTGCGAGAATGCGAAGACGACTTTTTGGCTTAACAAAAGGGATTGCGTTTTATAAAGACGCCGGTTTCTTGAATATCTACACATAAACTTATACCTTTGTACTTTTGTATTTTTTGTTAGATTATTAAAGTTCATTTAAAGACAACGATTTCTTTTTCTTCGTTTGCCGCATATCCGTAACGGAAAATCTTTTTCTTGCATCCTTCGCAAATACAGAATATCAAAACGCTGTCAGAATTTTCGAATTGCTTACTATACTCTAATTCTAACTCATCTAAAATATTTTTCAAGATTCTTTGACTATTTTTAATCTCGTAAACGGAATATTGTATTTTCCGGCCAAATTTTTTTAAAAACTTGGAAAACCGCGCGCGTATTTTGTCGTTTGAAAAATCATAAGAAACAATTATCATATTTTTAACTTATTTTAAAAACAGGATAATCTTTCTCATCTTTGATGACACATTTGTAAAAATCTTTTATATACGAAAACATTTTTTCTTTATTTGAGACCAAGGCCTCTAAAAATATCAGGGCGTATTTCTGCGACTTGTCGTAGGACAAGGCGTATCTCTTACTTATTATCTTAAAATCCTTATTATCTATCTGCCTTAGGCGAAAGGACTTTAAAAGCTGTTTATCTATAATGCACCTGAACGGCTCCATTAAATCGCAAACAAGCGATTTTCTTTGAAAAAATAATTTATGATAAAACCCCTTATAGACATCGAAGCCATAAAGTTTTAGAAGCGTTTCTATATAATTAAAAAGAAAGGTGTAGCCCATATCCATTAAAACATTATACGGGTCGTATTTTGTTCTAGGCATCCGCCGGCGCCAATTTAATTCGTTAAAATATGTCTGAAAGAAATTTTTGGTGTAATTACCCTCTATCCCCAATAACTTTTGGTTGTCCTTCGCCGCTTTAACTTTTTTAGTCGCTTCGGCGCCGCTATTTTCAAATTTCTGTTTATTAATCATTTTAGCTAATTTTAAAAGACGAAATTGGTTTAAAATTTTATTTGCCACAACGCGTTTTGACAAATCAAACTCGTCTAAATTTTGGTATTGTTTTTTTCGTAAAAGATAATTGCCTTCGGCGCCGCAACCAATAGACGCGTATAATTCAAAATTATTTTTTAACATAAACAAAGCGATGCCGTATTTGAGGCAATTTCTCATTAAAACACTAGTAATAGAGGTGTCGCCAATAATAAAAATCGCCAAGATTTTGAAACAAGACAAACGATTCGCGACTTTCCCGTCCTTTTCAAAAACAACATTGTCGTTTTCAAATCTGATTTTATTCTCAACGCCCAACTCGTTCTGAATAAGCAATATTTGTTTTTCTCTGAAATCTTTTAGTGAAAGCATGATATTAGCCGCATAATTCTGCGTAAATACAATTGGCGCATTTCGCCGGATTTGGAGAAAATTCTTTTTGAGCCGAAATGTCAAATCTTCTTATTTTGTCCAAAATATCTTCGAAAACTTTGGTCTCTTTATCGTCGGGCAAATCAACCCGATGTTTTTTATTATCCGACATTGAATAGAGCCATAGCGACTTTACCTTGAAACCTATTTCTTGAAGGCAAAAGTATTGAGCGTATAGTTGGAATTTATAGCCGTCATGAATTTTCTTGATTGAATTCTTTCTTTCAATCAAAGAAAATTTTTCTTGGTCGTAAATATCAATCTTTCCCGTCAGGCCGTATTTTTCGCTGAAAACTTCTAATCCTTGCAAATGTTTTTTGGCCGTTGAATAACGATGCTCGTCTATGGGCCTGTGCTTGATTTTGCCTCTTGTCTGCGGCGAGGCGTGATATGTCTTTTCGTTCATCCGTTCATAGACGCTATGGAAATACAGCGACTTGGGACAAAAGATAAAATCATTTATTTTTGAGATTTGGATGTAGGATTCCATCGGCTTTGAGTAAATTTATCCCACTCCTCTAAATCTATAAACAAATCGCCCCAATTCATCTTATCCAAAGTCCTATTTTTCTGTTTATATTGCTTAATCTTTTCCAAAATCATTATTCCTTTTCTCGCGATATTATATGCGCCATTATCATCACCGTTTTTAATCTCTTTAGATTTGTCAGTATGAAAACCGCATTCCGGACAAGAAATATAATCAATTCTTGTCCCAGATATACTATTGCGAATTTCAAATAGCAAATTTAGATAATTAAATAAATTTTTATAGAAATGACTATCTAATCCTTCTGACACCAGTTTGTCGCATAAATTCTGCTTGTAATCTAATCTCGTCTTTTCGAAAAGACCTCTTAAACACTTCGTTATATTGTATTTTTTTGTAATTCCTCTTTTCGTATTTTTTACTTTTTCTGACTGTTCTTCTTCATAGACATTTTCCCAGTCTAATATAACTCTGCCTCTTTCGGTATTTTTATCGTGCCATCTATAACGAATAGCGTCTTTTGTGTTTAGGATAAACAAGTCCTTGCTATCAAGTTCAGAATATAAAACATTATTCCTTTTTTTTGCTTTTATTTCGACGTCTTCTTTATTCATAAAATCATTTAAGCAATAACTTAAATTAAAACATCGATTTCTTTTGTCATACTCAAAAACCTTTAATTTTCTTAAAACCTCTTTCGCTTTTTCGATATTGTTTTCAAAATAAAACTTGTTGACATTTTTTCTAAAACCACACTTTGGACAAGTTTTTGAAGTATAACTTGCTTGTGTGTAAAAGACGATACCTGTTTGCTTGCCCATATCTTTAAATGAAGTGAATGGAGCGGTTAACTGATATGCTTTCAATAAATGCCCCGCCTGATTTGGATTTTTTTCTCCTTTCTCAACTAAAAAACTTAGTTTATCAATAAGCGCTTTTTCAAGTTGTTGGTAAATACTTTTTTCAATTCCTCCTCTGATTTGCTTAAATCTCATATTCAAATCTTCAAGCACAATAATCGCGTTATGTTCTATCGCTAAATCTGCCAATTTCCTGACAACTTGAGAAATATAACCCCTTTTAAGATCTTTTATTCCTTCAACGGATTGCCAATCCTGCCTTGCTTGTTTTCTGTCGCCCGCTCTTTTCTCTAATTTTTCGGCGTAATCCACCTCATTTATTTCATTAAAACTTCCGCTATCTATTTTATTCCCCTTTTTATCTATAATTGAATAATAAGCCAAGTGTTTCTCCCCTCTGTCAACTCCAATAATATTTATGTCGTTTTCGAAAAGAAAATCATTTACATAATTATTAAACCTATATATAGAACCCGTTTCTCTATTTAAAGTAATTGAACAATGAAAAAAGATTTTATCTTTCCCATAGCGTTTTCGATCTATAACCGACCCATTTTCTTTCTTATTGGTTTTAATCCATTCTTTCTCTTTCTTATTCCATATCTTATAACCAAGATTTTTTTCTTTCGTTTTTGGTCTAAAAAACAACTCCGCTTGTCCGTTTAATTTAATCGGGAAATTTTTAGATATATTCTCTGGTGAAAATATATTTTCAAAATAAAGAGTATGCAAATTCTTCGCGCCGGTTTTTTGTTTTCCATCTTTTAAATTCCAATCTTTATTATGGATTTCAAAAAGATAAAGCTCGCCGGCCTCATTTTTTTGGTCAATATAACTTTTAGAAACAGGGGTAAATGAAATTTTATATCCATTTTCTGACACATTTTTGTAAAATTCTCCTATATTGTCGCGATATTCTTTTGGTTTTTTTACATTTGCAAAGTTATAACATTTCCAACCGTCATATTTAGATAAACAATCAATGTAAAAATTAATCAATTCTTGCATTTTTGCTAATGAAAATTTATCACCCTTTTTGAATTCTTTGTTTTTATAAATTTGCAAAATATTTTTTGGCGGATTAAAAAATTTTAATCCTTTTCTAGAAAAACAAACCTTAGGCATCATTTTTGCAGGATCAGGAAATAATTTATACACAACCTTTTTGTAAACACCATTTTCAATATTTTTTATAAATTCCGTTTTGTTTTTATCATCAAAAATTTTGTTATTTCCCTTTCTCATTAAACCCAAATAATATTTTTCGTCTTTCAATAAAATAACCGCTGAATTATCAGATTCCTTATTTTTATCCCACCCATTTGCCAGTGTTGGATTTTCAAAATTCAATTTCCATTTTTCTTGGTTATAGGGTTTTTTAGTTAAATAATTTCGCAAGTCATTGTAAGTTTTTACAATCTCATCGTAAGCATCTTTGTAGAACAACAAATATCCATCATTAGGATTTGTATAAAATTCGCTTAACTCATATTCGTCGTTCCAACTTCTCCTCTTTTCAATAGCAAAATATTTTGCCATTTGATAAATCCATAAAACACTATCCGCAAAATTTTTAATCGTAATTTTTGAACCCTCGTTATTCTTAAAATCTTTTTTACTGACAATGTCTTCAAAATCTTCTTTAAAATTATCGTAGCCAATTTTTATCTTTTCTCCTTTATTATCGAAAGTATTTGAGGCGAAAAGCTGTTTAACTTCAAAATTAAAAATTTTCAGAAATTGATTCCAAATATTTTCATTCTCGTTCAAAAATCCCTTGTCGTCCTTATTTTTATAATATTTTTCTTTCCAAAACCGCGTATCAGAAGCAATATTCTCTAAACAATCTTTCAAATAACTCAACGCAATAAAATCAGGAAATTTATACCTATCCTCCTTCTTGTCATAATTTAACCCTACCGATTTATCACTTTTCATTGCGTTATAAAGTAGCTCGTCAAACTCACGCGTTTTATCCGTCCATTTATAGGAAATGGTATTAAAAGCCTCTTTAGAAATATAGGTTTTCCTCAAGTCGTAATTTTCGGTATGTAATACAAAATCAGAAAAGAGATTTTTTAAAATTTTAGTTTTTTCTTCGGCTATTTTATAAAAACTTTTTAATGTTTTAAGTAATTGTTTATCATTCTCAATCCCAATTATAAATTTTTCTTTTTCGCTTAAAATTTGTTTATCAAGTAATTTCAAAAATGGTATTTTCTCGCCTTTGTTTTTTTGACGATATTCATTAATAAGTTCATTTATTCCTCTCAATTTTTCTCCATTATCTAATATCTTGCCACCAAGAATTTCATTATAAGAATCAATGCCTTTTTGTAGCAAACATTGATCGTAGAAACCAAGAGAAAAAATATCAATAATGGTTTTATTAAAATTTTTTTCAATTTTGGAGAAATCAATTTTATTTTTTGTCTTTTTAAAATCTTCTATATTGCCACAAAATCTTCTTAAATTTTGATCGATAATTCTTGTGGCAATGGCTGTTTCCGTTCCGTTATCTTTATAAAAATTCCTTCTTGTTTCCTGAAATTTTGTAAAATACCCGGCAAAGCCCTTCCATTCGTCAAAAATTGAAAGTTTTTCTCCTTTTTCATTTTTTAAAAAATTATCCTTTTTATCTTTTAGAAAAGATTCGTCTTCATTCCCATATCTTTCCTTTAATAAATTAAATACACCCTCCTCAAATAAAATCCCGATATCTTTTTTCTTTAATCCTAAATTTTTATACTTTTCGTTAGCCCAATTTTTAGCAGTACTGCTAAAACATTTGACAATTTCTTTTCTCAATTCTTCTTCCTTATTCTTTAATTCTTTTACTGCTTCTTTATCTTTTTTATTATTTTTCCAATTTTCTAAAATTTTAAAATAATTTTTTAAACCAGATAAGGAAACTTTGTTAAGCGCTTCGTCGACAAATTCTCTGTGTAATCTGTCGATAAACGGTTTTGTTTTTTGATATTTATCTTTAATTACTTTGTCCTTACCGAAAACATTCGCTTTGTCTATCATCGTTTGGGTATTTCCAATAGGCCTCAACTCAAACCTCAATGTTTTTGAAAGTTCGTATAAATTAGTAAAATCACTAAACAATTTAAATTCTTTTTTTGTTTTATTAGTCATATTTTTTATAAAATTATTTTAATTTTTGTCTCGATTTTTATTCCCAAAATCAAAAAGGGACGACGGTGTCGCCCAATAGATATGTTTACCAAACGGTTAAACGCTACTGGAACCGTCGCCCCTTTTTAATCACAGGGCGATAATACATATCCTAACTGAGCGACATTATTAGTATAACAAATTTCAAAAATGGGTGTCAAGTTATTAAAACCCCAGATACTCGATTTCCTCTTCCAATTCAACGCCGAATTGGTCTTTGATTGCTGATTTGATTAAATCAATTAGCCCGACGACATCTTTGGCGCTGGCATTGCCGGAATTGATAATAAAGTTGGCGTGCTTTTCCGAGACCTCCGCCCCGCCATTTTTCCTGCCCTTCAAACCGCACTGGTCAATCATTTGTCCGGCAAATCGGCCGGCCGGATTCCTGAAAATACAGCCAGCTGAAGGATACTCCAGTGGCTGGGCGTTATTTCTTTTTTTAATATATTCTTTGAGCAGGGTTTTGCTTTTTTGTTTATCGCCCTTGGTTAACTCCAACTCCGCCGAGAGGATGATCTCGTCTTCTTTTCTGATATTCCTGGTTAAATCATAAAAATTGGAACCGAAAGCGTGGGCGTTGACTTTGACGGCGCCGCCGACCGTGCCGGGAATGCCGACCGCCCATTCCAGACCGCTTAATCCGCTTTTGATTGAAAATTTGACTAAGTCGCTCAATTTCATCCCGGCTTCGGCAATAATTTTTGCGTCACGCGCTTTACATCCGTTATTTCGGGCCGCAATCACCAATCCGTCAAAACCCCGGTCGCTGACCAAAAGATTGCTCCCGCCGCCCAAAATAAAAAAGGCGATGGATTTGTTTTTGGCAAATTCCGCCGCCTGAATCAAATCGTCTGTTGTTTTAGCGGCAAAAAAATATTTGGTCGGCCCGCCGATGCAAAAAGTCGTATAAGGCGCCAGTAAAACATTTTTTTGGAGTTTAGCGTCGATTTTTTTTATAAGTATTATCCGATCTCCTCTCTGCGGCCAAAAGAGTTACCCTTTTGTTTCTAATCCTGTAAATAATTCTGATGTTTCCCTTTCTAACCCGATAGATATCGTCTCGGTCTTTTAATTTCTTGGTCTCTAAACCTTCGACTTTACTCTCTTTTAGTTTCCTTAAAATCTCCTTAACCCATTTTCTTTCTTTGTCAGAAAATTTTTTAAGCGCCTTTGATATTTTGTCCATAATTACAGGCGGGATAAGATCTCGTCAATGTCAACGCCGCCTTTTTTGATTTTTGTAAAATCAATCACCTCTTCCCATTTTGTCTCATCCTCAATCGGAGAAATCTTGAATAGCGGCTTGGATCTTTTAAAAACAATGAAAGAAGAACCCTTGGCCACTTTTTTAGCATACTTGGACACATTTAGACGCAAATCTTTTAAATTAATAATGTTTTCCATAAATTTATCACAATTAAGGTTATCTAAAGTTTAACTAAAGTTCATTTCTATGTCAAGAGCTATTTAAACATCACATTGGCGCCGGTCCGGTAATAGTCCCTTTCCCAGGCGTTGACGATATAGACCATGTCCCACTGGCGGCCGGTCTGACTGAATTGTTCGGCAGTCATATTGAGCCAGTGTTTGGTCCCGTCGGCGTTGACTTCATAGACGCGCGAATCGCCGGCGGCTCTAATCAACCAAGATTCCTGATATTGAGCCAGAACGCCTGGTTCAACATCAATAATGTCTTCCCAGTCCAAATGGCCGTAGCGATTAAACAGTTCAGCGGTTTGTATCCAGCGTTTATAATCGCCGTTGATAATATAGACCTTGTAGCCGCCTTGGGCCCGAAGCAAAGCTCCATCGGGATAATTGGCGGAAGGATTGCCGGCGCCGCTATGATAATTAAAGGCGTTAACCAAAATTGTTTTCTCGCCTTGGTCGTCGGTCAAAACGATATTAACCGAACCGGCGGCGTGAGCCGGAGTGATAAAACTAATGGTCTTGTCGTCTTCTATGATAAAACCGGCAATGTCTATTCCGTCAAAACTGACCTGCTTGATATTTCCAAAGTTGTCGCCGCTGACAATCACCTTGGTTCCTCCCCCAATTGGACCGCTAACCGGAGAAATTGAATTAATCACCGGTGAAGAAACCGAAACGCTGGAAGCGGTAAAATAGAAAGAAACCAATGGTTCGTTAGAGTGAAAATCGGCCGTTTGATACTGATTGAATGGAACTATCGTCACAGTCTTTCCTTGGCTGGAAAAATTAGGGATGTAAGCGACGCCCTTTTTATTTTCTAAAGGAATGGAATAAACGGCGCTTTTGTTTTTTGAATCGGTAACAATATATGGAACGCGCCAATTGGCTTGCTCATCGGAGGAATCAAATTCCAGCTTCAGGGTGTCGTTACCCGTCTGAGTCGGAGCCCCTTGAGCAAAGCGATACCAGTGGGGCGACCAATCCTTGGCGGAGCTGCTGCGAGAAATTATCAGATTCGGAAATCCGCCGTAACTGGCCGAATAGTCAACCTTGAGCCAGGACTGTTTAAGATTTTTATCCAAGTAGCAATACTGCCCCGTTCCGACGCTACAGTCATTCAGATAATTGGCAACGCTCCAATCGGCGAAAATATCGGAAAATGTCTCGGAGTGCCCCAAAGCGGCCAAGGCAGAGTTGATGCTGTCTATACCGACTTTGTCGCTGGTGGTCATTTTGGTTAAGATATCTTTTCCGTAATGGTCAACTAAATAATGGATAAACAAATTAGCCACCCCATAATCAGAAACATTGTTTTTCCATTCCATTAAAGGATCGGTTGGAAAATCCAAAAAAGTATTGACCCGGGCGGACAAATAACTCTGCGCGTAAACATTGTCGTAGCCGCACAGAGTCGACGCGTATTCGGAACGCGCCTCGTTAAGCCAAACGTCTTCTTCTAGCCCATAGTGGACCGTCTTCTGGTAAAAACTGATTAAATGTTGAAATTCATGGGCTAAAAGCGCTTTGTTTTTCGGGTCAAGAATATTGACGGCGTTAAGGTAAACCATTTCTCTTTGGTTTGAATTGGAAAACTGCGAACGAGGAAACTCGTCATAGGTGTTGAAATAGCCGCCGGCATTACTGGCTAATTTTGTCACTAAGACAGTAATTCTGACATCATTATCAATTCCCGGCGTCCATTCCGAACCGTAGACCGCTCTTTCTTTTGGATAAATAACCGTGTCAAACTCCTTAGCCAAATCCTCCAGCGCCTCCCTGACTCCGTTTTTGTAAGTTCCGCTCAGCCCCTCAAAATACTCGTCCTCAACATAAAAATAGACAAAATCGCCCGTAGCGCGCAAGGTCGCCGTCAGAGAAGTTCTATTGGTGGAATCATAACTGGAATCAATAAAAAATCTGACCTGCTGACCCAATGAATCCGCCCGGACAATCGCCGGAGAAACAAAAACCCCTCCCGCGACCAAAACCAGCCAAAACAATTTTAGGCCCGGATAATCTTTCATTATCATATTTTACTTCAGCCGCCTTGATTTATCAAGCCAAGATGATAAAATTATCTTAATGACTGTCCCAAGCATAAAAAGGGTTTTTCTAATCTCGGGAGACATTATCGTCTTCTATCTTTCGCTTTGGTTGACCCTGTTTATCCGCTATGGGAATAATTTTGACTACCAAAAATGGGAACGGCACTTCTGGTCTTTCACTATTATCTATTTGCTCTGGCTGATTGTTTTCTATATCGCCGGCTTTTACGAATTAACTATCGCCCGCAACGACCTAAGGTTTTACTCCACCTTGTCCAGAGGACTACTCATTAACTTCGCGCTGGCAATCGCCTTTTTCTACTTCATCCCTTACTTCGGAATCACCCCCAAAACAAACCTTTTCCTGGATTTAGCGATCTTAGCCGTCCTTTTTTCCGGTTGGCGGCAACTCTATAATTATCTCCTGACTTCTTCAACGCTAACAGACAATGTTCTAATTATCGGTAAAAACAAAGAGATTGACCAGATCCAAAAAGTTGTCAAAGAAAATCCTCAACTTGGCTACCAGATAATCAAACAAATCAGAGTTGAAGACATTAAGACCCCTTTTGACATTTTGGAGATGGTTACCCAGAAAAACATTAAAACGATTATCACCGCCATTGACCCGCATCACGACGCCAAACTGGTTCGAAGTTTGTACCAGTGCCTGCCCTTAAAAATAGGGTTTAGCGACCTGCCGTCTTTTTACGAAAGAGTTTTGGGCAAGGTTCCCGTCTCAAGCATCGGCGAGGTTTGGTTTCTGGAAAATTTGACCGAAAACCAAAAAAATTTTTACGAGGTGATTAAGAGGGTTCTGGATTTAACCAGCGCCTTGGTTTTTGGAATAGTCAGCTTGGTTTTCTACCCTTTTGTTATCTTGGCGGTAAAAACGAACAGCCCCGGACCGATTTTTATCAAACAAAGAAGAATCGGTCATGACGGCCAGATTTTCACCCTGTATAAATTCCGGACAATGTATGCCACCGCCAAAGACGGCAGCAGTGAACCGGGCGGCAAACCGATTTACGCTAAGATTAACGACCCCCGTATCACCGGCATCGGCAAGTTTCTGCGCAAAACCCGCCTGGACGAACTCCCTCAATTATTAAATGTCTTAATCGGCCAAATGAGCTTTATCGGTCCCAGGCCGGAAAGAATTGAATTTGTCCAGCAGTGCGAAAAGGAAACTCCCTACTACCAAATCCGCCATATCGTCCGGCCGGGCCTGACCGGCTGGGCGCAGATCAATTTCCGCTACGGCGCCTCAATAGCAGACAGCATCGAAAAACTCCAATACGAACTCTACTACATCAAGCATCGCTCCTTTGTCCTTGACACAGGCATTCTCTTAAAGACCATCGCAATTATCCTTAAGGGCGGCGGGAGATAAATTTTTCTTGTCTTAACTTAACAAAAATCCGAGCGTTCTCGCTCGGATTTTTCAAATCTACAAAAACATCCAATATTCCTAAAGTTCGTAAAAAATATTATTACCTCCCGAAAAACGCCCGGATGACTTCGATATTTTTTTTAATCTCCGAATCTGGATAGCGAGTATAGGTCGGCAGCAGGATAACTTCATTGGCGGTTTTTCGGGCTACCGGACAGTCACGGTAAAAAGCGGAGAAACTTTCTAAGTCAGCGCAATTTTTCAGGTGCTGAGCGGTAACGTCCCTCTTCTGCCGCATCAGCCATTTGAGCAATTTTTTTCTGTCCTGATATTGAACCGCAAAAACCGGGTAGATATATTTTGAATCGTTTTCCTCCGGCGGAAGAACCAATTCTGAAATGCCGCTTAATTCCTTGCGGTAAAGCGCCGCTTTTTTGGCGCGAAGCTCAATATCGGCGTCAATCTGATTTAACTGCGACAGCGCCAGCCGCGCCTGAAACGGAGTGTAGCGGCGAAGATAATTTGCCGGCATCTCTTTTTTCAACTCTAAGTCCAGCTCTATCTCCACTTGCCGATTAATCCAGCCAATATCGTGAAGAAACCCGTAGCGAAAGAGCCAATAGGTTAAAGGTTGAAAGATTAGCGGGTAGGTCAATAAGTCAGTCGCCAATCCTTTGAGCATCTTCTTTAGGATAAAAATGGGGCTTTGAAAATCATACTGAGCAAGTTCGGCTCTAAGTTTATTGAGCAGAGCGCTGTCTTTCGCCACCACCGCGCCGCCATACCAGCTATTAATATTCTTATACATGCCAAGGCTGTAAATTCCGACATCGCCGATGGTTCCCAGCCGTTTTCCTTTGGCTTTCCCGCCAAACGATTGGGCGGCGTCTTCTATTAAAGGAATATTATGCTGGCGGCAAAGAGCCAGAATTTCGTAAATGCGCGCTCCGACGCCGTGCAGGTGCGTCGCGATAACAGCGCCGGTATTCTTATCAATCAGTTTGGCAACCTCGGCCGGATTAAGATTGCATGACCGCTGTTCAATATCGGTAAAAACCGGGACGCCGCTAGCCAGAACCACCATATTGACCACATCGGCAACAGTATAGGGGGACATAATGACGTTCTGTCCGGGCTTGATTAAATTTTTCAAAACCAAATAGATGCCGACTCTGGTCATTGAGACGCAGACCGCTTCTGGAACTCCGAATTTTTCCGCTAGCGCTCGTTCGAATTTTTGGACATCGTTTCCTTTATTGAAGCGGCCTAAAAGCAAATCGCTCCAAAACGACCAATAACTCTTCGGTTTGGTATAAATCCGGGAACGGGGATGTGGCGCGCCAAAAATATTCATCTGATTATATTAAAAAGATTATTAAACGATTCCTTTCCCGACCGCCTGGCTGATATTAGTAAACCCATCTTTTCTAAGTAATCGGCATAAGCCTAAATTAATTTCCGAAATAACCTGCGGTCCCTCAAAAATCATACCAGTAATCAATTGGACGAGAGAGGCGCCCAGTTTGATTTTTTTGTAAGCATCCTCGGCGGAAAATATGCCGCCGCAGCCGATAATGATTTTATCGCCATTGGTCTTTTGATAGATATGAGCAATCTGGCTATTGGCCAATTCCTCGGTCGGCTTGCCGCTAATGCCGCCGATATTGGCCGAAACAAGCTCGGCTTCTCCTGGTTCAATTTTCATTCTGCTTCTGTCTTTTGTCAAGTTGGAACAGACAAATCCGGAAATCCGCCGCTTCTCGGACAGTTCAATAATCTCGTCAACCAAATCAAAGGGAATATCAGGAGGCAGTTTCAAAAAAACCGGTTTTTGAAGGTTAAGATTGTCAATTTCAGACAAAAGATGATTGAGGCGCTCCAATTCGGTAAACGGCTGTCCGCCGTAAACATTGGGACAACTGATATTCACCGTTAGATAATCGCCAATATCGGCAAACGCGCGGGCAACCTTCAGGTAATCCCCGACTTCTTTTTCAACCCCAATAATTTTACAAGAATTTGTTTTGGCAATACTAACGCCAAGCGGAATAGCGCCAAGATATTTTTTCCCCGCCAGTCGTTCGGCCACCGCTTCGGCGCCATCGTTGTTGAGACCATAATTGACAATAATACTTCTTGACTTGGGCAGGCGCCAGAGGCGCGGCCTGGGATTGCCCGGACACGGCTCGCCGGTAATAGAGCCAATCTCGGTAAATCCAAAACCAACTGCTGGCGTAATTCCGATAATTCTGGCGTTTTTATCAAAGCCGGCCGCCAGTCCGACCGGATTTTTAAAATCAAGGCCGGCAATGTTCTGTTCTAAAGATTTGTCTGAAAACCCGAAAAAAAGAGTGGTGGTTTTTCTGAACAGAAAATTACTCCCTAAAATTTTGCCGATGGCAACAGCGTCATTGTGTATTTTTTCCGGGTCAAATCTAAAAAATATCGGTTTTAATACTTTCTTATACAACCAACCGATAATATTATTCCTTAATTTGATAAAAAAAATTTTCATATTGCCTTAGCCGCTATCCGGCAGGCATTGGCCATAATGGTAAAGCCCGGATTGATTGCCGGCATCTCCGGAAAAACCGATGAATCGCACAGGTAAACCTTCGGCATCACTTCGCCCAAGGAAGAGACTTTAATTTTCTCCCCGTTATATGGAATAGTGCTGGTATAGTGGGAATTAACTCTTTGGCGGAGCGGCGGAATGGGAGGGAAATAAAATCCGTTATGATTGATGCCGGAGCGAAGGCTTGAAATTAAATCCTTTAAATATTTCCCCGGTTTAGCCTGACTGAGATGTTTCATTACCAATTGATTGTCTTTTAATTGAACTGAATAGGACTGGGAATAGTCGCTGTGAAGATAAAGGCGGCCCCAGAAAATATGGGAGCGTAAAAAGCCGAAGACTGGCCGAACTAATTTCCAAAGCCAAGCCGGCAGATTATACCGCCAGAGATAATCAAAATTGGGATAGACCTGAACTTGAGCGAAATGAGCTTTTTCGTTTTTGGGCAGACAGCCTAAAACCAAATTGCACAGCGCGAAATATGACTTATTCTCTTCTTTTGGTTTCCGGCCGAAGTAAAAAATGGGGAAAACATAAACGGCGTTGTCAGCCATAGTCAATTTATCCTTAAAGCCGATACTGCGCAGGATAATTTCAGTTGACGACGGGCAGCCGGCCGCCAGAAAAACTTTTGAAAAGCCTTTTTCTAATTGGCCGTCCTCAAGCTCAATTTCAACTAAACCGTTTTTCTCTTTGAGCCGGCTGACTTTGGCGCCGGCGCGATACTTTACCCGGGGATCTTTCAAGTATTCTCTGATTGTTTTTCTGGCGCTGTAGATTGAATCTCTAAAACAGCCAGCCAAACATTCGCCGCAGTAAACGCAGCTGTTGGGATGGTTCTCTCTGGTTTCAACGCCGCAACGATTGATTCCCGAGATAATTTTAAATTTTCCTTTGCTTGGATTTTGATTAATTGATTGACCCAAACGGTTCAAGGCGGCCGTCGGACGGAGCGGCGGTCGAGTGGAAAAATCTTTCTTAAAATACTGATTAAGTTCATCCGAACAGGCCGACAATCCGACTAGCCGGGAAATTTTTTCGTAATAAGGCCAAAGTTCTTCTTTTTTAATCGGCCAGTTTTTAAGTTCTTTGTCAGTAAAGGGAAGCATGGTCGCGCCCCAATAATTAGTCAGTCCGCCAAAGGTTTCGCTTTTGAAAATCTTAAACTTCTTGCCGACCGGCTGGCGGGCGATTTGCTCGCCAAAATGAGTTTTAGCCGGCGGAAATTTGAACGAATAGCGCGAACGGATTTTTTGGTAAATCTGGTTATAGAAAGAAGCAATCCAATCTTGAGTGGGATTATCTGCCGCCGGCGCTGATTCTATTGTTTTGCCGATATCATAAACAAAAATATTAAAATTGTTTTTTTTATCCAATAAAGCAGTTAACGCGCCTAATCCAGCCGCGCCGGCGCCGACCACCGCTATTTTAACTCTGTCTTTCCTCATATCTAAAAATTATTTTCTTTTACTGAGCATATCGGCTAGAAGCCCAATCACGCCGAACTGCATTCCCCATAGAAAAAGCATCATTGTCTTGTCGGTTATATCCTTAGCAATAAATACCTCATAAGCCAAGAGAATGAATCCAGCTGTTAGAAAAAAGATAGAAACCGGCATAAACACTCTCAACGGGTTAAAATAGAGCGAAGTCCGAGTGATTAAAGAAAAGAAATTAATCGTGTCGCGGATCGGTCTGATTTTTGATTTTCCTTCTCGTTCAAAGTAATCGATTGAAATATATTTAACCCGGTAATTGTTGCTTAAAAGCGCCAGCGTAATTGTCGTCGTGAAAGAAAATCCATCCGGCAAGAAATTTTGAAACTTCTCAAAAACGTCTTTTTTAAAGACGCGCAGCCCGGAGTTGAGGTCGGGTATTTTTCCCCGGACTAGATAATTAGCGTATTGGCCCAAAATCCATTTAGCCGGCCGCCTAACTAAAGGTATTTTGACATGGCCGCCATTTCTGGCGCCGACCACCATATCATAGTCGCCGATAAAATTAACGAATTCGGGAATTCGTTCCACCGGATAAGTGCCATCGGCGTCAGTAATAGCGATGAGGTCGTATTGCGCCTGGCGAATACCCTCTTTGAGCGAAGCGCCATAACCTTTGTTTCGCTCATTTTGAATCAGACAAGCGCCGCTGGTTTTAGCAATTTCAGCCGTCCGATCGCTCGAGCCGTCATCCACCACGATAATTTCGCCATTTTGGCCGATAACAGCCGCTAATTTATCCAGCACCTCTCCGATTTTTGATTCCTCGTTATAGGCGGGAATAATCACGCTTACCCGCCGATTTTCGTTATTTAACATGATTTTAGTATAGGATAAGACCGGCAACCGGTCAATTTAAAAAGTGTCTTTTCTATTCCTCCTTTTTTGCCTGATTAACCAGTCGGGATTCCTTTAAATATGGGATTAGACCGAAGGAAATCGCCAATAATTCAAGGCTTAAAATTAGAAGAGAAAACAAGAGAGCGGTTTCTTTATTCAAAGAAAACAAACCGAAAAGATATATCACAGCGGCATCGCGCGTGCCGATTCCCGCCATTGATATTGGAAGCATCGTCGCCACGGCGGTCAAAACCGATATCATTGACACTTCCAGAAAAGAAAGCTCGAGCTCCAGCGCTAAAGAAATCATGTAGCGGGAAGCAAAATAAAAAAGCCAGCTGAAAATGAGGTAAATAAAAAAAATAATAATTTGAGTCTTTTTCAGCCCCTTGATGCCTTGCCAGAGTTTAAGAAAAGAAAACTTATTGTATTTCTCCAAATCAATGGAAAAAAGTTTTTCGACTAATTTTGAAAATCTTTTATGTAAAAAGCTCCGGTTGTCAAGCAAGAAAAAAACAAAAATCAAAAAAAGAACCGAAAGTAATCCGACAATAATAATATAACTGCCAATGCCTTTAATAAAAAACAGAAAAATAAAAAAACCAAGGAAGAGCAAAGTCAAAACATCGGTCAATCGGTCAAAAAATACGCTGAAAAAAGAACGAAAAGCGTCATAACCTTTTTCTTTCAAAAAATAAACTTTGACCAATTCGCCCAGCCGGCCCGGCGTCGCCGTTCCGATAAAAGTCCCCAGCCAGTACAAGTTTATCGCGTCGGACTTGTTTAGATTAATTCCCAGGCCAGTTAGTAATGTTCGCCACTTCAACCCTCTTAGAGCAATTTGAACCGCGATAAAGACAACCGATAAAATCAGGAAATAAATGTTGACTTTCAACAACTTTTCCTTCAGGAATCCGAAATCAATCTGGGTCAGGATATAAATAAAAACAGCCGGCCCAAGCAAATGAAGAAAGATTTTAGTTTTTTTCGCGCTCATTACTTTTCCAATCTCAAAAACAATTTAGCGCCATTGTATAAATTCAATAAATCCACTTTATTCCGCAGGCCGAATAATTTCTGGAGAATATACTTCGGCCTTAGATAATATTCGCGATAAGCCCGTTTTTGCCAATAGAGAATCTTTTCCGCCGGCAGACCGGGCAGATTAAGCGGCGGCAGATTGTTAGACACTAAAGTAAAATCTTTCCAAGTGACATCTGGCCGGAAATATCCTTTTTGCTTGGCAATTTGATAAAATTCCGTTCCCGGATAGGGACTGGCGACAAAGAAAGCCATCGTGTCGCAATTCAATTTCTTAGCCAAATCAATGCTTTGCCGGATGGTCTCTTCGGTCTCGCCGATATTGCCCAGCATAAAGTTGCCGGCGGTCTTAATGCCGACTTTTTTAACCAACCGGACCGCTTCTTCGGCTTTTTCCATGGCGACATTTTTTTTCATCAGGTCCAAAATCATCTGTGAGCCGGACTCAAAGCCAAACATAATTTTCCGGCAGCCGGCGCGCTTCATCCAGCGTAGTGTTTCCTCATCGGCGAAATCCACCCGAATCATGCACACCCAAGCAATCTCTAAATTCCTCTTAACCACTTCTTGGCAAAATTCAATCGTCCTTTTCTTGCTGACGGTAAAAAGTTCGTCATGAAAATTGAATTCTCTGATGCCATATTTACTAATACACTCCTCAATTTCAGACATAACATTGGCAATCCCCCGGAACCTGACTTTTCTCTGCCACATAAAGCTGGCCATACAGTAGGTGCATTGATACGGACAGCCGCGGGAAGTAATCATATTGCCGGCTTTCCAGGGGCTGATTCTTTTAGTCGGCGGCGGAAAGTATAAATCGGTGTCGAACAAATCTCTGGCCGGAAAAGACAAGGAATCTAAATCTTTAATTGGTTCTCTCGCTTCAGTTTGAATCACCTGGCCGTTTTCATCCTTGAAATATATTCCTTTAATTTCTCTTAGGGAGGTTTTTTTATCCAGGGCGCCAACTAATTCGGCAAAGGTGATTTCTCCCTCATAGACAACGCCAATATCAATGTTTTTTTCAGCGACGGTTTCTTTGGGCAAGGCTGTCGGATGCGGCCCGCCTAAAATCGTTATGATATCTGGTGAAATTTCTTCTTTGATGAGCCGGCAAATTTCCAGAACCTGGGTAAAGGCCGGCGTCGGCGTCGTAATCCCAACAATGTCCGGACGGATTTTGATAATTTCTTCTTTGATTTTAGGATAAGTCAATCCCAGCCCTTCGCAGTCCAAAACCTTAATTTCAACCTCTGGCTGGTCTTTTCTTAAATATGAAGCCAGATAAGCCAAATTCAAAGGCAGGGACTTGCCGCCATGGCCTTCTAGTCCCCCGTAATCGGTAAAGGGCGGGTTAATTAGTAATATTTTCATATGAGGGTTGATTTAATTAATTCTGTTGAAAATTTTAGGTTTGCAAGTCACGGTTTTACGTATTCTGATTATGACCCTGCTTCTAAGAAGCAATGACTTCGGCGTCCGCAAGTGTCTACAGCGAGAACGAATAATTTTGTTCAATGATTCGATAGAGTTGGTAGTATTAGGCAATCTTAATTCTGGAAAATTCTGATAAGCGCGAAATTGATTAAGCCGCCGCAAGAATTCTCGGCCAATAGCCCCTATCCGTCTTGGACAATCGTTCTTTAAAAGCAGTTCATTTAATTGCTTAATGCAGCGCGGCAGATTTACTGATTTGGCAATAAGCGCTTTCCGTATGGCGGTATATACAGCTTCTCTTTGCGGCGAATCAGACAACTGTTTCCATTTCCCTCGATTAACCTGCATTTGAGCCAATAGATGAAAATGACATCTCTGTATTATCCAGCTATTGCTTTTGGCAATTCTATCCGAACCCCTAAAGCCATCGCAAACCAATGCTTTTATGCGGTTTCTGGTCTTTCTTGGTATTCCGTCCACTACTCTTGACCAGTCGCTGTGATTTTCTCGGTCAATTATTAATCTTGGGTCAAGAATAACCGCTTTGTCCCGACAGATGCTTCTAACCGCCATGAGATACATTGTCCAACGTTGATCCTTAAATCTAAACCAAAGAGCGTCAATAACAAGAATAAGAGGTCCCGCCGGCAAAGTATTTGCCTGACGCCTTTTTAAAAAGTTCTCCATTGTTCGGCGTAATCTGGCGCTTAGAGCGGCTACAGTCAGATGGTCCCGCTTGCTTTGGCGGAGAATCAAACTTTGTTTTCCAGCCACAACCTTTTCTAAAAGATTGTGGCGGGGACGCAACGATCTTCGTCCTCGCTTCTTTGGCCAGAGAGTCCATGTCTTTTTACACAAAGAACATTGTCTTCTTTTGCCGCCGAATTTGTATACCTTCGCCTGGCAGCAAGGCGAGATTTTCTCGTGTATTTTGTTCATACACGAGAATTATCGCAAAAAACTTAGATTAATCCTCTGTTTAAAACAAATTTCTTAAATGTTTTCAACAGAATTAATTTAACCATCTCTCATATGACATATTTTAATCAGTCAAATAGCGCCTTGCTAGCCAAAAAATTTCTTTGGGCGTCAGTCGGTGCGGCATTATTTTAGTCACCAAACAGTATGGCCGCCAAATACTATAAAGTAAACCATAAAACAAAGTCAGTCTCTTCCGGTGAATTAAAAAATATATAAATCTTCTTAAAAAAGGAAAAGCTACTACAATGGCAAAAAGCCGTTGTAGGTTTACCCTTTCTTCTTTATTTGGAATCTTGAGCGCCGAATTCTTAAAAAACGATTCTATCTTATCAATATCCTCTTTTTCAAACTGATTATTGGCCAAAGCAATTTTAAAAATTTCTGTTTTAGGATAGGGCTGAAGAAGAGAAACTGTCGGATAGTCCGGCTGGCAAATTAAATTTAAATCAAGCGTTTCAATATCGTCAGACAGCGCTGAAGTTGGATTGGCTAAAATATTCTCGGTGATAAATCTTATCCTATATTTCTTAAGCAACCAGGCGCAATTGATAATTTGCTCTTTGGTCATATTTCGCTGGAGAATTTTGTTTCTAATTCTATCATTCCCAGCTTCTATGGCAAAGGTAACGCTGATACAGTTGGCTTTTTTTAATAGTCGCGCGGTTTCTTCATCGGCTAAATTTCCCCTAATATTGCATTTGAATGGAATTTTCGGATACTTGGCGGCAAATTCACTCAGCCAGTCCTTGTCGATATTAAAGGTATCGTCCTCAAAATGGACTCTTTCTAAATTGTATTTTTCGGCAATTTGTTTAACTTCCCCGATGACATTGTCAACGCTTCTTCTCCGGACATATTTTTCCCCGGGATACATTTGTTTTAATTGACGGTTAAAACAATAACTGCAATTGTAGGGACAGCCGCGGGAAGTAATCAGATTATGGATCCGGGAAAGGCGAACTTCTTTGAAGGAATCCAATAGGGCTCGGTCGGGAAATAAAATCTTATCCAAATCCGGCTCTAATTTTTCTAATGGATTTTTGACAATACCAGCGTCAGTTTTAAACCAGAAGTTTTTTGTTTCAAGATAATTTTTCTTTCGTTCTAGCCGGTTGGCCAAATCAACCAGCGAACTTTCGCACTCTCCCAGGCCAACAGCGTCAACGCCGTCCTCCTTAATCATTTCGGGAAAAAAAGTAGCGTGCGGACCGCCAAAAACCGAGAGAAACTGAAACCGCTTTTTTAATTCCCGGTTTAAGTCCAAATAATAGCGGTGAAATCCAGTCCGGAGAGAGTAAGCGACAATGTCGGGAGCAATCTCTTTGATTTTTTTAGCCAAGATTTCTCTTTTTGGTTCGCAAATAAAAACCTGATGACCGGCTTTTTTTAGAGCGGCCGAAAGATATAAAATTCCCAACGGCGTCCGATAAATAGTATGCTTATCTAAAAATTTATTAATAAAAAGTATTTTCATCGGAGTATTTTAAAGCCGGTTTTGACTCTTTTGACGAAATCGCCCCAGGACCTAATCTTGAATAATTGTCTTAAAATAAATGACGGCCGGGAATAAAACTGGCGGTAAAACTTTCCTAAAAGTTTAAAGAGCTCCTCTTGGTTTAGTTCTTTTTCCCAATACCTAGTTTGAAGCCCTTTTTTTGGCTGGCGGGCGAATTCTTTCCAGTAGTCATTTTTTATCACTCCTTCGCTCAAGGCTTGGCGGTAAATTAAAGTTCCCGGATAGGGAGTCAAAATGGTGATATGGGCGTAATCGGGATTTAGTTTTTTGGCAAATTTAATCGTTTTAAAGATATCCGCTCTGGTTTCGGTCGGAGCGCCAATCATAAAGTACGCCAGAGTTTCAATGCCTAATTTCTTGGCTGCTTTAAAAGCGATTTCAACTTGCGTCAGATGAATCCCCTTATTCAAGACCTTAAGAATTTTTTCGGTACCCGATTCAACTCCAAAATGGATTCTGGCGCAACCGGCTTGTTTTAAATTTCTTAAGACTTCTTCGTCAACGGTGTCAACTCGCGCCCGGATATCCCAGACAAACTTCAATCTTCGCTTGATAAT
>Ga0210018_1000342_pt1 | contig 23126 bp, 22 predicted proteins | sample CryGeyCG2014_010_2_FD_183967 | JGI IMG/M metagenome (GOLD analysis project Ga0210018, IMG submission 183967) | Groundwater microbial communities from aquifer - Crystal Geyser CG09_land_8/20/14_0.10 (SPAdes) (version 2) | ecosystem: Environmental > Aquatic > Deep subsurface > Groundwater | place...
CGCGTTTTTGTTAGCCGCGCAAAAAACTCCTTTTCAAATTCCGGTGGTTTTCGCGTGGAACAGTACGACTCCAAGAAGATAGAAGGCGAGGCTCACTCGCTCTGGAAGGAAAAGCAGATTCCCCAGAGCCTGCACAAGCACCGCGAGGGCGCCAAAAAATTCTTTTTGCTGGACGGGCCGCCCTACATCAACGGCCTGCCGCACGTCGGCCACGTCAAGACCACGGCGTGCAAGGACGTCTGGACGCGCTACAAGTACATGCAAGGCTTCGATTGCTTCATGCAGCCCGGCTTCGACTGCCACGGCCTGCCCGTCGAGGTGGTGGTGCAAAAGGAGCTGGGCGTGCACACGAAGAAGGACATCGAGCGCATCGGAATCGACAAGTTCGACGCGGCGTGCCTCCAGAAAATCCTCAACAACGAAAAGATATGGATGGACTACTACGACAAGCTGGGCGCGTGGCGCGCGTACTTCGAGCCGTACTTCACTTACAAGAATTATTACATCGAGAGCGCGTGGTGGACCATAAAGCGCCTGCACGAGCACGGCATGCTGCGGCAGGGCGAGACGCCCACGCACTGGTGCCCGGAATGCGAAACCGTGCTGAGCGGCTACGAGGTCAGCGACTCGTACAAAGACGTGGCGGACCCGTCGGTTTACCTCAAGTTCAAGCTCAAGGGAACGGAAAACGAGTACCTGCTGGTTTGGACGACCACGCCGTGGACGCTCCCCGCCAACGTGGCGCTGTTCGTGCACCCCAAGGAGAAGTACGTCAAGGCGAAAGTCGGCAACGACGTTTTCATTCTCGCAAAGAAGCTCGTCGAGCGCGTGCTAAAGGAAAAAGTCGGCGTCGAATACGAAATCGTCGGCGAGCTCGACGGCTCTGCACTCGAAGGAAAGGAATACGAGCCCTTGGTCGACGTTGACCAGCAGAAGGCGCTGGGAGCCAAGGCGCACCGCGTTTACGCGAGCGTGCCCATCATGGCGCACAAGAAGTACAAGAAGCACAAGCAGACGAACGAGGGCGCGGAAGAATTCGAGGAGTTCGTGACCATGGAGGACGGCACGGGAATCGTGCACTGCGCGCCCGGCCACGGCTCGACGGACTATTACGTCGGCGTGCACTACGGGTTGCCCGCGGTCTCCCCGGTTGACGAACAGGGCCGCTTCACCGCAAAGGCTAACGGCTTCGCGGGAAAATTCGTGAAGGACGCGGACAAGGACATAGTCGAATGGCTCGACCGGCACGGCAAGCTCTTGTTCACTGAAAAGATAACGCACTCCTACCCGCTGTGCTGGCGGTGCAAGACGCCCCTGATTTTCCGCATGAGCAAGCAGTGGTACCTGACGGTGGACTACGTCAAGGACAAGATGCTCAAGGCGAACGAGGAGACCAGGTGGATGCCCGCGTTCGGCAAGGACGCGTTCAGGAACTGGCTGGAGAACAGCACGGACTGGTGCATCTCGCGCCAGCGCTATTGGGCGATCCCGATGCCCATCTGGCAGTGCGCCGCCTGCGGCCGCTACGAGGTAATCGGGAGCGTTGACGAGCTCGAAGGCAAGGCGCTCCGCGAAATCGGAACCCTTGACGACCTGCACAGGCACTCGATTGACAAAATCCAGCTGCGCTGCCCGCACTGCAAGGGCAAAATGAGCCGCGTGCCCGACGTGTTCGACGTGTGGTTCGACTCGGGAATCGCGCCTTGGGCGTCGCTGGGCTACCCGCACCAGAACAAGGAACTGTTTGAGTCAATGTTCCCGATGGACTTGATCAACGAGTCGCAGGACCAAATCCGCGGCTGGTTTTACACGCTTTTGTTCGCGGCCATGGCAACGCACGAAAAGCCCGCGTTCAAGAGCGTGGCGATGATGGGCTGGGTCGTCGACGAGAAAGGCGAAAAAATGAGCAAAAGCCAGGGCAACGTGATTTGGGCAAACGACGGCATCGAAGCCATCGGCGCCGACGCGATACGCCTTTACTACTGCTGGGAAATCGCGCCGTGGGACGTCCAAAAATTCTCGCCCAACACCGCCAAGGAAGTCGGCCGCGCGCTCAACGTGTATTGGAACACCTTCCAATTCTACGAGACTTACAAGCCGCACGGCTTCAAGCCGAACCCCGCGTTCAAGCCGGGCCGCGTCGAGGACAAGTGGATAATCTCGCGCGCAAACACGGTGGCCGGCCAAGTTGCAGGCCACCTGGAAAACTTCGAGTTCCACCTGGCGGGGCGCAAGCTCATGGAATTCATTTTGGACGACTACTCGCGCTGGTTCGTCAAGCTCGCGCGCGACCGCATGGCTGCGGGCGACGCCGAGGCGACGGAAACCATGCGCTACTGCCTTGACCGCGCCACCCGGCTGCTCGCACCGATTTGCCCGTTCGTCACGGAGAAGGTATACGCGGGAATCGGCGGCGCGATGGAAAGCGTGCACTTCGAGAATTATCCGTCAGCAGACGAGGCGCTGCGCGACGAGAAGCTCGAGGAGCTGATGGCGTTCTGCCAGCGCGCCACCGAGGCTGCGCTCGCGCTCCGCAAGGACCGCAACCGCAAGCTCCGCTGGCCGGTTAAAAAGATAACGGTTTCCGGAGAGAAGGCGCAGGAGGCGGTCAAGTCGCTGGGCAAAGTGCTCGCGGCGGCGAACAACGCGCTCGTTGTTGAAGCGTCGGCGAAGCCGCTTGCAGGCGGCAAGGAGTTCGACGGCGGGTCCGTAGACGTCGATGTCACGCTGGACGCTGAAGTCAAGCGTTTGGCGCTCGTGCGCGAAGTCGCCAGGGCGGTGCAGGCGTCGCGCAAGGAGAACGGCTTCAGCGTTTCCGACCGCATAGCCGTCGAGTACGACGGCGCGGAACTGGAAGGGCTGGCCGGCGAAGTCGGCGCGACGGAAGCCAAGCGCGTGAAAACGCCGAAGGGCGAACACCGCGTGGAAGTCAAAATCGAGGAATTGGGCGCAGCCGTCACCGTGGCTTATTCCAAGGCAAACGCATTAAAGCGCTCGGCGAATGACAAGGGTTGATTTGCTATGGCGCTCTTTGAATTGTTGGTCGTCGAGGGATTCCGCATCCTGCTTGCGGTCCTGCTCGCGGTAATCGCGCAGTACTTCGCGTTGAAAGTCTTCGACCGCCTGACGCCCGGCATGAGCAACCTGAAGGAAGTCCGCCAAGGCAACGCGGCGGTCGGCATACTCGTAGGCGCCGTGATTTTGAGCGTCGCGATAATAGTGGCCGAGCAGCTGGAAACCGTGATAATCCCCCTCCAGCCCGGCGAGTGGCTCGAGTTCGCGACGGACTACGCCAGCCTGCTGCTTGCCGTGGGCTTCACCATAGTGGTGCAGGCGATGGCGTACTGGCTCATGGCGCGCATACTGCGCCGCGGATTCAACACGACGGCGGAAATAAAGAGGGGCAACGTGGCGGTCGCGCTGCTGTACGGCGCGCTGTTGTACTCGGTCACGATAATCATCCAGGCGGGCCTGCCGAAGGCGTGAGCGAAAAATGGACAACAAGAAAACCGAAAACTTTTCCGAATGGTATCTGGAGCTCGTGCAGAAAGCCGAGCTGATGGATTACGCGCCGGTGCAGGGCACCATGGCGATACGCCCGCGCGCGTACTTCGTGTGGGAGCAAATCCAGCGTTTTTTGGACTGCCGCTTCAAGGAGGCGGGGGTGCAGAACGCTTACTTCCCTATGTTCGTGCCCGAGTCGCTCCTCAAGAAGGAGGCGGAGCACTTCGCGGGCTTCGTGCCCGAAGTCGCGTGGGTGACGCACGGCGGCAACGAACAGCTGGGCGAACGCCTCGCCTTGCGCCCCACGAGCGAAACCATAATGTACACGATGTACTCGAAGTGGGTCTCGTCGCACCGCGACCTGCCGCTCAAGCTCAACCAGTGGTGCAACATAATCCGCTGGGACACGAAAACTTTGAAGCCTTTTCTCCGCACGCGCGAGTTCCTGTGGCAGGAGGGGCACACCGCGCACGCCACCAAGCAGGAGGCGGACGGGCAGGTAAAACAGGCGCTGGACTGGTACAGGCAAGTCTGCGAAGAGCTTCTGGCGATTCCAGTGCTGCAGGGCAAAAAGACGGACGCGGAAAAATTCCCGGGCGCGGATTACACAACAACCATTGAAGCCATCATGCCGGACGGCAAGGCGCTGCAATGCGGGACCAGCCACCAGCTGGGCCAAAATTTCGCGAAAATCTTCAACATCAGGTACAAGACGGAATCCGGCGGCGAGGAGTACGCCTGGCAGACTTCGTGGGGCGTCTCCACGCGGCTGATAGGCGCGGTGGCCATGCTTCACGGCGACGACCGCGGGCTCGTGCTGCCCCCGAAAATCGCGCCGCTGCAAGTCGTGATAATACCCATTTACAAGACCGAAGAGGACAAGGCGCTCACAACGCTCGCGAGCCAGAGGCACGCGGTCGCGCTGCAAGCCGCGGGATTGAGCGTACTCGTGGACGACAGCGACAGGACGCCGGGCTGGAAGTTCAACGAGTGGGAACTGAAGGGCGTGCCCGTGCGCATCGAAATCGGCGTCAAGGATTTGGCGAAAACGGGCGCGACCATAGCGCGCCGCGACACCGGGTTCAAGGAATTCTACATTGACGACGCGGTGCTGGAAAAAGTCAAGTCGCTCATGGACGAAATCCAGGAAAACCTGCTGCAAAAGGCGCGCCTGTTCGCGCAGGAGCACACGCACGCGGTCGAGAATCTGGAAGAGCTGCGCGAGGCGCTGGAAATAAGGAAGGGCTTCGCGAAAGCCGCGTGGTGCGGCGACCCGCGCTGCGAGGAGGCAGTGAAGGAAGAAACGGGCGCGACGATAAGGCTGGTGCCGTTCGACTCGAAGGAAGGCGGCAAGTGCGTTTACTGCGGCAAGCGCGGAAAGGAAACCGTCTACTTGGCGAAGAGCTACTGAATTATTGCGGCGGGTGCTCGAGCTTCGCGCCGCCGCTGCGGCGCTTTTCCTCGAACTCGCGTTTCATGTCGCCCGCGTAGCCCTGCGGGCCGAACTCGTTGGAAAAGTGCTCCAACAGCTTCCTGCCAGTCGGCGAACGGCATTTTATCGTGACGACGGTGTGGTTCACGCCGCCGTAATTTAGGCCTTTGGTCAGCTCGGTTTCGAAGTGGTTGCCGAACTCGTCGTTAACGAAGCCGTGGCGTTGCACCAATTCCGTCAGCGCGTCTTGCAGCCGCCCGTGGCTGACGGGTCCGAACCTCTTGAAAATCAGAAGCACGTCGTGGCCGTTGAAAGAGCCGGAAACGGGCTCCAAACCGTGGCGCTTGACCAGCAGTTCGGCCAGCTCTTGCGGCACTCACTCGCCTTTTTGCTTGGCTGACTTGACGAGGCGCGCGACCGCGCCCGCGAGCTTGTTGCGCTCGACCTTGGAGTAGGTGACGGCTTCCAGCTCGTTGAGCTTCTTCTTGCTGTCCTCGAAATTGTCGCCGAACTTGCCCGGGAACTCGGCGTAGAGCTTCTTCGCAGCCGTGTGCAAGTGCTTTCCCTTTTGCCTGCCCATTGAAAAAATCACCTTAACTCCAAACGGTAGTGACCGTGAACTCGATAATAGGGCAAAGAAAGGATTTAAAGCCTTCGAAAAACGAAATAAGCAGCGATGGCTGAACCGGCAACTGCATTCGAACAGCTCAGGCGGAACTCCCTCAACTTCAAGCACGAGGTGATAGGCAACCGCCTGCGCGTATTCGTGGAGCCCGGCATGCTGGACCAGCTCGACGGCGAGCTCTCCAATCTCACAACGCACGGCTTCGAGGGCAATATTACCCCCGAGGGTCACCGCATTTACACGCGGGAACAAAAACACGGGGGGATCGTGGGCTGGTTCAGGAACTTTTTTTCGCCCAACACGATGGAAGTCAAGCTAATCAAGGGCGCCAACCCGCACATCTCGTTCGCGTTCCCGAACAAGCACGCGGTAACTGAAGGCGAAATCAAGGACTTCAAGCGGATGATAACCGCGTTCGCAATCAAGGCCGAGCGCTCTGAAAACTTGGCCGCGCGCGCCGCGTCGAACGAAAGAGAAAGAATAAGACACCAGCTGGGAACCAAATAAGGGCTGCATCCGGCGGGCTGATTCAAAAAAAACTGATAGCCCCGGGCAGACTCGAACTGCCGTCTCAGGCTTCAAAGGCCCGCATCCTTGACCGCTAGACGACGGGGCTACCGCGGAATAAAAAGGCTGGAAACGGTTAAATTGGTTTGCTTCGTTTAAGGCTTAAAGGGTGGTTATAATGGCTAAAAGAAAAGCTGGTTTTCCTTTCGACGACGACTTGTTCGGGAACTCGTTCTTCAACGAGTTCTTCGCCAACGACGCCGCGTTCCAAGACTTGTTCAGGCAATTGGGCAACACGCGCGCCGGGCCGGGCAACCCGATGGTTTACGGCTTCAGCGTCACCACGGGACCCGACGGCAAGCCGCGCGTGCAGGAGTTCGGCAACGTCAAAAAAGAGGGCGGCGTGCAAAACGAGAGGGAGCCGCTGGTCGACTTGATTGACGGCGAAAAGGAAGTCCGCGTGATAATGGAATTGCCGGGCGTTGACCGCCAGCATTTGCACTTGACCGTTGAAAACTCGGAATTGAGCGTGCGCGTGACCGACCCGGACCGCCGCTACGCGAAGACGGTCAGGCTGCCCGAGGAAGTCAAGAGTTCGGAAGTCAAGGCGACGCTCAAGAACGGCATACTGGAAGTCGTGCTGCCCAAGGCGAAGCCCAAGGGCAAGGCAATCAAAATCAATTGAGTTAATATTTTTTTTTCAAGTAGTCCGCGAGCGTGGGCTCTCCCACTGCGGCAGCCGGCAATGCGGCGGCAGGCCGCGTTGAATCCTCGGCAACCTTGGGCGACAGCAGCTTGACGTCGAGCGCGTACTCGAGCTTGCGCGCCTGTGCTTCCAAGGGCTTGACGCGGTTCTGCTCGAAAGAGTTGATGTCGTTCTCGTGCATGGCGACTTTCGCCGCCAGCTCCTTTCGCGTCCAGCCCTTTGCCTCGCGGGCTTTCGCGATGCGCGCCGCGTAGTCTTCAACCAGCTCGTACTCGGCTTTGGGCGTTTTTTGCCTGGGCGCGAACTGGCGGAATTGCGGCGCGTACGCCTGAAAGAGTTCGAGTTTCCCGCCGAACCGCGAACAGCGCCGGCAAACCGCGATGCGCGCTCCCTCGACTTCGGCGGTGCCTATCGCCTCGTCAGCCCCGCAAACCCCGCATTCAGCCATTGGATAGCCCCCCGTTAACCAAAGCGCGCGCAAATTAATAACCGTTGCAGGTGGGGCGCAGGCGGCAGCCCGGCCGGCCCGCGCGCGCGGCTGCGGGGCGAATAAAAGCAATAAAAAGGGCCGCTTCTGTCAGGATCGCATGCGCTTGCCTGCCCTCGCGTTTTTGCTCTTGCTTGCGGCAGCCGGCTCTTGCGGCGCAGTTGCGGGCGTTTCCTACGACGTTTATTTCCACGGCAACGGCTCTGTGGAAATCGACGCCAACATTCACCTGGACTGGGCGTTCACCGAGTACGCGTGGTGGCTCCCTCCCGGCACCGAAGTGGTCGGGGTTTACGACGCGCGCGGGCCGCTTGAATACTGGGTGGACGGCGGCAAGGTCAAGTTTTACTCGACGAGCACGGAGAACGGGCAGGAAATAAGGGCGCGGTTCTCTCGCGCGAACGCGTCGGACTGTTACGGCCCGGTTTGCCATGCGGGCTTGAGCTTGAGCGGCTTCTCGGGCGAAGAGACGCAGGTGCGCATGCACTTCGAGCACTCGAAGCTGTTCGCCTCGGAACCCGCGGCGGACAACGGATTGATAACAAAAGCGGGCGGCGTTTACCTGCGCGCGAACTACGTCGCGGACGATGAAAAGGGATACGCGCTGGGCGAATTCCCGCATTACGCGGTTTACGCGCCGCAAGGCGAGGATTACTCCCAGTTTTTCAGGCAAGCCGAACGGTATTACTGGCTCGTCGGCAACCTCACGGGCTTGACGCCCGTTTGCAGCCGCTTCATAGTGGCGAGCGTTCCTGACGAAATGCTTGCCAATTTCGCGGGCGACTACTCCGGCGCGTGCCTCATACGCCTCAAGCACTCGTTCATGAACTCGTCGTGGTACGGCCTGCCCAATTTCATGCAGACCGTGCTGCACGAAACCACGCACGGCTTCATGGGAACGCTGCCCGTGCAGAACTCGTCCTGGTTCAAGGAAGGCGTGAGCAACTTCGTGGCCTTCCGCGCCTACGACTTGGAAGAGGGCATGACGCCCGAAACCGCGTACGTGGTCAAGCAGAAAACATTCAACGGCACGACTTACCCGTTCGTGAGCGTCGCAAAGCGCATACCGCTCAACGAATTGGATGACTTTTACCTGGACGGCGGAAAGTGGACGCCCGAGTGGACGCCGTACGACCAGCAGACCACGGCCGAACGCGACTTCGGCTATTCCTACTCGCACTTCATCATAAACGCGTTCGCCCGCAGGTTCGGGGACGACAAGCTTCCGGTGGTGGTGGCCGAACTCTCGCGCTCGGGCGAGGCGTCAACCGCACCCGAGGAAACCGGGCTCATACTTAACGCCATGCGCTCGGCGACCGGGAAAAAGCTGCTGGACGACGAGCTGCTCTACCCGTACAGGCAGACCCTGTTGTCGCAGGGAAAAAATGCGTTCAAAGCCGAAGTCGGGAACCTCTCAATCGACCAGGACGAGATAAACAAGACGCAAACCGAAGTTTTCGCGGCGTACTACCACCGTGAAATCCCGCCCATAGGGCCGCACGAATACAACGTCACGGAAACCGGATCCCCCGATTACGAGCCAAACAGCACGGACTTCGTGCTGCTCGGCATCGTGGTGGTCGTAGCCGTAATTATGCCCCTCCTGTTTTTGGCGCTGCTCGCCTATCTGGCGTACCGCCTGTTCAGGAAGCTCACCGGCAAGGGGCAGGCCAAGCCCGCCGCAAAGATTCCGCCGGTTACGCCGCAAAAGCCGCAGGCGAAACCGCCGCGCAAGCCCAAGCGCTGAAAAGTCTTTTATTCAGCCCGCCCTTGAATCGTCTTGTATGCCGCAAACCAGCGCGATGCTGAAGCCGCGCGAGACCGCCGAAATCGCGAGAGGCGAACGCGCGCTAGTATACAGGTCCGGCAACGTCGTCAGGCGCGTTTACGCGGCGAGCCAAGGCGACCCGCAAGTCGATTTTTACCTGCTCAGGATTGCCAGCGCTCTTTTCCCCGGAAAATTTCTAGAACCGGTCAGGTTCACGCTGCCCAGCGGCAGGACGTTTTTGGGCAGCAAGCCGAACAAGGCCGCGGTCTACACGCGCTTCGCGGACTTGGACAAAAACCACAGGACGTTCGTGAAGCACGCAACGGAGAAAAACTTCCGCTTTTGCGACTGCCTGCCCTGTGTTACGCATGCAATGCGCGTCAGGGTGTCCAAGCGCGTCAAGGCAGCGGCAAGGAAGTTCAGGCAGGCAGGTCTCGCGGTAAACGTCGACCCGCACAACGCCGCCTTCGCGGGCAGAAAGCCCCTGTTCCTGTCGATAGAAACGGTGGATTATCCCGCGCTGGAGCAGCACATCTCGAAAACCTGCCGGGGCGAAAAACGCGAACGGCTGCTGTCCCTGCTGCAAAAAGCCAACACGCTCGAAGGCGTTTTTGCGGCAACGGCCGGGAATAATAAACCCAAAGCGGCATTTACTGCAAAAAGCGGCGCGAGGTTCGCGTTCCGCGCGCGCAGGAGCATGTTCAGGAGTTGAAAAAAAATGGGCGCGCGAGACTTGAAGGACATCACGGTTTCCCACCAGGTCACGCTCGAAGAGCTGCGCGGACGCGTGGCCGTCGACGCGTACAACGCGGTCTACCAGTTCCTGAGCACGATTCGCGGGCCGGACGGCGCGCCGCTCGCGGACTCGCACGGCCGCACCACCAGCCACTTGAGCGGCCTGTTCTACAGGTCCTGCTCGCTCCTCGAGAAGGGCGTGCAGCCGATTTACGTGTTCGACGGCAAGCCGTCCGAATTGAAGGCGCGCACCATCGCGGAACGCGTCGAGAAAAAAATGGAAGCCGAAGAGCTGATGAAGAAGGCGCTGGAAGAGGGCAGAATCGAGGAAGCCGCGCGGCTGGCGCAGCGCACGAGCCACCTGACCAAGGACATGGTCGCCGAATGCAAGACGCTTTTGGGGCTGATGGGCCTGCCGTTCGTGCAGGCTCCGAGCGAAGGCGAATCGCAATGCGCGGCAATGGCGGCGCAGGGCTGCGTTGGTGCGGCTGCCAGCCAAGACTTTGACGCCCTGCTGTTCGGCGCGCCCGTGCTGATTCGCAACCTCACGCTCTCGGGCAAGCGCAAGCTGCCGCGCTCCAGCGCAACCGTGGAAGTCTACCCCGAAAAATACTTCTTGAAGGAGAATCTGGACGCGCTGGGCTTGACGCGGCAACAGCTGGTTTGGGTGAGCCTGCTGTGCGGCACGGATTTCAACGAGGGCGTGAAGGGAATCGGCCCGAAGAAGGGCTTGAAACTCGTCCGCGAAACCGAAACGCTTGAAGGCGTCTGCGAGAAGACGGGACAGGACTATGCGTCGTTCAAGGAAGTGGAAACGCTCTTCCTGAACCCCCGCATCTCAAGGGTGGGCGCGCTCGAATTCGGCGAGCCCGACCGCGACGGGGTAATCGCGTTCATGGCGGGCGAACGCGACTTTTCGGAGGAACGCGTCTCGAACGCGCTGGCGCGCGCGTTCAACCAGCCCCTCGACGCGAGCCAGGGAACGCTCAAAAGGTGGTTTTGAATGCAACTTGAAGAAACGCCGCGGGAAATCGCCCTCGCGATAAAAAATAAGGTCGAAAGCGAATACCCCGGAAGTGGGAACCGCGGCTTGCGCACCCTCGCGGCGAACGATGAGATTCGCAAAGCCGCTTTGCGCGGTTTGGGCGTTACCGACGAAAACCTGTCGATTTTGGTGAGGGTAGCCGGCATTCACAAGATACAAAACGTGTTGGAGCACGCCGCGGTGGGAATCGCAACCAAGCGGGAGTTGAAAGAAGCGGTCAAAAAACTCGCGGGTTACGCCAGTGAAAACAGCGAGTTGAAACCGCACGTTAAGACCTTGCAGGGCATGAGGGAACTGCAAAAGGTGAAAATGCCGACGGAATTGACGGCGCTCTTGGCGCGCCTCAAGAAAGAGGCGCTGGGCGAAAGAATGGGGAGCTATCAAGACGCGCTCTATTCGATAAAAAGCGAGTACGAAGCGATAAAGGGCGAGTGAGCGCGAGTCAGCAAGTGACGAGGTAGTCGAGCACGTTCTGCACGAGGGTCGTCGAGTTGGCTTCTTCCAGCGGGAACGCGACGTAGACGACTTTCCCCGCGTAACGCGTCTCGTAAATTCCGGGGTACTCCTTGCCGTTCGCCTTGATCATGGCGACGATGTGCGTGTTCGCCGTGTTCGGCACAACCACGGTGTAGTTTTTGGCGGAAGTCGGGAAGTCCGCGAACAGGCCGCTCACGAGCAGGCTCTTGTAATCCACGACGCTCAAGCCGATGGGCACCGTTGAAGAGTTCGAGGAGACGAAGTCCGCCATGAGCACGTCGGACAACAGGTAGAAACCGCGCTGGGTGGACGCGTTATTGAGCGCGTTCTCGTAATAGTGCGGATCTGCCAGCGTCTGGCCTGCCGCCTGCGCGGCGTAAACCGCCTCTTCATCCATCACGCGCGCCCTGGCTATCTCGTAGTCGTCGGTGTAAAATTTCGTCGCCGAGTCGCCGATCCAGAGCGCGGCGCCGCCGCCCTGCAGGTACTTTTTGATCGCGAGCGCCTGCGTGAAGGAAACCGTGTCCATCTTTTCGAGTATAACGAGATCCGCGCCGTCGAGCATGCCGTAAGTCAGGTACTTGGACTGGTAGGGCTCGAGATAAGTGTAGGGCCGGACGTGGCGAACCATCATTTCCAGAGCGGCAGGGTCGCCCATGCCCGAGTCGCCGGAGAGCAGGATGACGCGCGAGTGCGTGCGCATTACCTGTTCGCAGTAAATCTGGCACCAGTTGCCCGGCACCTGCGAGCACTGCACCCAGCCGAACTTCGTCAACACGACGAGCAGCACGAGCAAGAGGAGAATCAAGACGAGGGCGTGCGGCAACTCCGCCAACAGCGCATTTTCCTGCTTGCCTTGATAAGCCATGAGTACAATCCCGAAGCGAGGCATTTAAATATTTGGTAAAGCCAACCAATTTCATGAAACCCGGAAAAATCCAGGCTCCCCAGTCTTCGACTGGCTTGATGCGCTTCTACGACGTGAACACGAGCAACATCCAGCTCGACCCCAAAGTCGTGGTCGGGTTCGCGATAGCGGTCATAATCGTGATTGGGCTCCTGGAAATAATCAAGTAAGCCGCACACGCAAAAAACCGAGCGGGCGCCGAAAAATCAGACGGCCTGAAACAAGCCTTTTTTCTTTTCTATAACGTCGCCCTGCTCCTTGAGCACGGCGAGCACGGCTGCACAAGCTTCGAACGGCAGCTTCGCCTTCACCGAAGCCTGCTGCAAGGCGGACGCCTCCTTCAACGCGAGAAGCAGCGCGGCAGAAGCCGACTCGAAGAACTGCTTGGAAACCACGTAAAAGCGCCTGTCGAAACCGCGCACGCCCACCACTTGCCCGGACTTCACGAACTGCTCCAGCTCCTCGCTCAGCCGCTTGGCTTCCACTTCGTTGTCAAGCACCGCGTACCCGCGGCGCGCGAACTCGATGGCTTCAGGCGAAGCCCGGATTTTGGGCTTTTGCGGGACCAAGGACTGCGTGACGGCGGCGGCACGCTGTACGGGAAGCGCGCCCGGTAAAACAGCCGCGGGCTTTTCTTCACGGCTTGACGCGGTCTTGCGCACCAGCGCGACAACGTTGTTCGAGACGTCCACGAAATCGAATTCATCGCCTTCGCTTACGCCCATTTTTTTGCGGAGCGACTCGGGCAGCGAAACCGCGAGGACGTCGCCGTGCTTGAAGAAGCGCATGCAACGGACAAAGAGTTTTAAGTTAATTAGCGTTATGCTGAGTTGATGAAAAAAGCGCTTTTCCTGGCATTCCTCCTGTTCGCCGCGCTGGCCTCGGCGAAGGACTATTCCATCCCCTCGGCCGCGTCAACGAACGCAATCCAAGTTGACGGCAGCGTCCTCGTCACCGAACAAATCACCTTCGCATTCAGCGGCAGCTACTCGTTCGCCTACCGCGAGTTCGACTTCTCGCGCGGCGGGCAAATGAGCGGATTTTCCGTGAGCGAAGGCGCGACGGCTTACCGCGAGGAGTGCTCGAAAGCGTCCGGCACGTACTGCTGGAGCGGGGACAAGGTAACCTGGTATTATTCCGCGGACGGCGGGCAGCGCACGTTCACGCTCGCGTACAGGCTGAAAGGCGCGGTCAAGGCGTACGGCGACGTCGCCGAGTTTTACTGGAAAGTTTGGGGACAAGGCTGGGACAAGCCCGTCGGAAGGCTGACCGCCAAAGTGTCGCTGCCGAAACCGGTTGCCAACGAATCCGTGCGCGCGTGGGCGCACCCGGCGCTTGACGGCTCGATAACCCGCCAAATAAGCGGCGGGCAACTTGAAGCGTTGCTCTTCCAAGCCGACGGCGTGCCTTCCGGCCAGTGGGTGGAAGCGCGCGTCGTGTTCCCGCGAAGCGCGCTGGACTCGGTTGCCGGCGCGGCCGTAATGCAGGGAAACGGGCTGCAGGCGATACTCGACGAAGAGGCGAACTGGGCCAAAGAAAGCGAGTATAACCCGTTCTGGTTCTTCGTGTCTCTGCTGGGCCCGCTCTTGCTCGCCGCACTGTTCGCCGCGCTTTACTGGAAATACGGCCGCGAACCGAAAACGGGCTATCAAGGCGTTTACGAGCGCGACGTGCCGAAACTGAGCCCCGCGGTTGCCGCGGCGCTCGTGCGCCTCGACTCGCAGCCGTGCGACTTGAGCGCCACGATACTCGACTTGGTGCAGCGCGGCTACCTCAAAATGCGCTTGTTGAAGGAAAAGAAAAAAACGATGCTATTCTTCGACCGGGAAACCGAGGACTACTCGTTCGAATTCACTTCTAAAACCACGGGCTTGGCGACGCACGAGTCGGTTCTGTTGCGCGAGATGCGCGCCGCCTCGAGCAACGGCAGGCTCACGCTTTCGGGGTGGAAGGATTACGCGTCGCGTTCCAGGCGCAACTTTTTCGGGGAATGGAAGAAGCAGGTGCTGCCGGAATTGACGCTGAGGAAGCTCGTGAATTACGAGGGCAGGGACAAGTTTCTCTTGTACGGCGGAATCCTGCTCGCGACAAGCGGCCTGCTCGTGCTCGCGGACGCGCTGGCGTTGCTCCCGCTGTTCGTGGGCGTTGCGGTTTACACAATCTGCGGGTTCGCGCTGCACACCGCGCTGCCGCGGCGCACGCTCGAGGGCGCGCTCGCGTTCGAGAAGATACTCGCGTTCAAGCGGTTCATCAACGACTACAGCCTGTTGAAGGAAAAGAAGCCGCAGGACATAATCCTGTGGGAGCGCTACCTTGTTTACGCGACCGCGCTGGGCGTGGCGGACAAGGTCGCGAAAATCATGGACGCCTCGTTCACCGACGCGCAGCGCAGGCAGTCGTCGTTCTATTACGCGGGCTCGTTCAGCAACGCCATCCTGATTAGCAGCATGGTCAACGCTTCCGTGCTCTCGTCCGCCGCGGGAAGCGGCGGCTACGGCGGCGGCTTCGGCGGAGGCGGGGGCGGCGGAGGCGGCGGAGGCGGAGGCGGCGCGGGATAAAAACCCGCACGCGGTATAGCTTTTTCACGGCAAATCGGATACGGGCAAAAGGCGAACTTATGAAAAAACTGAACAAGCCAAGCGCGAGGGTCGGGGAAAAAATCATAGGGGAAGAGCTGGGCAAGAGCGAGCGCGCCTTCCGGCACCCCCACGCAATCGCGTTGAAGTCGGAAAACCCGAAGGCGTACCTCGAGCTGTTGGCGCGGGTTAGGGCGGCGGCCAAAATCAAGAAGGACCCGCTGGAATACAGCGAAATCGTCGAGTTGGCGAAAAAGCTCAGGAAGAAGAAATAGCGGCCGCGGGATAGTTTAAAAAAGCCGCGCGGCGTTGGGTTGTAAAGGTGGGATTGCAATGGACTTAATATTCTGGATAATCGGCGGGCTCGCGGCAGTAGTTTTGGCATGGCTGCTGCTGACTTACAACGGATTCATCACGCTGCGCATGCGCGGGCGCAACGCGCTGTCGCAAATCGACGTCCAGCTAAAAAAGAGGAACGACCTGGTTCCGAATCTGGTGGCGACCGTCAAGGGCTACGCCAAGCACGAGAAGACGCTTTTCGAGAACGTGACCAAGGCGCGCGCCGCGATGGCGAACGCGGGCACGCTCTCGGAGAAAGCCAAGGCGAGCAACATGCTGACGAATACCATCAAGTCCCTGTTCGCGGTCGCGGAAAACTATCCCGCACTGCAGGCGAACCAGAACTTCCTGAAGCTCCAGGAAGAGCTGGCGGACCTCGAGGAGAAAATCGCCTATTCGCGCTCGTTCTACAACGACGTGGCGCAAATGTACAACACGAAGCTGGAAGTCGTGCCCGACTCGCTGGTCGGAAACGGCTTCGGCTTCAAGGCGCTCGAATTCTTCCAAACGGGAGAAAAGGAGCGCGGCGTGCCCAAAGTCGAGTTCTGAAGGCGCGCAAATAAAAGCGGTTTAGCGCAAGCAATAGCGTATGCCGAAGCGAACCGAAGGGGAATCGGGGCTGCGCAAGCGGGTTGACGGGCTCCTCCTGCAGTGGCACCCGGAAAACCGCGAACTGGCGGGCTTCAAAAGTTTTTGGGAGCGGCGCGCGGTGATGCGCCTCGCGAAAAAGCACGGCGAAGAAGCAATCTTTCCCATCCTAGAAAAGCACGGTTACGAAGCAGTGCTGCTGCTTCGCGAGCACGGCAAACTGTTCAGGCTCGGCGAACGCGAGTTGCCGGGTTTCCGCGAAAAGGTGTTAGGGCTGATGGCGCGCACGCACTCGCTGGGCGTCGTGAAACGGGAGTTGAATAACCTTTATTCGGAACACCAGTTCTTTCAGCCGTTTCCCCGCAAAGAACTCGAAGAAGTGCTCGAAGAATGGGAGAAAAGCGCCGAAAAATATTAAACCGCGAGCGCGGCTTCATTCGCTGAAAATCTGGGCTTGGAATTTTTTTAGCGAAGCGTTCCGCCAGCTGCCCCTCGGCAAGGAAGCCTTGTCGCACAACGCCTCCAGGAATTGTTCGGCGTTCCAGTCGTATTCCGTCGCCACCTGCGGCAGCAGCAAGCCGCTGCGGCCGTGCGCTTCGATAATCAAGCCGTCCCTGCCGACCTTGACTTCCTTGAGCGCGTCGCCCTTCACGGGTTCGGGAACCGAAAGCACGCTCACCTCGAATTTGACGCCCTTCAACTCATCCTCTTCAAGCGTCGGAAAACGGCAATCTTCGAACGCCGCCGCGCAAGCCATCTCGCACACGCTCTCCCCAAGCGCCTTCACGGGCAGCGGGTAGCCGATGCACCCGCGAAGCGCGCCGTTCTCGGTGATTGTGACGAACACTCCGCGGACTTCCGGGAATTTTTCCGTTGCCAGCGGCTTGCCCGCCTTGAAGTAGTGCTTGACGGAGTCGCGCGCCAACGCGAGCAGCTCTTTGCCCTGTTTTGCGGTTACCACGCGGGGGCTTAGGCGCGAAAGGTTATTTAACACTGTTTTTGTTACCTAACTCAAGGGAGGCTGATTGAATTGGTCGTGGACAAAACGCTCGTATTTTTTGGGGTTGTGGCAGTCGTAGTCATCGCGGTCGCGGCGTTATTGACGCAAGGCGCGCCTGCAGCCGCCGCAACCATGGGCGAAATCGAGCTCAAGATTAACGGCGGCTCGCTGTTCACGAGCACGCCAACGGTAATGCTTTCCCTTTCCGCGCCCGGCGCGAATGAATGCCGTTATTCCAACGACGGCGTGGCTTGGACCGACTACGCGCCTCCCCAGGAATTCTCGTCGTGGGCGCTGTCCGCAGACGACGGCAGGAAAGCCGTCCAAGTGCAATGTAAGTCGGGCTCCGAAACGAAGCGGGCCCAGGCGACAATCACCCTGGACTCGACGAAACCCGAAATAGTTTTGATAAGCCCGCAGAACGGTTCCGTTGTTTCGACTTCCTTCACCTTGTCTTTCTCGGTTTCCGACAGGCAGTCAAGCAACTTCTACTGCCAGGGCAACCTGGACAACTTGCAAAAGTACTCGGGCGACGTGAGGGACGGCTACCAGTTCACGGTTTTGGCTTCAAGCGGCGCGCACACGGTTCGCGTGGCGTGCACGGACGAGGCGGGCAACCAGGCGGTCGCGACCGCGTCCTTCCAAGTGCAATCCCCGCAACCGTCGCCTTCGCCCCAAGCCACCGTCCAGCCTTATGCGTTGAGGATTAGCATCAACGGCGGCGACGACGCCACCATTTCAGGATTCGTGGTGCTCAACTTGCAGGCGATTGGAGCCGAGACGTGCAGATACTCGAACGACGGCGTGGTGTACTCCGCCTGGGAGAATTACGTAACGCTCAAGTCGTGGAACCTCTCGCCGGGCGTGGGCGTGCGCACGGTTTACTACCGCTGCGTGAACGGCTACGGCCAGTCGACGGTGGTGAGCGACTCCATAGAGGTAATCGCGCCCGGGCAAGCCACCACAATTCCGATGCCATCGCCGGGCGCTCCGCCTTACGGGCTGGTCGTTCAAATCAACTCGAACGCGGCTTACACGAACAGCAAGAACGTCATCCTGTTCCTGGCGGCGACCGGCGCGGACGAATGCCGCTATTCGAACGACGGAATCGCGTACTCGAGCTGGGAGGCGTTCGCGGCCGAGAAGGATTGGACGCTGGCCGAAGGCGACGACGGCGCGAAAGTGGCGTATTACCAATGCAAAAACGGCTACGCGTCCTCGACCATCGCGCAAGACGACATACTCCTCGACACCACGCCGCCCTCCAAGATTAACGACTTGCACCTCGGCGACATAAGCGTGCAGAAGGGCACCGTCGACTTGGACTGGAGCGACTCCACGGACGAGCTGAGCGGCGTGAAGGATTACAAGGTCTACCGCAACGACAACACGGTAAGCCGGTTCGACCTCGTGGGCACCACCGCGATATCGTTCTTCACCGACCACCCGCCCGACGTGATGGGCCCGTGGTATTACTACGTCGTGCCTTACGACAACGCGGGCAACGTGGGCGAGCACAGCAACATCGTGCTGCTGCAAGTCCAGTAAGCCGCAGACGCACGCAAAAAGCGCGCTTAGCTTATACGCGAAAGCGTTTTAAACGCGTTTCGAATCACGCTTAGCGGAGGGGCTCTGCGGGGTTCGAAGGGCTCTTGAAGCACGCGTTGTCGTTAGTTTTCCTCTTGGCGCTGGTTCCGCTGGCTTGCGGGCTGCGGTTGGGGGACTATTCCTACCTGTTGGTTGAAGCGCCCCAGCCGGATTTTTACGTGCTCGGCGCGCAAAGCTATTCGCTCTCCTGCGAGGGCTTCGCGGGCGGAGTCGGCATTCCGGACAGCGTGAAGTCAAGCGAGGAGTTCGCAAAAGCGGTTGGCTTCGCCGGGCAGGCGCGCGACGAGTACGGCCAAGCGGCAATTTTGGCCGGGCTTTCGCCTTGGCTCGTTTCAACTGCAAGCGGGCCGGCGGGCAGGGCGTTGTACGCGGTTTACTGTTTCGGCCACGGGGTCGCGGGATTGAATTACGCGGTTCGCGCGGCAAAGGCTGGCGCGGAGGCTGCGGATAAAAAAGTCGCGGAACTCGAGTTGATGACCGACGATTCGTTCACGGGCGCGGCAACGGGATTGCTGGAAGACTTGAGCGAAAGCAAGGCAACACTGGACAGCCGGGACGCTTCGCAAGACAATCTGGGCGGCTTTTTCCTGGAGGCGGCAATCGCGGTAAACGAAGCGGGCAAGGGGCTGGCGCTTTCGTCGAACGTGACTCCGCCGAACGCCGCGCAAGTGAGGCTCGCGGGACAAAAATGCATGGAACTGCTCGGCAGGGAGTCCGTGCTGTTCGATTCGGCAACTGCGGCAGTGGCTGCGATGGAAGACGAACAGGCGGCCGAGTTGGCGTCAACGCAGGAAGAGGAAGCGCGGGCGAAGCAGGCGCTGGAAACCGCGGAATCGCTGGGCCTGCAGGCGGTGCAGGAGGATGCATTCCTCGCGGTTGGCGCGGGCAGCGCGGCGGCAACCGAGTACGCGGTACAGTCATTCGAGGAGGATTTGTGGGACGCGCGCGCCTCGCTGGAAAAAGGCTCGCGCTGGATTCGCGACGCGCAGGCGGCGTGGCGCGCGAAGGGCAGGGGTTACGCGGGCAAGTCAGTCATGCTGTTGCGCAACGCTACGGCTGAACTTCTGTCGTGCGAGGCTTCGCTTGCCGCGTACGGGGAGCGCGGGCGCGAGTTGGAGGACGCGCTGCGCGAACAAGTTAACTTGGAAGTTGAAGAGGCGCGCGCGTTGGCGCAAGGGCAGGCGAACGAGTACGCCTACGCGCAAGGCTTGGCGGGATTGGAGCAGCTTGCAGGCGAGGCGGACAAGCGGCTGCACACGGTAGGCGAGCGCATAACTTTTTACTTGAGGCTGTTGTCGCGCGTGCGGGAAATCAAGGCGGAACTCCGCGGATGGGACCAAAGCGCGTTCGAAGAAAAGGCGCTGCTCGGCGAGGAAACCGAACGGGTGGACGGCGTGCTGAAAGCCGCGGAAAAAGAAGGTTTGGATATTGCGGAGGAAAAGGCGAGGCTGGGGCAAATCAAGGACGCGTTGAAAAGCCTTGGGAGCGGCGCGGGCGACGCGGGAACGCTCGGCCGCCTGTCCGAGGACTTGAAGTCGCTCGAAGACGGCGTTTACGCGTTCGCGTACGGCGAGTACGCGCCGACGCTCGAGGGGCTTTACGCGCAAGTCGCGCCGCTCGAAAACTTTTTGGATTCGAAAAATATGGCGGCCTGGATTGAAGCCGGACGGCTGTTCACCTCCGACGGCGGACTGAAGGAACGCGAGGGTTTGGGTCAGCTTAGGCAGGCGCGCGAATCGCTTGAAGGCATAATCGCATGGGCGGAATCGCGGGCGCCCGCGCTGCTGCGCGAGCACTTGGCGGCAACGGCGGAAATCGGGATGCGGGCGCAAGAGCCGTTTCAAATCGGGAAAGAAGTGCTCGTAACCGTTACGGTGCGCTTGGAAAACGCGTTGCCGCTGGCATACGGCGGGCTGCTTGCGGTTGAGTCGGCCGAGTTGCGCGAGGCGCTGGACGGCGTCGAGAACGCGAATGCCTCCGAAGGCGCGAGCGTGGCCAACGGCGCGGTTTACCTGCAGGGCGTTAGCCGCGGGGCGGCAATTGAAATCATCGCAACCAAGCGCTTGGTGGCGGCAAAGCGACTGGAAACGAAAACCGAGGCAAGCGGGGCGAACGAAGAGGCTACGGTGGCGCGGACGTTCGGGTTCGAATCAACGGTTGCGGGCCGCGTGCTGCTGGACGAGGCGCTTGACGCACGGGAGACGGTGACGCGCGTTGAAACGGACGAGGGCAGCGCGCAATGGAACGGCGCGGTAAAGGCGTTCGCGAACTTCGGCAAGGGAAAGCACTGGTTCAAGGTCGAGTCAATCGCGAGCGGCCCGGTGAAAGCCGAGCGCACGGTTGTTGCGAACGGCTTCTCGATTGAAGTCGCCTACGGCTTCCTGAACGACTTCATCGACTTGAAGGATTACGCGTACTCGGACTCGCTGGGCGTTGGCTGCGAACCGTCGGCAGCGCAGGTGCTCGCGCAAAAGGCGCGCGCGACCGTGCAAAAAGGCGGCACTTCGTTCGTGTCAATCGACTTCGGCGAGTTCAGGAAAGGCGAAACCGAACGCGTCCTCGTGCGCCTTACCTGCCAAGCCGGCCAGGCGGCGCAGCAGAAGGCTGCCGAGGTCGAGGCGCTGGCAACCGCGTTGAACGAGTCGCGGACAACTGAGCTGGACGCCATAAAGGCGGACTTGGCCGCGCAGCGTTACGGCGACGCGCTCGCCAAGGCGCTGGCACTGGAAAAGAATCTGCTGTCGGCGAAAAAAACTGCGGAGGACGGGCAGCTCGACGGGTTGAGGGCGCAGGCGCGCGCCCTGGCGGCAAAGGCGAACGGCGCGCTTGCGATGGAACTGCTGACGGCGGCGAACAAGGCGGACGCGGCTTTCCAAAACCAAATCAATTCCATCGCGAGCCGCGAGGTCGCCGCGCTGGACGGCGAATGCGGCGCCTGCGCGGCGGAAGCGAGGGCGTTGTTCGCGATTGGCAAGCCGTTGGACGCGCTTGAGGAAGTGCTTAGGCAAAGGGCTTCGCTTCCAGAACAAGAGTCGCCGCTTACAGGTTACTTGTTCAAGCGCTCGGACGCGGTGCAATTGCTGGCGGACTACGCCGCGGCTTTCAAGGCCGACGAAAGCGATGCTACCAAAGTCAAGCGTTCGACTTACTATGCGGCGGCGTCCAAGCAGGCGGCCGCGCTGGAGAAAGCCATGAAAACGCTCGACGCGGCAGTTGGTGATTCGGCGAAAGCCGCGAAGGCGAACGCTTCATTGCAGGATTTCGCCGCTTCGCTCGCGGGGCTGGAAGCCGCGCTCGGGAAATTGAAGGCCGCAGCCGAAGCCGAGTTGGGAATGGCCGAGGCGCAGCAAAAACAGTTCGGGAATCCGGGCACTGAGGCAAAGCTCGCGGACGCGCGCAAAAAATTCGACGCAGGCGAGCACTACGCCGCGCTCTCGGCAGCTACCGCGTTGCGGAGTTCGCTGTTGGGCCCGGCGACGGGCGCGGCAACCGCGCAAAGCGCGGACTGGCGGCTCGGCTTGGGGTTGTTCGGCGTGCTCGCGTTGGCCGCGCTCGCGTGGATGGTGTCCAAGCGCGGCGAAGGCAAAAGCGTCGAGATGTGAGCTTCAGCCCTTGCCGAGCTTGAATTCGCCGGGCGCGCGCTTCTGCCTTGGCTGCGCTTCCGCCTGTTCGGCTTGCTGCAGCAGGGTTACCAGTTGCAGGGTTATCGCGTCCGTCGGCACCGCGTCTTCCTGCTTCAAGCCGAGTTTTTTGAAGAGGCTTTTCGAGGCCGCTTCCTGCGTCTCGCGAATCTTGTCCGTCTTCGCCTCGGGGAGCGCGACTTCCAGGAATTTCCCGAAGCCCTCGATTTCGAAGACCGCGGCGCGCAGCACGCCTATCGTGAAGCGCCATTCGGTGACTTCGCGCGCGAGCGACTGCCTGTAGCCAAGCTCTTCCAGGTCGCGCATGAGCGTGCTGCTTGACACGACTTCCTCGCCCAGCCGGTCGTTCTCCTGAATCATGTAGCCGTCGAACAGCACGGACTCCTTTTGCGTCTTCTTTTCGGTGCGCACGATGAAGTAGGCGAAAACGCCTTGGCCGTACTCCTTGGCGTGAATCACGTCGATGAATTCCCCGCCGGAAACGAAGGCGGCCTTCTCCCTGCGGAGCGCCGCGATCGTCTTTTCCGCGTCGTCAATCGGCGCGGTCAGCCTCTGTTCGGGCGCAGCCCACTTGAACTCGTGCGCCTTGGAGGGCACTTGCCTGTTTTTCCTGAAAAGCGAATCCCACAAAGCCATCGTTCCACCCTCAGCTGTTGTTCGCGTTCGGCTCCAAAGCCTCGACCGTAAACGAGACTATCGCCTCGCCGCGGTTTCCCGCGTCGTCCGTGCACTCGACTTTGATCGAGTGCGTTCCCTGCGACGCCGTGAGCGCCTTCGTCTTGACCGCGTTGCTTGCGACGCGGCCCAAGTCCAGTTTTATCGCATCCAAATTCATCGAGCACGCAAGGGTGCGCGCGATGTTGTCCGTAGCCTTGAAGCTTGCCTCGAATTCCGAGTTGGTCACGCCCGACAGCTTCAGCAGCACTATTTCAGGCGGGGTGGAATCCAGCAGTATGGATGCCTCAGCCGAGCGCTCGCTCGCGTCGGAAGCGCGGCAAACGGCGCGAACGACCTTCAAACCGTCGCCGGGCGACAGCGTCCACTGCCGCGCGTCCGCGGCCGGCGTCTCGAAATCCGTCCAAATGCCGTCGCTGTTCGAGTAACGGCAGTCGCGCGCCTTGGAAGAGGAAAGGTAAAGCAGCACTTTCGGGGAGTTAGCCATCGCCCCGCCGTTGTCAATC
>Ga0210018_1000345_pt1 | contig 23103 bp, 27 predicted proteins | sample CryGeyCG2014_010_2_FD_183967 | JGI IMG/M metagenome (GOLD analysis project Ga0210018, IMG submission 183967) | Groundwater microbial communities from aquifer - Crystal Geyser CG09_land_8/20/14_0.10 (SPAdes) (version 2) | ecosystem: Environmental > Aquatic > Deep subsurface > Groundwater | place...
AATATCACTTTCTTCGCAGAGCAGTATCATTAGGATTAGGGTTTAGTCCAATCTCTTTTCACTCCGCGTTTCCGCCTCCGCCAGTTGGCGGATTGCGGATTAAGCGTGGGGTGAATGGAGCGAGGAGCCGATGAAATTTTGAATTTCCAATTTTGAATTTTGAATCAAATTCTAATGTTATAATTTTGAAACATTAAAAAATTAAGTCATTCAAAATTGATTCGAAATTCGAAATTAAAAATTTGAAATTTATTGCAAGGCAATGGCATCAATCGGGAAAATTTTTAAGTATATCATCAACACAATCCTAATCCTGCTGGTTTTACTGGGTGTCTTTGTCGTGTTTTCTTTTGTTCCGTTTCCCGGAAACTACAAAGTGTTCACGGTGATGTCCGGTTCGATGGCGCCGGCGATCGGGACGGGGAGTCTGGTTTTCGTGAAGCCTTTGAGCGATTATAACGTCGGAGATATTATCACCCGCCGCACCACCGACCCGAAAGTGACCATCACCCACCGAATTGTTTCCAAGGAAGAAATAAACGGCCAGATCGCCTTTGAAACGAAAGGAGACGCCAACGACGCGCCGGACGGGGAAAAATTCACGCGCGAGGGGATTGTGGGAAAAGTTTTTGTGACTATCCCCTTTCTCGGCTATCCTGTCGCCTACGCCAAGACCACGCCCGGGCTGATTCTGCTGATAATCATTCCGGCCATTATCATTATTTATGACGAGATAAATAAGATTAAAGATGAAATTCGGAAAAAGTTTCGATATCGAAAAGCGGTTGCCACGAGAAATGGGAACAAGAACAGTAAAGAGGTGATTGAAGAAATAGATAAGGAAAATCCACCGCGTAAAATTATTTAAATCAGATGAAGCGAATAATCAGGAAAAAATTCAGGAAATTTTGGAAGTCGGTAATCAACAGGCGATTGGTAAAATACGCCTCTCGTTTTAGTCTGGTGATTTTCATGCTGGCGGCGGTTTTGAGTTTCGGAAAGATTCAAGGGACGAATTCGTTTTTTATGGATACGGCGAGCGTTACGGGAAACACTTTGAGCGCGGGGTATTGGATTCCGCCGGCGGTTAGCATATCAAGTCCGGCAGGCGGCGAAGAGTGGCAAGTTGGCTCCTCTCATAACATTATGTGGAGCGCCAGTTCAGCCGATCCGGCGGCGACGGCCGGAATGGATATTGACCTTGATTATAGCTGTGGCGGGGATCCGTGGCAGACGATAATTCACAATACAACCAACGACGGAACGCAATCGTGGACTATTCCCGCGGATATTTCCAGCAGTTGCAAAGTTAAAGTAACCGCGACCGATTCACACACACTTACGAATTTTGCCGAAAGCGGAACGTTTGAGATTGAATCGCCAATAGTTATAAATGAATTTATGCCGGATCCGGCGGGGAGCGATGTTGCAGCAAAGCCGGGCGGGGAATGGGTTGAGCTATACAACAAAGGCACTGCGACGGAGGATGTTTCTGGCTGGGTTCTATATGATAATGACGATTCTCACGAGCTTTATATTACCTCTTTGAACACAAACACAGGCGGCACGATAATAGGTTCGGGTGAATGGTTGGTGATTTATAGGGATGGAGATTCGGATTTCAATCTCAATAATGATGCGGATGCCGTTCGGTTGTTTACGGGTTATCCAGCGAGTAATCATACATTAATTGATAGTCATACATATAGCACCGAAAAACCCGAAGGTTCTTCATATCAAAGAATACCAGACGGTTCTTCTAACTGGGTTGACCCGGTTCCGACTCCTGGAAAGAAAAACACTGACAGCAATGACATTGAAGATTTCCAGAAGTATTACCGGAAAGTCTGCTTTGATAAAAACGGCAAGCCGGTATGCGATCTGAAATTTTTGCGCTCCATCGGGCTTCTGGACGAAGAGAGCGAAGCTGTCGAGCCGGTCGGAGCGGAGGAAACAGCCGAAAATAATCCGGCGGAAAACGGAGAGAGCGAAAATCCTGCTGGTCAGGGCAATAATGGCCAGGAAGAAATTGCTCTTGCAGATGAGGTTGCGGCGGATTCGGCCGCGGAAGATAATGAGCCGGTGGCGGAAGCTGAAGACGAGCCTAAAATTATCACCAAGGAATTTGACATAAAGCTTTCCGGAAAACTGGACGTTCCGGAAGGATTTGAGGCGGATGTTTCGCAGAAAATAAAAAAAATCGAATTGAGCGGAGAGGAAGAAGTAATAAATGATTTGAAAGATTTTGAAATAGATCTCGCGAAAATTGATATCAAGAAAGAAGGAAAAATTGAAATAACTGTTTCTGATTTGGATTTGCCGGACGGCGTCAAGGTCGTTTCTCACGAGAGCGACAACGTGGTTTTGGAAATAACCGTCAGCGAAAAAAAAGAAAATTCACAAGACAGCGGCAAGGATGATGGCAAGAGCGACGTGAAGCCGGGGGACGACAGCGCGGCTCTGAAGCCGGTCTCATCTTTGGCTGGAGCGGATCAAGAGGATGAGAAAGATGGCGGAAAAGATAAGAAAAAAGATTCTGGCGACGGATCGGGAGGAGACGCCGATCTGAATAATTCTAGCGGAGCGAGTGAATGATGAACCATAATTTTTTGAGAATAAAATACTTTTTGATACTTCCGGCGGTTTTTATTTTTGCTTTCGGAGCGGCGGAAAATGCCCGCGCCAAGACGGTGACTGACGGAAACTTCAGGATCACTTGCGATGATCCGCTTTTCACGGTGGCAAACGCGGCGCCGGGAGAATCTTTCTCTTCCGATATGACGGTGGAAAATCTGGGAGGAAAAGACAGGAAATTCCAGTTTGAATTAAACATAAAAGTAAATCCGAAAGCGCTGGCGGAACGGCTTTTTCTAAAAATTGGGAGCTTGGACGGAGCCGGTGCTTTTGCTTGCGAATACGGATGCGCGAAAGACGAGAATTTGAAAGACCTTGACGGAAGCCAATTTGTCGTGAAAACGATTCCCGGAGACAGTTCGAAAAACTTCCGCTTCACATTGACTTTCGATCCGGCTGCTGGAAATGAGTTTCAAAACGCGAGCGCCAGTTTTGATTTGAAACTGGGCTTCAAAGACGAAGTAATTGACGACGGAGACGGAAATGGCGGCGGGGGCCCGGCCGGCGCTGGAGCACCTCCCGCTCTTGGTCCGGGAGCGGGGCTTTTGGCGGCTGTAGGCGGAGTGGCGGGTGAAGCGGTGGTTGCCGAAGAAGTGGCTCCCGAAGAGCAGGTAGAAGGCGCGGAAACCGGTCCGGAAGGGGAAGTGATGGGCGAGGAAGTTTCCCTTTGCGAGAGCTGGCCGCTGTGGATTTGGATTTTGGCGCTTCTGATATATTTTGCGGCATTTTCATGGAGAACGTTTGACAAGTTCAAAGAGCAGGTTGAAAAGCGCGAAATCCGCTGGGGCTGGCAGGCGATTTTCGCCGCCGCGGCGTTTCTCTTCTGGTATTTCTTTGATTTCTGCCGGGAGTATTGGTGGTTCGTAATTATCGCCCTTGTCGGCGGCGCGGGGGTGTATCTGGCTTATTTATACCTTTTCAGAAGAGCGATCAGAGAGAAAAGTGAAAAGATTGAAACCGGGGAAAAATAGTTGTATTGCAGTTTGAATACAGACGGACGGGAATTGTGTATTATGCAACATTTTTGCGAAGAAGAAAAATCTGTTGTATAAGGCAATTTTGCTCTTGACAAGAAATTGCTGCCCTGCTAGTTTATCAAAAGAGCTGATTTCGGGAAAGGGGAAAATTGAATTTGTGTTCGTCTGATGAGATTGCGCTTGACAAAATATCCTTTAGTTCCTAGACTGCTTTGATGCCCAATTTCACAACTGAAATTCGGCATGCAGTTTAAAAACCTAATGGAACTAAATTCTGATGTGAGGCGAGGCGCCGTTATGAAGTCGAAGCCGAATATCCGGTTATTATGCCTGATTTTTGCCATTTGCCTGGCTGGTTCCTCTTGCGCGACAAGGCGGGAAATGCTGCCAGAAAAGCCCATTACCTTGAGGGTTGACGGGCACTTTGTCTCCGTGAACCAGGGCGACAAGTCCCTGCCCCAGGAAAAATTCGGAATAAAATACGACTGCACGGTGGATTATGAGCGGCAAATCGAATCCAAGGGCCGCGTGGAAAAGATCAAAGAAGAAGTGAGCCTTGGATGGGAAGTCAACCAGCTGGACGAGGGACAGGAATGGATCAAGTTCCGGCTGTATGTCAGCAATCCGGCAAAAATCGTCCACAGAGTGACTTATTTTCAGAAAGTGGACGGGAAGGCGGTCCAGGAATATGCCGAACCGAGTGACAGCATCGCGGATTATCGGAACCATTTCTGCAGATTCCCGGTGCTGAAAAACAGCAAAGTGGTGGAATTCGGCGCCAGAGTGGACCTTTACGACGAGAAGAAAACCGTTTACGCGACGTTGATCGCGGACGGATTTCGATACCGGGCAGGGGAAATGTCCCAAGCGGCATCCACTGCTCAAAAAAGGAAGGAGGTGAACAAGTAATTTTTGGCAAGGGGCGAAGTTCTGCAAACAACCAAAAACAGTTAACTGAAAAAGGAGATTCACATGAAGAGATTTGCACAGTACGTCGGTATTGCCCTTTTGGCAGGCCTTTTCCTCGTCTCGGTGGCCTCCGCCAATAATTGCTGTCCCCCGCCTCCGCCGGGGCCCGCCTCGGCCGACGCCTCGGCCTTCGTGAACACGGAGATCACGTCTGACCAGCTGGTGTTCAACCAGGTTAATTCCGAACACGGTCTCATGGTGAACACCACTAAAACCTTTGACGTCTCCGAGTCCGGCTACGGTGCCTACCATAATGGGCCGGCCAATGACGGGAAGGGCTTCTACAGCAATGAACTGGGGGTCAAGTGCTCCGACACCCTCAAAGTGGCCTGCTACAGCCTGGATGTGCATTCCCAGGGGATGTCCCAGGCGATGACCACCGCGGGCGATGCCGGCGCTGGCGCTGCTGCCCAGGGCTTTGCGGGAGCGGGCGCTTCTGCGGGCGGTGTCAGTGGCGGTGTCCAGGCCCAAGGGGTCACCTATGCCATCAACGGCATGAATGGCGGCGGCGTCCAGCTGATGGGCACGGCCAGCTATGTCAACGTCGACACCCAAGCCGGGTACGGCAACTAAGCCGCATCACTACTTAAAGAAGGCAGGCTTAAAATAGCTGCCAATTAGTTCCACTTGAGGGGGGAGAGTCGCTGACTTTCCTCCCTCAAATCATATCTGGAGGTTTCACCATGAAGCAGAAAGGCGTGTCTTTGACGGTATTTTTGGCGGTGCTGGCCATCGTTTTTTTCATCGGCCAGGCCAAAGCGGACGTGAGTTCCGATGCCAATGCCCAACAGTTCCAGAACACCCAGCAAATGCAGCAAATGCAGGGCGGGAGCCCGAATCAGAGTATTACCTTTGAGGGATCCTCGGCGCCGGCCCAACACCCTTATCCCCGGACCATAATGCCCTACAGCCCGGCCACGCAGTTGTCCCACGCGGGATACTGGATCCCGGTGGCGAAGGACGGTCTTTTTCAGGAAATGGGTGCCATCTTGGCCCAAAGAAAGATCTGGAATATCCAAGACGCTCTGGCTTTTGTCAACTGCGTCGAGAGGTCTCCGGGGGAAGTAAAGAACCTTTTTGATGTCCGTGTGGTTCCTCTTTCTCCCGCCGGGTCTCCCCAGCGGACTATGAAGTATATCGACAACTATGAGGCTAATGACCTCGAGGAGTTCAACCGCTGTTTCCGGCTCGTCGGCACTTCTGCGACTTTCGGAACCCGCGGTCGGCATCTGACGAAAGTGAAAAAGCCTGTGGACAGCAATGAAGTCTATGGGAGAACTTTGACGGAAGCTTTCGGGAAGCTGGATGGCACCTTTTTCATAATGGCGGCCGAGGGGGCCCCGATGCAGATGAATGCCGACACTCTTCAACAGAATGCCGGGTTCGCGCTTGGTAGCGTGAGCGGCCCGGGTTCAGGCAACCTGGGAGCGTTTATCGGCTATACCAGAAACTGGTCGGATTCAGCCGCTTGGCCGCTTCGCGTTCCTTATTTTCGGTTGAACACCTATGAATCCACGGGCAAGAAATACGTCCCCCGGAGCGTGAGGGAAGCCGTGGCTAAAGCGGCGGCTGCCAAAAAAGCGGCCCACCAAGCTCTGCTCAAGAAGATCGCGGCCGGAGATGAATTCGAGGAAGAAGTCGAGGGAATCAAGTCGGACGTGAAAGGAAAGGAGCCCGCCAAGAAAGCGGACCCTCGGATTATTCTCCGAAACAGCGGCCAAGCACGCTAAGAAAGCCGCCTGTGACGGAAAAACTTACCCCACTTGCCACGCAAGCGGGAACGAAAGACAAGAGGAGGTGATGCCCGAACGGGCGCTCACCTCCCCTTTTTATTTTTGAAAACCAGGTTTTCAAAAATAACTTTGGGTCTTGTATTGTTGGTTTTTGTCTGCCGTGCTAATATATTTTTGCGTGTCGCCGATTACGGCAAAGGAAAAAGCCTGCGCTTTGCCGGCAAAAAGCGGAAAGACCGAAAAAATCAAAATGGCTGAAAGAGCGCCAATAAAAAGAGTTATTTTTTTCATTTTTTTCTTGGGTTTAGTTGTTTAATATATTTAAGCACGAAATCAGAAAATTTCCCAGCCCAAGACAAAAAAGAAATTTCGCAGGCAGTGGTTGATCTTATGTTCTTTTCATGCTAAAAAATAAAGAGGCTCTTTCCCGACTGCGGTTGGGAAAAATAAAAAGGAGGTCTGTTGTATGCCGAGAAAAGACATTCGTCGTAATTCTCCAGTTAATCGCTACGGCGGGATTCCAGCTGAGGACGGGACTGCTTTAGACGTCGCCAGACAAGTAGAGCAAACAGAGGATGTACAGAAAATCAGATGCACTGCCCAGCTTCCGGATTATAACTTTCAGGGCTGTGGCAACTCCCTTAATTCGTCCAATGCTCGCAAGGTGCGAGGTGGAAAGAGACTTCCAATATGTGAATCCTGTAGAAGGGAGCTCTGTGAGAAGTTTTCCAACGAGAGGTATGAGTTGAACCAGCTAATCAACATGGAAAAGTCTCCTCACTGCACTGCAAACCTCCCAGTTCCGGGTTCCGGCAGGCGTAAGAAAAAGCAGGAAGCAGATCTCTAACTCCCACTGGGGCGGTTTCTATGAAACCGTCCCTAATTTTTTTTGTAAGGGAGGCAGGTACCCCATATACTGGACACAGTTTCTATGAAATAATGTGAGCATATGGGCACACAAAAAATAGGGCACCGCGTTTCCCGCGAAGTGCGCGAGCAAATCCTCAAAAGAATCAAAGATGAAGGACTTCCGGTGTTGCAAGCTTCGGAAGAGCACGGGGTTTCGACTAAAACCATCTACTCCTGGCTTACCAAAGGTACCAGTAAGAACCCCAGCTGGATGGAAGTCACCAAGCTTAAAAAGCAAAACCAGGAACTTCTGGCTCTCGTGGGAGAAATCACCATGAAGCTCTCCCAAGCCCAAAAAAAGAGTTAGCCATGAACCTTAAAAAGCCTAACAAAAAGGAAATCGCCAAAGCTCTGGGCGTTTCCCGCTCCCTTTTGTACTACCAGCACAAGATGCAGGAAAAAGATTTTCTCCTGAAGCAGGAAATCGAAAAAACATTGAGAATGTTTCCAAGCTACGGCCACAAAAGATTAGCTCTCTATCTCAAAATCAACAAGAAAAGAATCCTGCGAGTGATGCACATTTTTGGCATCAAGCCATACCGAAGAAGAGGCAAAAAGTGGCGCAAATCAAAGAAAAAAGAGCTTGAACCCTATCTGAATCTGCTCCTTGCTGAATTTCCGAAAAATCCCGGCCACATCTGGGTGAGCGATTTCACTTATTTTGTCTGGAAAAAGAAAAACATCTATCTGGCGACTATCATGGATTTGTTCTCCCGGGAAATCGTTGGCTTTTCCGTGATGACGAATCATTCCGTCCAGCTGGTGATGAACGCCCTCTTGTCCGCCGTCCACAAACATCCGATTGCCGGCATTCTCCACTCCGACCAGGGCAGCGAATATCTTTCCAAAGATTACGTGGAGCTGGCTGAAAGTCTTGGCATCCGTCTTTCCATGAGTCATGTGGCTTCTCCTTGGGAAAACGGCTACCAGGAATCGTTTTATTCGCAGTTCAAGGTTGACCTCGGCGACCCCGGAAGATTTGAAACGCTAGGGGAATTGGTTTATGAAATTTATCGTGCCGTCTGGAAATACAATAACGAGCGGATTCACACCGCTCTCAAAATGCCGCCGATTCAATTTGTTAATCAATTTTTAATCGTAGAATCCGTGTCTAAAGAAAGGGGTACCTTGACAAACTAGCCAACGAGCGGAGGGAAAATCCATGGGCGGTTCTCTTTTTCTGTTCGTGGCCATTCGGGGATCTCCTGTGGTGAATCTGGGAGCGATGGAGATCGCCAACCAGGCCGCGGTGGAAAAGCCAGGCGCGTAACCCGCGATGGAAGTATCCGGGCCAAGCGTGTGCAGGACTTGCCGGGAGCGGTAATAAATGACGAAACTTGTCGAGCCGCCCCCGGCTCTTTTTATTTTTCCCAAATTTCTTTTTAACCTTTCCTAAGGTTCAACCTTAGGAACTCCCGAAAGACAGCCCCGCCGCTCGCGCGTAGCGTGGTGTTTTTTTTATAAAATGGACAAGCTAAAAATCTAATGTATAATATAAATAATGATATTTTATTTGAGAATATGAAAATTATTGAAAAGAACATTCCTCTGGGAGAATTGGATAATATGGCGAAAAAAACTTTCGGAAACCTTGTGAAAGCGGTTGCGGATGTGGAAAAGCAGATTATGGCGGTTGACGCGGAACTTCACGCCGATCTGGAAGCCTTGCTTTTGGAAAAAGGGTCGAAGCAAAAGGATCTTTGGGGAATAAATATTTATCCCGAGCTTGAGGGAGACGATTTTATTGAATTTGATTCCATGATTAATTTGCGTCCATCGCAGGGAAACCGCAGCCGGGGAGTGGAAGACGCAAAAATACGTTCTAATATCCGAACAATTGTAAATAAGCTTATCCAGAAATGAATAATCAGCACAAGCAATTAGCTTCCGGAAAATGGAATAAACTTTCTCTCGTTGAACAGATGGCGAATGTCGGCAGCGAGGTTGAAAGGGCGATCAGCTGGAAGAAAAAAAATAATTTCGATTATAGCCAAAGAGCTTTTGATCGGGCGCTGGAACTTGTGGATTTGACTCTGGCGGACGCGAAAAACAAAAGGCGTTTGCGGGAAATCGCCCGCACGCGGGAAGCGCTGGCGGATTATTTCGCGTTCGAAAATATTTACGGATCTTCCGACAAGAAATGGAAAGATTATTTTTTTATTTTCAATTTTGCGGCGAGATCCGGCCGCTAATTGGAGTTTCGCTAAGGCTCAACCTTAGCGACCTTAGCGAAAAAAATATTGGGGAAAATCGGAATTTAAGAGAAACAGCCCCGCCGCAAGGTTAGGGCTTTTTGTTTTTCAGCCGTTACTACTATTATTGGTATAATGGTAGCAAAAGCAGATAGACTATTTTTTCTCCGTTTCTTCCTTTGGTTTTATAAATTTGATGTATCCCAGCGCGAGTGCGATCAGGAGACCGATCGTCACGATCAAAAACCGGAATTTGGTGTCTTCGCTCATCAGCCCGCGGATGATGCTGTAAATTGTCGTGAAAACTCCGCCCAGAAGAATCCCGTCGGCGATCATTTTGATTTTGGAAAGAAGGGTGAGGCTGGCGACGAGAATCAAAATTGCGGCGGCGATGGAGATAATCGAGACATTGCGGCTGTAGGGTTTGAACTTTTCGGTGAAATCTCTTTGGGAGCGGTTGTATTCTTCGCGAATGTTCTTGAGCTCCTGGGTTTCTTCGCAACCCGGCTTTTCGGCGTCAAGCTCTATGGGAAATTGCGGCTCCTTCGGCGCCGGATAAAAAGCGCTGATCCCGAGTCCCACAAAAAGGGCGATGAGAAGGGCGAGGAAAATTGTGTAGACGAATTTGATGACCATGGTAACATTATAGCATAATTTTTTTTTGTTGCTACTCAGAAGTTTTCCTTGATTTATTCGGCCGATATGTGCTATTAAGTTTTCAAGAGCGAAAAACCAATTCAAGGAGGAGATGGGAGGATGAAAAAAATATTGTGGCTTGTTTTGGCGATTGTTTTGGCAGGCATGCTGTTCTTTGACAAATCTGCCTTGGCCTATCAACTGGATAGGGAAAGGCTGATCCAAGAGTTTGCCGACGCCAATTATACGTTTCTGGGCGAAGTTAATTATTACGGCGTGCCCTGTCTTAAAATCGTTCTGCCGATGGGACAGGCAATCTATCAAGTCTGCCGCCGGACGCCGCTGCTCAACGCGCACTACTTTGAAGCCCGGGAGGCAATCGCCGTTCTCAACGGCTTGCATTATGCCTATCCGCGGGGAAGCGAAGGCCAACCGAATCAGACGGGACGGGAAACTATTCTAATACCACTGGATACGTCCGTTCAGCCCAAAGCCTTTCCGGAATTCGAGAGTCGGCTGGCAAAATTTCCTGACAGTCTAGTAATAAGCATTGAAAAACAACTAATGGCTTATTACCGGAGTGGTTATTTGTCGGCTTGCTTTCCGGTTTCAACTGCGAGAGCAGAAGGAAACAAGAAAACTCCCAAGATGAAAGGCTGGGCTAAGCGCGAAGAAGTAGACCACTGGTCAACTATATATAACGTGCTTATGCCCTATTCAATTAGGCTTTCGGGATTTTATTTACTACATGGCGGAGTGATGCCTGGCGATCCTGATTCCGCTGGTTGCGTCAGGATGTTCACGGAGCACATAAAGTGGCTGTATTACGGCGAGTGGGATCGGATATGGTATGAAATAATTTAACACTCTCCGGGCGAGATACTAAACTAGCACGGTGTGTGAAAGGGGGAGATGACGCCTTCGGGCGTTGCCTCCCCTTTTTATTTTTGAAAACCAGGTTTTCAAAAATAACTTTGGGTCTTGTATTGTTGGTTTTTGTCTGCCGTGCTAATATATTTTTGCGTTGAAACGCCCAAGTAGTTCAGTGGCAGAACATTTCCATGGTAAGGAAGAGACGGGAGTTCGATTCTCCCCTTGGGCTCAAAATTTAAAAAGTATTTGAAAAAAAATAAATATACTTTATACTTAATGCATAATACGTGATACATAAAAACATGAACAAATCAAAACTAATCTGGGGAGGGATTGTCGCGATCGCTCTCATTTTCGCCGGTTTCTTGTGGTACTCGACTTACAAGGCAAAAAATAAGCTTCTGCAGGGAGGCGAAAACGGCGCGGAAATATCTTCATTTGAGGACGCAATCAATGGGGATGATATTTTGGCGATTGACGAAGAAAATCTTGACGAGGAAATGGAAAATTTCAATGCCCAGTGCGAAGCCGGGGAGTGGCTCAAAATTGCCGACCAGTCGGGAAGCCAGACAACGGTCAGCGGAAAATTGCGACGGGTCTATCCGGATGACGAAGCCGCCAAGCAGTTCAGCGGCTATTCCTATTTCATCGAAGGGCCGGAAAGCATTGCTCTTGCGGGAAGCAATCTGGCAAAACTTGATTATTTTGAAGACCGCGAAGTGGAAGTGCAGGGCGTGAAAAACTCTGAAAAAAAGGAGCTGGCGGTTGCGCAAGTGAAATGTACCGGAGCCGAAACCAACAAAAACGTTCTTGATGAGCGCCGCAAACTGATGGATTATGTCGCCGCGAACATCAACTCAATCGCGTCCAAAAAAGCCAAGTACCAGAAATGGGCGGCTGACATCATTGAATTTGTTGACGAAAGCCACGCCTATGTGGAATACTACGACGCGGTCGAGGACGACGAAAATTCGGACGTTGACGAGGACACCGCCCGAAAAATACTGGTAGAAGCGGCGGCCAAAGCGGGCGGAGGGTACGACCTGAAAGTTTTGGCCTATTGGGAAATGGGAGAAGACGATTACATTCTAAAAGAGGGAAGCGACAAATACGAGGACGTCGGCGACACGAACTCCTATCAGTACGATCCGGAAAAAAATAAGTGGGAAAGGATTGACTAAGATAAGCGAAAAACTAAAGCGGCTCCTTAGTTTTTAGTTCTTCGTTTTTAAATTTTAATTTGAAACATTTTGTCTCAAGAAAATCTCGTGGGTCTCCGGTGCGATGTTTGCAAAAAAGTGAACTATCACACCTGCCGCAACAAGAAAAAAATCAAGGAAAAACTTTCTCTCAAAAAGTTTTGCAAAACCTGCCGCAAGCACACGCCGCATAAGGAAGTGAAGGTGTAAATTGGGAGCGTAGTGTCAATGGCAGCACAACGGTCTCCAAAACCGTTCGTCAAGGTTCGAATCCTTGCGCTCCTGCCAGTTTCAAACTTTCCGGTTTTATAGTCCGGAAAAATGCCTTATTTAAGGTGTTTTTTGGTTGGTTGGAAAATATACATAACTCCGCCTTGCTTGATTTTAGTGAATATAGTATTATCCACCTAGATAAGATTTAGCGTAAAAAAATGAAAAACAAAAATAAAAAGGCGGCTTTTTTTGTAGTAATTGCATTCGCCGTATTTCTTGCGGTGTTTTTTTGTCCGAAAACGACAAGGGCCTTTGAAGATTCTACCGCGCTGGAAATTATATCCTTGAATATTACTCCAACGGAAGTAAATACTACCGAACAGGATCAAGCTGTCACAATAACTATCGGAGTGAGAGACAGCGGTGTGGGTATCTGCTCCACTGGTTTTAACAACGATTGCGAGCAATCTTCTGACAATAAATCTTACCTCAATGTAGGTTTAGCGCCGCTGATAAGCACTCAAAATGTTCAGGCTTTTGGTTCAGATTTTACGAGGGTGTCGGGTGACGATATGGAAGGTTCATACATATGCCAGTTTACCGTGAATCATGCAACTTACTTTTCCGCCAGGTCTAAAAAAATATGGAAGGAAGGCTCACTCTCAAAGTCAGCCTCAAAAAGAGAACCAAAAAATCTTCCATTAGGCTGACGGGCAAGACGGGAAAATATCTCACGGTTGTAATCTCCGTAAACGGCCAAGTGAAAGCGACTCTAAGAGCGAAAAAGAAAGGCAAGTTTGCTGCCCGAATATCCCTTGAGCTTGGAGCGAATACAGTGAGCGTTCAAGCGAGCAACTCAACCGGGACAAAAACAGTAACGAAGATTATCCAGCGGAGATAAGAGTCGGCAAATCGAGAATAAGCAGGGCAACCGCAATGTCCTGATATCGTGATTATACCCAAAGACATAAAAGCAAGTTCTTCTTGCTTTTTCTTTTTTCCTGAAGCATAATTATACCAATGAGAAAATTCATTCTCTATTTTCTTTTGATTTTGCTTCTTGCCGCGGTGGGAACTTTTTCCTACGGCTTTTACAATGGAAAAAAAATTCGCGGTTTCGTGCAGCAGCTCGGGGACATAAAGTCCAGGCACGATTTCAGCTCTCAAGTTGAGGAAATTGAGAAAAGTTTTCGGGACAGCGGAAAGAAGGATACAGCCGCGATTCGGGAAGAATCGGGCCAGTTCAAGGAAAAGCTGGATTCAATCATTCGCGATTCGGAACTGGCCAGGCGGGAAACGGAAGAACTGGGCGCTTTGAAAATGACAAAATCCGCCAAAAATCTGACGGTTGATTATTTTTCAAAAGTCAGCCGCCAGGCCTCGGATCTCAAAGGAATTATTGATTATATGAGCCAGATTATTGAGGTGGCGGCGGTTTTTGGCGAGATCGGAGAAAGCGCTTCACTCGATGAGATGAAAAATCTGATCGCGCGGGCAAAGGAGAAGGCCGGCGCGGTGAAAACGGAGGCGCTGCCCGGAGATTTGCGCCCAAGCGCCCAAAATCTCAAAGAGGCAATGAATAATTTTTTGGCGAGGATGGAAGAAACGGCCGCGCTAAAATCTGAAAATACCAGCGAGCTGGACGCGAGCTACAATAATTTTTCCCAAAAAGAAGACGAATTTTTTTCGGCGGCGAAAAAATATATTGATGGAATGGAGGATTTGAATATAATTGAAGAGAAAATAAATTTGGATATTGAGAGGTTGGGGAAAATCAAATTTAGTTTGAGATAAATATAATTAATTTTCAATTTTCAATTCACAATTTTCAGTCAATGATCAATTTTTCAATGTTTCAGCGAAAAACCGTAATCTGGACACTCATTGCAGTCGCTTTCCTCGGCGGGATTGTTTATTTTTCCTTTCTGCGAAAGCCAAAGACGGAATACAATACTGCCGAAGTGAAGCGGGGAGATCTAAAAGAAACGATTTCAGTGAGCGGAACGCTCAAAGCCAATGACACGATTTCCCTCAATTTTGAAAATACCGGCCGGGTGAAGTCGGTTGACGCGAGGGTGGGGCAGAAAGTAGGGAAAGGCGACGTGATTGGATATCTTGATGACATAAACCTTCAGCTCGCCGTTGATCAGGCCAAAGCGAATCTGAACAAGGCCCGGGCGGACGCGGGAGCGAACTACGACGCGATTCACAGCGCCGAAGTGGAAGCGGATAACGCCGAAAAATATCTTGACGACACAAAGAGTCTCAATAAGAAAAACATCACCGCGGCCGGGCAAAAAGTGTCCGACACCAAAAATTATTACGAAGACGCGCAGGAATATTATGACAAAGTGAAAGACGAAAACGGCGCGGACAGCGCGACGACCAAATTAGCCAGACTCACTCTTGACACGGCCGAGGCCAATTACGAGCAGGCCAAAGACGCGCTGGACGTGGCTGACCAGACGGCAGATCTCGCTGAAACTTCAGCCGAAAACAAATTGGATACGGCCGAAGCCGCTCTTGATGCCGCCGAATCAAATTACGTAAAGGCCGCGAAAGACGCGACGGTCGCGGCTTATGAAGCGGCTTACGAAACGGCGCTCGTGAATCTCGGAAAGGCTGTTCTTCGCGCTCCGGCCAACGGAATTATAAAAGAAGTGAACTACAAAGTCGGCGAAGTGATCGGCGCGACGGCGACGGACGCTTTTGCCAAGATGATTTCTTATGATTTTGTTCTGGAAGCCAAAGTTCCTGAATCCGATATTGCCAAGATTAAAGTCGGCCAAAACGCGGAAGTCGTTTTCGACGCTTTTGAGGCGGATGAGAAGTTCGGCGCGACTATTGTCTCGGTTGATCCTTCGGCAACGGTTGTGCAGGACGTGGTTGATTACGTCGTGAAACTGGCGATGGAAAGCGATGATACCCGCTTCAAGGATGGAATAAGCGCGGACCTTGACATTTTGGTTGCCCAGAAATCGGGCGTCCTTACAATCCCGGAGCGGGCGGTGAAGGAAAGCAATGGAAAAAAAATTGTGCAGGTTTTGGAAAACGGAAAACCGGCTGACCGGGAAGTAAAAACGGGAATGAAGGGGGATGAGGGGATGGTGGAGATTGCGGGCGGGTTGAAAGAGGGGGAGCAGGTGGTTACGTCGGCGAAATAGCGTAATTTTTTTATTATGTTAATCTCCGTCAAAAACCTTTGCAAAGAATATAATAACGAAGGCGTAATAACAAAAGCCCTTTGCGGGGTTTCTTTTGATATTGAAAAAGGAGAATTCGCGGCGATTATGGGGCCGAGCGGATCGGGAAAATCAACTTTAATGCAGCTTCTCGGGTTTTTGGACCGGCCGACCGGCGGAGAATATTTTTTTGAGGGCCGTAACGTGGAAGAATTCAGCGATGATGAGTTGGCGTTTCTCCGGAACCAGAAAGTCGGTTTTGTTTTCCAGTCTTTCAATCTTTTGCCCCGGACAACCGTTTTTGAAAATGTCGAACTTCCTCTTCTCTACGACGAGCGGAAAGAATCGCGCAGTCTCATTGGAAAAAAAGTTCACGAGGCTCTTATGGCGGTGAGTCTCGAACACCGAATCAATAATTTCTCCAACCAGCTTTCCGGCGGGGAACAGCAGAGAGTGGCGATTGCCCGGGCTCTTGTCAACGACCCGGCGTTGATTTTGGCTGATGAGCCGACGGGAAACCTTGATTCTAAAGCTGGACTCCAGATTATGCGGATTCTGCAGAGACTGAACGACGAAGGCCATACTATCGTGATGGTCACCCACGAAACCTATACGTCCGAACACGCCAGGAGGATTATAAAAATGCTGGACGGGAAGGTGAAAGATGATTATTTGGTGAAAAAGAGGTTGCTGGCGGACGGAGAAGAAAAATTATTAAAATAAAATAGCAAATAGAAAATAGCAAATAGCAAAAATTTGGTGTGCGCTTCCGCGCACGAACAGTTTTATATTTTATATGTATTTTTTCTATTTGCTTTTTGCTATTTAATATGAGACTCTCCGATCCTATCAAAATCGCCTGCAACAATCTCAAAGCGGCCAGGTTCCGCTCATTTTTGACGATACTTGGAATTGTGATTGGAATCGCCTCGGTGATTATTATTATGGCTATCGGCACCAGTGCTCAAGAACTCATTTTGGATCAGATGCGCGGATTGGGCTCAAATTTGATTGGTGTTCTTCCCGGAGCGGCTGAAGAGAAAGGACCGCCCGCCAGCGTCTTGGGAATAGTTATCACCACTCTCAAATACGACGATTTGAAAGCGCTGCTCGAGAGGAGCAATGTTCCCAACGTGACGGACGGAGCCGGCTATATCAGCGGCAACGACACGGTCCAGTACGGGGAAATAGACAAAAACTATACTTATCGGGGGACGACGGCCAGCTACATTGATGTCGAAAACGCCAAAATTGCCGCAGGTCGTTTTTTCACGAAAGAAGAGGAGGTCAGCCTGGCGCGGCTGGCTGTTTTGGGGTCAGAAGTAGCTTCGGATCTGTTTGAGGAAGACAGCGGCGCGATTGGAAAAAAAATAAAAATCGGTGAACAGAGCTTTGAGGTCATCGGGATTTTCGAAGAGCGGGGCTCGGCGGCCTTTTCCAATCAGGACACGGCTGTTTTTATGCCTCTTTTCACGGCCCAAAAAATTATGCTGGGGGTGGATTATCTCAATTTTATCCGTCTCAAGGTTGACAGTGAAGGAAATATTAACCGGGCGAAGGCTGATGTTATTGCCACGCTTCGCCAGCAGCACGATATCAAAAAGCCGGAGGACGATGATTTTTCAGTGCGCGATCAAAGAACAGGACTGGAAGTGATTACGAAAGTGACCGGAGCGATAAAATATTTTCTGGCGGCTATCGCGGCTATATCTTTGATGGTCGGCGGAGTGGGAATAATGAACACGATGCTTATTTCCGTCAATCAGCGCATTCGCGAAGTGGGCCTGCGGAAAGCGATCGGCGCCAAAAATTCGGTAATTATGCTTCAATTTTTGATTGAAGCAGTGGTGATTACGCTTATCGGCGGGATAGTTGGCATCATTTCCGGTATTGCAATTTCCGCTTTGGCGGCCCTCATTATTCAAAAGTTGGGCTATCACTGGCCGTTTATCGTCATTCCCTCGTCAATTCTTCTGGCAGTTTCCATTTCGGCACTGGTGGGAGTATTTTTTGGAATTTACCCTGCCCGCAAAGCCGCGAGACTCAATGTTGTTGAAGCGCTGCGGTACGAATAATTGAATATGAAAAGTTTTTTCCATTCACTATTACATTTAACAATCCGTTCTCCTCATGAATGGGCGGTTGTTTTTCGCCTGGCTCTTCGCAATCTCAAAGTGAACAGATTGCGGACGGCGCTTACGGTGCTCGGGATTGTGATCGGGATAACGTCAGTCATAATCGTCATGGCCGGCGGAGCGGGGCTCAAGAATTATGTTATGGGGCAAGTCGAGGTTTTTGGAACGGATTATATTCAGGTGGAAGTGAAAGTTCCGGGTGTTTCTGAAACTTCTTCGGAAAATATCACTGGCCGGGCGACAGGACTGGCAATCACGACACTCAAAGAAGAAGACGCTGAAGCGGTGGCGAAAATCCCGAATGTCCGGACCTGGAGCGCTGGGAACATTGATCAGGAATTGGTAAGCTATAATGGAACAAACAAAAGAGTTATTCTTTTTGGAGTGAATCCGGGCTATACGGAAATTGACCGCCAAATTCAAATGACTGAAGGATCTTTTTTTGGGGAAGGAGATGAAGCCGGTGTGGCTCAAGTGGCAGTGATTGGAGCGGGTGTCAAAAAAAGTTTTTTCGGGGAAGGGGACGCAGTCGGGAAAAATATCAAGATAAAAAACCAGAGCTATCGCGTCATCGGCGTGGTAAAAGAGCGGGGAGCGGCCGGATTTTTCAATTTTGACGACGCGATTTATGTTCCCCTCAAGACTCTTAACAAAAAGCTAATGGGTATTGATTACGTTCAGTTCATTACTTTCAAAGTGAGAGACACTTCGCGCATCGAGGAAACGGCGGTTGACATCCGGGAAGCGATGCGCAAAGAACATGACATAACCAATCCCGACAAGGAAGATTTCACGGTTATGTCGGCCGCCGAAGGAAAAGAGATGATTGATAAGGTTTTCGGAACGATAAATTATTTGCTTCTGGCTCTCACTTCCATTTCGCTTATTGTGGGGGGTGTGGGGATTATGAACGTGATGTACGTGGCCGTCACCGAGCGGACTCACGAAATTGGCCTCCGAAAAGCGGTCGGCGCCTCAAATTCGGGAATTTTGCGCCAATTTCTTTTTGAAGCCATTATTGTCACGCTTCTTGGCGGAGCGGTGGGGATTGTTTTTGGCGTGGTGGCCACTTATCTTCTCAACAATTTTCTGATCCGGCTCGGCTTTCTTCTTCAGTTTTCAGTTCCGGCCAGAACGATTTTCACCGCCGTCGGCTTTTCGGCCGTCACTGGAATAATTTTCGGAATTTACCCGGCTTGGAAAGCCTCAAGGCTTTCGCCGATTGAGGCGCTTAGGAAATAAATACTCCCGGCATAGTGAAGTATTGGCAAGCCTTTGGCTAGTCCAACCCTCTGCCGGGAGTAGGCTGACTAGCTTGGGCGGCACTGTTTGGCCCAAGCAAGCCTTCCTTGATTTTAAAATAATGCTTTTTAGACTTTTGTCAAGGCTGAAAATAAAAAAAACCTTGCCGTAGCAAGGAAAGGGTGGCTGGCAGCCAGGTAAGTTGTTTAAATAGAGAAATTTCTATTTTCTTTCGACGGTCATCCGTCATAAGGCTGCCAGCCTTTCTAAATATCAGGTTTGATATCAATTCCGCGAGCTCCGAGCACGCGGGTCTAATAAAGGTACAATTTACCAGTTTACCAGTCGAGGCTGAAAGCGGGACTTCCCTGTCAGCAAGCTTTTTAATTTTCCCCCCTCCTGGAGAACCCGCTTGCCGAACTACCTCCAACCCTAACTGGTAAGTTTATATTAGTTTATTTGCGGAACTTGTCAAGTTTTTTTAAAAATTTTATTTTTAGAGATAATTTCGGAAATAAAAAAGGGGCTTAAATAAGGGATGTTATTTTAAAAATGGCTTGTATAAGCCTCGGTTGTGCTATTTGCAATCTATCAGCAAATATCCTTTTGATTCAAAGTTTAGGGTATTGACAAAAGACAGAGAAGCTGGTAGATTGGGCTGTTATGAATAAACCCGCAAATAATCTTCCAAAAAGGTATTCCTGGAAATTCTGGCTTATATTTTGGCTGATTGCGATTCTGGCTCTTTTTGGGTGGTATGTTTTTCTTCAGATCCAAAATAAAAATATCCAGAATCTCAAGCCTCTTCTCAAAATAGCGCCTATTGGCAACGAGCGGCGCAACGAACTTCAGGTTTTGGCGGATATTTACGGGAAGGCAGGCGGCTTTAATAAAGAAAAAACTTTTCTCATTCTTTTCCAGAACGACATGGAGCTTCGCCCGGGCGGCGGATTTTTGGGTTCGTTCGGGATAGTGAAAGTGAACAGAGGGAAAATAAGCGACCTTCAGGTTCACGACACGGGAGTTTTCGACGGGCGGATTCCCGACGTTGAAACGCCGCCTTATCCGATGGGCGAAACTTTTCATATCAAAGGCTGGAAACTTCGCGACAGTAATTGGTCGCCGGATTTCGCGGCCAACGCCGAGAAAGCGGAATATTTTTACAAGCTTGGTGAGGGAACCGAGAATTTCGACGGCGTGATCGCCGTCAACACGAACGTGCTGAACTCACTCCTTTCCATCACTGGTCCGGTGAAAATTGACGAGTATCCGGGAGAATACAATAATGAGACGGCTATTCTCCAGCTTGAATACCAGGTGGAAAAAGGTTTTGCCGAACAGGGAATTGAAAAAGGCGAGCGGAAAAATATAATGAAAGAGCTGGCCGCGATTCTTGCCGAAAAAGTTCATAATTTCAGTCTTTCCCAGCAGCTGGAACTGGCCAAAGAAATCGAAAAACATCTCAAGCAAAAAGACATCCAGCTCTTTTTCAAAGATACGGAGCTTCAAGCCGAAGTTGACAATATGAACTGGAGCGGGAAAGTCAGGGATTACGGCGGCGATTATTTGATGATTGTTGATGCTAATTTGAATTCGCTGAAAAGCGACTTATGCATCAGGCGCTCTATTGATTACACAATTGATTTTCACGGGGATTTTCCGCAAGCGACTCTTCAAATAATTTATGAGCATACCTGCCGGACGCGGGACTGGATGACGACCAATTACAACGACTGGCTGCGGGTGTACGCGCCGGCCGAAACCTGGTACGAAGGCGGGGAAGTAAAAAACGGCGAAGTGAAATTCGGACAGGAGCTTGGAAAAAACGTTTTCGCGCATTCCGTTTATGTTCCGGTTGGAGAGACGAAAACAGTTGTAATGAAATATAATTTTCCCAAGGATTTTCAAAAGGACGCGTATAGCCTGATGGTTCAAAAACAATCCGGATCAGGCGAATTGCCGGTGAAAATCAAAGTCAAAAAGACGGATGGCAACGAAACTTCGGTGAAAGAAATTTTGACAGGGGATAAAATCTTTTCTTTTTGACGCGGCCTAAAATAGCATATACAAGGCAAATTATGGACAGGCGCGTTGAGAGATTGACAAAGTCGTAAAGTATGCTATTATTTTTTGTTATTTTGAAAGTCAGATTTTCATCTTAATTTTCGTGATTCAGGTAAAAATTTGGCTCTCAATATGAGAGAGCTCATTAAAATAAGGTCATAATAGGAGGTGACCGTGAAAAAAATTCCGTTATTCTTTTTTTTGGCTGTCGCCTTCGTCTTTTTTTGGGGCGGGGCAGAGGCCAGAGCGTTTTCCGGCGAAAATAGGGAATTTACCCCGGAACAGGCTATTATTGTGAATAGCGTCTTTCCGGGTTACTTACAGGGCCATGCGGCAAATATGGAGGTACTCTCCCAGAGACCTTTGCCGCCAGCGCCTCAACCAACACTGCCTCCGAGGCCGGTTGAAACGGCGAGGCCAGCCCCGAAGTCGCCCGAAGTTAGAGTGGCTTCTGTTCCGACGTCGGTGAAGCCTGCGGTTCCGGGAACTTCTGCTCTGGCAGCCAAACCAGCGGAATTAATTCCAACCCCGACGGCTAAACCCGCACCGCCGGTGTCTAATAGGGAAGTAAAAACGCAGTATTACCTCTTCGACCGGCGAGGCCCAGAAGAAGTGGGCCAACTTGCTAGCCGCTTCCGACGTGAAAGTCCGGGAGGGATGATTGTCTCGGACCTGCAGGACGCGTCTAGGGAATACGAAGTTCCTAAGGCCAGATTTTTTCGGGAGGAGTACGCGGTTCCCACCAGAGAGCTGTTGGACTCCTCTAACGCTCTGCGAATGCCAGATTCGCCGGGCTATGTCGAAAAAAAGTGAGGTGAGGTTATGTATGCCCTAAAAAAACAAACCTGTCTTGTGGCTATGGTTCTGGCGGTTCTATTTATCGCCAGTTGTGCCGGTCCGCCAGTTCAGTACCGGCACGAGGAAACTTTTTACTCTCCCTACGGGAGGAGTGCCATCAAAATCGGTGCCGCGGGAGACATAACCCGCGACGGCACCTTCGAGAAAGGTTTTGTATCGTATCACCCGTTTAACGAGGGGGCAATTGCAACCCTCATGGATGAAGAAGAAACAGTGGAGAATTATCCAAACCTTCAGCCCAAGTGTAACAACTATAAGGGGCAGCTGAAGAAGACGGTGAAGAGGACCTACCGCCATCAGGTAATTGTCCGCGGGCAGGTCGTCTATGCCTGGAACGACAATAATCCCAATTGGTGGGCTGTCGGCCTCACGAATTTAGCGGGCTGTCTCATTAATCGGGGTGTAGATGCGGCCTTTCTTGCCACGATGATGCCGACCGGCGGCGGCGACATAAATCTTGTCAATCAGCAGCAACAGCTACAAAAGCAAAAGGCTGTTGGCAAGGGCGGCCAAGGCGGCGCGGGAGGTGCTGGTGGCCTTGGAGGCTCAGCATCGAGCGGTTCGAGCTCAAGCTCGGCTGCAAGCGCATCCGCTGCAGCCGCAGCCGCAGCGGCAGCTAAAGCTAAGAAATAGATTGCATACCAGAACATGGGGTGCAGCAGACCTTCCAATCTTAAGGAAATTGGGAGGTTTTTTTATTCGTGGAAATATTTTTATGGTTTTTCCGACCGAAAATACTATATATAAGCTCTATTTAGGATGTCATGTTAAACTTTAAAAATTTTTCGTTTTTCACCTTGACAAAAAGTCTCCATTCTGCTAGCCTACTATATCCTATTTTGGATAATAATTAATTAATAATTTACCAATTATATGGTAAAGGCAAAAAAGATTAGCGGAAAAATTTTGGCAGTTGTGATCTTGGCTCTATTTTTCACTGTTGGTAGGATCGCGACAGTCAAAGCGCAATCAAGTTCCAGTTCCAGTTCTGGCTCAAGCGCGAGCTCTTCCGCGAGCGCGAGCGCCAGCGCGGACGGAGCAAGTGCAGGCGCGGGATCAAGTGGTAGCTCAAGCGCCGATTCGAGTTCGAGCTCCAGTAACAGTGGCAACTCCAGTTCTTCTTCCGATTCTTCCAGCTCTGGTTCTTCGGCCAGTTCTTCTGCCAGTTCCAGCGCGGAGGCTGATTCCGATGACGATTGCGGCAAAGATTGTGACAAAGACCACAAGCACAGACATCGTCACGACCACGACGGCAAAAAGGTTGTTATAGTGAAAACAGCGCAGAGA
>Ga0210018_1000346_pt1 | contig 23086 bp, 21 predicted proteins | sample CryGeyCG2014_010_2_FD_183967 | JGI IMG/M metagenome (GOLD analysis project Ga0210018, IMG submission 183967) | Groundwater microbial communities from aquifer - Crystal Geyser CG09_land_8/20/14_0.10 (SPAdes) (version 2) | ecosystem: Environmental > Aquatic > Deep subsurface > Groundwater | place...
CTGGAATTTCTTTAAGAGCTTCTAAATCTCCTCTTTTGTAAATTTCTTCAACATCTTCTTCCAAAGTTTCCAAAGTAATAGCTGCTTTTTGATAGGCATAGGGTTTGAAAGCCACTCCTTCCATCTCAAGGTAATTTGCTATTTCATAAAAAATTTTAGCTATTTCTTGGTTTTTCATAACCCTACGAATTAAAATGGGAATCTAAGGGGAAAAATTGGTGGAAAAATTTTATCCCGCGGGGCAATCTCTTTATGGATAAGTAAAAGAAGGAAGGCTGAAATTATATTAAAAGTTCCAACCAAAATAAAAATTACATTAAATCCAAAGAGGGCCACCAGTATACCGCCAATTGCTCCGGCAATTCCTGCCCCAAATCCCAAAGAAGTACTTTCTGTCCCCCACTCAAAAGCTTCCTTTCCTTTATCAATATGCCTAGTAAAAATAGCAGCCCAAGAGGGAACAACCATTGCCATCCCAATAGCATGAAGAACTTGAAATATGTAAATATGCCAAGGCAGGGAGGAAAATAAAAATCCAAAAGGAGTAATTCCTGTTAAAAAAGTGCCAAAGACCATAAACCAAAAATCGTCTTTTTCGCCGTGGTTTTTATCCAAATATCTACCGATTGGAATTTGCAAAAAAGATTTGACAATCCAATAAGTAAGAGAGGCAAAACCAGCGATTTCGGCTCCTTGAGCTGGATTTCCAAAAGCAATTTTTTGAACCAAAAATATTGCAAAGACCGGAGCTAATAATCCCCATCCCGAATTTAAAACAAAATCACTGGCTATTAGAATTTTTATAACCTTATTAATAGTTTTTAGCATACCCCGTAGAAGAATTTCGAATGAAAAATTTCTTCGAAATTTTCTTTATTTGCCCCGTAGGGGCTTTCGAAATTTCTCTACGGGGCATGATTAATTTATTTTATCTCATTACTCTCAATCTAGGAAGTGTTTCAACAAAAGCTCGGGAGGTTAGCCCGAGCAAATTAATCAACATCTGTTCCAAAATTCACTTAAATTTTTTTAATCTCTTTTCTCTTTCTCAAAATCTTTCTTCCGTACCAAATAACAATTCCGAAAGGTATCCAGACCACTGCCCAAACAATAACTTTAATCGCAAAATAAGAAAATCCTCGCCAAAATCCCAAAACACTTTTCCAGGTTTGAAGTAAAACATATTGTGGTCTCCATTTTTCGGCTGGTGGAATCGGTAATAATTCTTCTGAAAGGGCAAGATTTACAGTAATAGTAGCCATCTTTGCACTTTGCTCTAAATATTGCATCCTACCCTTTATCCTTTCAATTTCTTCTCGAGTTCTTGTTAATTCTCTCTGAACTTCCAAAACTTCAGAAATTTTTCCTGATCGTTCCATTATTTTCAAAAGCTGAGCCTCTGATGCTTCTAAATTTCTTAACCTGGATTGTAAATCAATATATTCCTCAGTCACATCTTGGCCTTGGGTTCCTTCGTAAGTTACTCTTTCTGCTAACCCTCGAAAATAGGTCATTGCTTCGTCGAAATCTTCGGCCGGAACCCGAACGGTGACAAAACCAGAAGGAATTGTTTCCAATTCAGTTAAACTACTACTTACTACCCAACCGCCTTTTTCTTGAGTATATTTAATAATCTTTTCTATCGAATCTTTAATATTCTTTACTACCATATTCATTGTTCCTGTCTTTATTACTAAGCGAGAAGGGGCTTCGGATTTTTCTTCAGTTCCACCGCCTTTTTCTCCTAAAAATTCCAATGCTTTCAATGGACTTTCCATTTCAACCTTTGGAACATAAGTCATTCTTTTTCCTGTCAGAGAAATAAAAAATAACCCAATCAAAATCAATAACACTACCAAAGAAATCATGCCAAATATTCCAAGGGCTTTCCAAATTTTATCTTTCATAAATAAATTTAAATTTTATTCAATTAGAATTTCGACCTTTGTTATTTATTACCTTCGCAACAATTTCTCTTTCTCTTGGCCGATTATCGAAGTCAATTAAAATGAGGTTTTGCCATTGACCCAAAACTAGTTCTCCATTCTCAATTGGAACAGTTAAAAATGGTTTAATTAAAGCCGATCTGATATGAGAAGGAGTATTTTTATCTCCCCAGGTTTCATCATGATGATAAGGTCTATTTGAAGGAACTAATTTTTCCAAAAACTCCTTAAAATCTTCAAGCAGGTTTGGATCATTCTCAATTGTAGTTAACCCTACAGTTGAACCGGGACAAGATATTAAACAAATCCCATCTTTGACTTTAGAATTTTTTATAATTTCAGAAATTCTATCAGTTATATCAATAATGTCATTAAATCCCTTAGTAGAAATATTAAATTTCATGATTTTTATTTTTAAATAAAGTAATTTTTAATAAATTTAAACCGAGCCGAAAAAGAATTAGCAATCCAAACAAAGCCAAAATTGTTTCTGCTCCCCTGATAATTAAAGTGAAGACTACTCCTGTACCAGCCCCAAAACCTAGAGCATCAAAAGAAAAAGCTTGAACTACATCATGGGATCCAATTGAGGCTGGAATCGGAATCATTGTTGCTAAATACAAAAACCCGTTAATGGTTAAAGTCGAAAGCGGACTAATGTTCTTACCTAAAAAAGATACTAAAAGAAAGGTTCTCAAAAACATAATTACTTCTTCGAGAAAAGCTAAGCCAAATCCTTTCCAGAAATGGGCCTTTTTGGGTTTAAAAAAAGTAAAAATTTCTTTTTCTATCTCAAGGGGTTCCATATCTTTGTATTTAAAGTTAATTAATCTTATAAAAAATTTTGCCATGCTTTCCTTTTTAAAAACCTTAAAATAAAAGAAAAAAATCCCAACCACCCAAAAGAAAAATACTCCTCCAAAAATTATTCCCAGTTTCTGGGGCAGACTACTGGCTTTCGAAAGGAAAAAAATCATTCCCAAAAAAACAATTATTAAATTAGTAGTCCAGTCTAAAATCCGATCTATTATTACCGAAGCCATTCCCTTTGTCCAGGAAAGATATTTTTTTTCTTTCAAAAGATAACTTCGGAGAACTTCTCCTCCCATTAAAGCAATTGGGAAAAAATACATGACTGAAAAACCGGCAAAATACGGCCGGAAAAGATTCCGAAAAGAAATCTCGGTTCCTAATCCCTTGAGAATTTCTTTCCATTTCCAAATGCAAATTAAGGATAATAAAAAAGTTAAACCTAAAATTACCATTCCTTGCCAGCCGGTAAAGACCAAAAGAGCATTTTTTATTGCCCGCCAACCTACGAATTTAATGATCCAGATAAATAGCCCTATTCCAAGAAAAAGGGAGAGTAAAAAAAGTAAAAAATTTTTCAAATTCATATTAAATATTATATCTAAATTTTGACAAAAAACAAAATCCCTAAAATCGAGGGATTTTGTCCGGTTCAAACATCTACTTTTATTCTACTTCATCAAATTGCCTTGCCCCCACACCAAACTTGGTGTGGGGGCTTGTCAATTTTTTGTTGAATCTTTTTCAACACTTCTCTGGCTCTATCAATTCTCACTTTCTTTTCTTTGACTAAAATTTTGGCAATTTTATCTATTATTTTTCCTTTGGCTCCGGCGGCTATTGCCACATTTTTAGCATGTAAAGACATATGACCCCTTTGAATGCCTTCTTTAACTAACGCCCGAAGAGCAGCGAAATTTTGAGCTAATCCCACAGCAGCAATAATTTCTGCCAATTCTCTGGCTGTTTTTATTCCTAAAATTTTGAGATTTATTTTGGCAGTGGGATGAACATTGGTTGCTCCGCCAACAATTCCCACTGCCAGGGGCAGTCTAATGTGTCCTGCCAAGTCACCGTCTTTGTTTCTTTGCCAATCAGTTAGAGGAAGATATTTCCCGGTCATTGCGGCAAAAGCATGAGCGCCGGCTTCAACTGCTCGAAAATCGTTGCCGGTAGCGATTAAAACCGCATCAATGCCGTTCATTATGCCTTTATTATGAGTGGCGCATCTATATGGGTCGGATTTAGCAAATAAATAACCCTGTATAATTCCATCAACAACTTTTTTACCGCCGATTACTTTTTTACTAAAAACCGCTTCAGCCCCAGCTAACCTTTGAGTGGCTAAATTGGAAACAATTCTGAGACAAACCTTTCCTTTGGTAATTCGTTCTATAAATGGCGCTACTGCCTCAGCCATAGTATTGACAACATTGGCACCCATCGCATCTTTAACATTAACTAAGAGATGCAAAATCACCATCGGACCTGTTTTGGTATCAATAATCCTCACTTCAATATCTTTTGCCCCACCGCCGAGCTTCAAAAGTAACGGGTCTTTTTTATTAGCAATTTCTAAAATTTTCTTTTTATTTTTGAGGATATTCAGTTCAGCTTTCGCGAGATTAGATACGTTTACGACTTGAACCTGACCAATCATTACAGGTTCTGTCGAACTGGTTTTAAAACCGCCTTTTTCTCTTGCCATTTTGGCTGCATTACTTGCCGCCGCCACAACCGACGGCTCTTCAATTGCCATGGGAATTAAATAATCTTTACCGTTAATCAGAAAATTAGTGGCAATGCCCAAGGCTAAAGGCATCGCTCCTACAACATTTTCGAGCATTCTTTCCCCAATTTCCCCTAAAGCGCCTCTATTAGAAAGAATTTTTATTTCCTCTTTATTTAAACCAGCAAAATCCTCTAAAACCTTTAATCTTTTTTTAAAACTCAATTTATAAAATCCTGATATTCTTGAACTTCTCCCCCCCACCACTTTATGTAGATGTTCAATTTTTTTTAAAATTTTTTGAAATTTCATGGCTTGAAAACTTGTTTTTGAATTTAGTATAAAGTGGTGGGGGGTTCATCTCTTTTTCCCGCCATTGTTTATATTCTTCCATTGTTAGTTCTTTGCCCTGTTCTAATTGTTCTCTTAAATCGCTTTGAAAGCCGTTAATCAAAACCTGACCTTTAATAGCTAAAGAACCCGCTCCGCTGCCAAATCCGCAAATACCAATGACTTCGCCTTTAGAGGCTTGCTCTAGAGCAGCTATTAAACCGATAAAAACATTGACATTATAAGAATTGCCGATTTCAGGATGATATTTTCCCAAGACTGAGAAAACTTTTTGTTGATAGAATTTCTGAAATTCTGGAATTGCCCGGACTTGGTCAATCTTTTCTTTATATTGCTTATAAAGCTCGGGTTTTGCCATTACTTCTTTCAAACTGGGTCGGCTTTTGTCTTTGGTTTTATAGTGCTGCCATAATACTGTTGTTGCCCATTCAGCGAATTTTAAAAAGGGGCAATGAAAATCTAAAAAATCCAGATAATCAATAACGGTCTGCCCTTTTTCATTCAAACTCTCGACTATCTCTCGATTATTATTTTCCCAATCCAAAAGAGATTGTTTAACGCAATAAAGATAAGTAATCTTAATGAGCCTGTCATCGAGCTGAGGCATGGGATAAAAATGCCAAGGAATTTTGAAGTCATCGATGTCAGCCATATAAACCCCAACATTTTTGTAATCCAAACTTAAAAGTTCAGCTTCTGGCTCAATTCTCGCTGCCACGGCGGCTGAACCTTGAGTTACTTCGGCTTCAGGTTCATTTTCTTGATAAATCGCTCTATCTACTGCCACAACAATTACCGGTTCTTTTGTCCCGGCGCTAATCTTACAAGCAGCCACTACACTCTGGATTCCTCCCAGGCAGGCAAAGGTGGTTGGGATGCAAAGGACATTATGAAGCCCGAGTATTTCTAAGGTTTTTAGAGCAATCTCGGGTTTGCTGGCATCAGGATTTGATTCGGTGGCAAAGAAAAATGTTTTGACATCTCGGTATTCAATTTTCTTAATAGCTCGGACAGCTAATTCGGGAAGGCTTTCTTCATAGGGAATTCTTGCTCGCTTCACTTTTAACCCTTTTGTTGCTTTTTCTGGATCCATTCCTCGGTGATTGGCTATTTTTTCTACAGAAATATAAGTCCTCGGAACTTCTATTCCTATTTGGCTTATTCCTATTTCAATTTGACTTAATTTTTTTTCTTCCATAATTATTATTCAATTTTAACTCCTTGACCTGGAATTTTCGCCTCAATAATTTTCCCTCCAGCCTTTTCAATCGCTTTATTTATCTTATTAAAATTATCTTTATCAGCAATGGCAATCATACAATCTCCGCCGCCGGCTCCCGACAATTTAGCGCCAAAAGCCCCGGCTTTTAAGGAAGCTCTTATCAAATTCTCTAACTCTTTTGAACTCACACCTAATTCTCTCAAAAGTTCTTGATTTTGATTCATAAGCTTGCCAACTTTCTCCCACCTTTGATTTTCAATTTCAATTTTTGCCAAATTTACTATTTTTTCAATTTCATCAAAAATTTTATTGATCTTTCTGGGCTCCTGCGATAATTTATTTGAAACCATTTTTATTAAAGTGGGGGTGTCAGCCTTAATCCCTGTATAGCCAACAATTATTGGCAATTTATCAACCTTAATTTCTTCAATTATTTTCCCCCCAGTTAAAAAATACAAAATTCCGCCATAAGCTGCACTCGCTACATCAAATCCCGACCCTACGCCTTGAATATCTAAAACTGTTTTATAAGCCAGTTCAAATAATTCTTTTTTATTTATTTGGATGCCAAACAATTCTGCTAATCCTTTAATCGTTGAAACGGTGACTGCTGAAGAACTACCTAAACCGAATTGTTTAGAAAACTGGCTTTTTGTCTTAATCTCTAAGCCGCTTTTTGTCTTATATTTTTCAAAAAATTTTTTAACTGCAGTTAAAACAAAACTAATTTCTTTTGGCTGGGGTCCCTTTAAATCTTTTGGAGAAATAAGAAAATTTTTAATATTGATATCTGGTGCATTTAAACAAATTTTTTCATCATCTCTTTTTTTCAATCCAACACTTATTCTTTGATCTACGGCAGTAACAAGACATGGTCTTTCGTAGACAACTGCATGTTCTCCAAATAACATCAATTTTCCTGGTGCTGAAACTTTAATCATATTAATAAATATAATTAAAATAAATGTTTATCAATTAATCTTACGCCTTTTCCTGGTTTTGAAACAATAATCCTTTTTATCCCTTCAATATTTTTTAATCTTTTTTTGATTTCCGAAACATCTTTTTTGAGACAAATTATTTTCACTTGGGGACCTGCATCAATTGTAAAATAGCACTCTAAACCTCCTTCCCGCCAAAAAATAACACTCTGGATAAGTTTTAGTGTTTGGGGCAGCCAATAAATTATCGCCGGCTTTGTAGTGAGCATTAAAGCATGCATCTTTAAGCAGTTGTATTCAGAAAAAGAACCAACAGAAGTAAAATCCTTTTTCAATATACCTTTTCTAATTATTTCTAAATCTTGGTTTACTGTTTTTAGCCAGCCTTTGTAATATGGACAGGTTTCAACTGTCTGAGCCATTCCGGCCCTGCTTCCAACTTTCTTTTTTTTCTCAGTTAAAATCGAGGCAATGATTCTAAACTCTGGCCAATAGTTTTCATCTGCTATTGGCCTAGCATAAGAATCTGAGCCATCTTCTTTTTTGCCTTTTAACCATTCCACAAAGCCACCAAAAATTGAACGGCAGGCAGAACCAGAACCCTGACGGGCTAAAATAGAAAGTTCTTTTTGATTTAAATTCAAACCGGCTGCTTTTGTTGCTGCCAATGTTATTGCAGCTAATCCACTGGCTGAAGAAGCCAAACCAGCAGCAACAGGAAAATTTGATTTGGAAACAACTTTTACTTTTTCTTTTATACCGGCTATTTTTTTTATTCTCTCTAAGTGTCCCAAAATATCTTTTTCGTCTTTTACCCGAGCGCCAGCGAAGGGGAGAGAAGAAGATTTATCTTCTTCGATCTTTAGTTCTTCATCATTTATAATTATCAAATCTCTCTCATATCTATCAGAAAATTCAACTGTTGTTATTGTAAAAAGTCCCTCACATGTCATTGAGATAGAACCATTATGGGGCAAAATTAATTCTTTATTTCTTTTCCCCCAATATTTAACTAAAGCGATATTTGCATTAGCTTGAGCAGTGGCTTTTACCCCGTTAGAAGTTTGCATATGTATTGCTGGCCAAAAAAGAGCAAAGGTTCTTTTTTGGCGTGGGTTTAATCAAATAAAGTAATTGTTTAAGTTTTAACATATTTAACCGTGGCAAACTTCTAACGGGGTGAATAAAATTAAATTATTTTTACTCCTTCCACTCCAAGTTTTGTCCAAAAAGCATCAAAACCATTATCCTTAAAAATTTTTATCAAACCAGATGCCTCTTTTTGACTTTTGGCCAAAACCAAACAGCATCCCCCACCCCAGCCGCCGGTTGGTTTAGCACCTAAAGCTCCATTTTTAAAAGCCAAAGAAATTATTTTATCGAGTCTTTTAGTTGAAATTCCAAGTTTTTTGAGTTCTTGATAATAATTCGTCATTAAACTTCCTATTTTTTCGAGCTTTTTTAATTTTAAAGCTTTAATCCCCAAGCGAGATATTCTGTCTAATTTGTCTAAAATCGAATCAAACAATTTCGGTTTTCTCTTTTTCAGCTTGCTGACAAAAGAGACAATTTCGCCGGTGCTGGCTCGCTCTCCACTATCAACAACAATTAATGGAAGTTTAAAATTAATATTTAAAGGCAGGATGCCTTTTGATTTTTGGTATCGAATATAACCGCCGTAAGTAACAATAGCGCTGTCGATCCCGCTGGGAATTCCGCTATGTGCCATAATGTCGCCTTCGTAAGCAAAATTACAAATTTCATTCTTTGTTAAATTTTTATTAAGAAACTTTGAAACAGCTAAAGCAATGGCGGCGAAGGTAGCTGAACTAGAACCTAAATTCTTTGGGATTTCCGATTCAACTGAAATATCAATATCCGAAAATCCATACTTTCTCATAATTTCTCCTATTACAATTAAACGGGGAGAGAGAAAATCTTTCTCCATAATTTTTTCCATTTCCTGAAAATCTCCTCTCGTTTTCAATCCCTCAAATTTTTCTAAAAGTTCGAATAATTCTTTCTTTGAAAAACTCTTTTCCAAATTAAAGTCTTTTGATAAAAATCTTATTCCTCTTTCTCTTTTATCAACCGTCACCCGAACTTTTTTATCAACGGCCGCCGCAATGCCCAATTTATCATAAACAACTGCATGTTCGCCAAACAATATTATTTTTCCCGGCGCCGAAGCAATTATCATTTTAGCAATTACATTAAAGCTATTTATTTACAAAAATTCTTTAAGGTTTTTGCGTTCTCTACTGCGTATCCCGCAAAATCATTGTTAAAATAGACAAACACGTCTTTATTTTGCTTTAGACGTTTTTTTATCTTTTGAGATAAGAAGTTTAGCTCTTTTTTTGTGTACAGTGCCAATATATAACTTTTTCATTGAGTCTTTATTAGATAAAATTTACTTTCAAGAAAAGAAGTGATTTGCGGGGCAACTTCATTCCATTTATATTCATGGGTTATGTATTGATTTGAAATCTGAGATAAAGAAAGATTTTCGGCTAAAATTTTTGCTAAAATCCATCTCAAAGGCGCCTTGATTAAGCTCGATATTAAAATTTTTATCTCCCCTTTTGATAAAGCATCTTTACCTCCGTTGTCTAAGCGAAGCACATTTTCAAAATCTTTAGATTTTGCCCAAAAAGGTGTTCCCGCTTCGATAACCAAAACATTGTCTTTTGAGTTATTTGAGATTTTTTTCATTGTCTCATTAACGAAGGCTCCTCCATTAGATAACCCAGTCATAATTATTTTTTTTCCAGGATTTTGCCTTAGATATTCATTAATATCCCCTGCCAATTTTTCAGCTTGATCCTGAAAAGATTGTCTCATCTCTTTTACGGCTGTAATTTTTCCAAAAAAATTATTTTTTGTCCTTTCGTAAGGAATAACAACCGAATTTAACCCAAGTTCAGTCAAGGTTTCCTGAATTCCTTTTATTATCGGAGCGAAATCTTCTGCTTTATCAAAAGGGGTGTTCCCCCATCCTCCGGAATTAAAAATAATGATAACCTCCTGGGGAGATAAGGTTGAATTTAAAATTTCTTGAAATTGAAAGTTTTCGGGAAATTTAGTGGGAGCAAAAAGAAAGACTAAACTGGCTAAAACAATTGAGGTAAGAATAATTTTCTTAGTTTTCCCCATTTCTAATAGAATTTTTCTTTTAGGGTATCGAGGAATTCGAGAATAATTGGATCTTCGCATTTTTCAAGGGCCCATTCCCACATCCAATCAATTTGTAATTTTTTATCTTTTTTCCAATACAGAAGTGCTTGAAGCAAAACAGACATCGCATTAACCTGATTTAAAAAACGGGCCTCGGCAGAACTAACGGTTCTATATTCATCAAAAAGCCGAATTATCTCTTTCTTAAAAGGATTTCTTAATTTTAGGGTGAGTTTTTTTAGGGCTTTTCTTTCTTTTTTGTAATGCTGGAAATGAATTTTCTCCTTTTCTTTTCTTGGGAGATGAAGCCATTTTTTAAAAATCTCTTTTTTCTCTCCTCCTTTAGCTAAGATAGTATCGTAAGGAGTGAGGTCATTCGTATAAACTGCGGCTATTTCATGACAAAGAGCCATTTTAAGTAATCTTTCCATATTGAGTTCTTTCTTTTCTCTACCAAAAATCCAGGCCATTAGAGATACCGAAAATACATGCCCGGCTACTGTCTCTAAGGGATCTTTTACCCCCAATAAATGCCAAATTCTTCTTGGGAGTTTTTTTAGTTTTCCGATTTCTAAAAGAAGATCTAAAATACTTTCCAATTCTTTTAGGTATTTCACTTTCCACCCATAAAATTTTTTTTGAATAACTTTCAAAAATTCCAAAAGTAAGGGGTCATCTATTGTTTCTTCTGCTTCTTCCCACCAAGGGGTTATCCAAGCTCTTTTTTTAACATCTAAATGGCAAATTGCCTCAATCATTCCCATTATCTGGTCTATTTGTTTGGCAAATTTCCCTTCTTTTGTAAATTTTTTTTCGTAATTGAGCCAGGAAGTAAGAATTTCTTTTCTTATATCTTCTTTTAATGGTTTTATTAATTTTAAAAGGGCATTTTCTTCTACTTTAAATTTTTTTCTCGCCCGCTCTTCTTTTTCTTTAATAGGAAAACGAATCCACCTTTTTAAAATTTCTTTCCTTTTCTCTTCATCTTTTGGTAATAATCCCCAAAAGGGAGTCATATCTCCAGCAAAAACTTCGCAAATATCGTGAGATAAAGAAATTTTAATTAGTTTTTCAATGTCTAATTTTTTTTCTTTTCCCAATAGCCAAGCGGCAAAAGCGATTATAAAGGTATGTTCGGCAACTGTCTCTGGTTTTTTAACCCCTAACCAAATCAAACCAGTTCTTGGTATTTCTTTTAACTTACTGATTTTGATTAAAAAATTAAGAATTTCTTTCATGAAAAAAAATATGCTCAACTTCAGTTGAGTATATCATAATTTTTCAAAATTTAAAATTTATATCACGATAAATGATACCGGATTTTTTTAACTTTATAAACCACTTTTATTGGAGAGGTTATCACCACTTCTTCACCAATCTTTTTTCCTAAAATCGATTTACCCACCGGAGACTCAGAGGAAATCTTCCCTTCGCCGGGATTAGCTTCCAAAGTTCCAACAATCATAAATTCATTAATTTGGCCATCCGCTTCTTCTAAAGTAACAGTTGCTCCCAAATCAACAATATTTTGTTTTTCTTTTGGAGGATTTTTAATTAACTCAATATTTTTTAGGATGTATTCTAGTTCAGCTATTCGCGACTCCAAGAAATTTAAATCTTCCTGAAAAGAAAGATATTCAGGATTTAAATCCTCAGAATGCCAAATTTTAGGAGATTCTCCTTTTATTTTAGCAAATCTTATTTTCTTTAATTCTTGATATTCTCTCTCTATTTTTGCCAATCCTTCTTTAGTTAAATAGAATTTTTTTGCCATATTAAAGCGTAAGAACCTCCAGTTTTGGAGGTTCAGTAGTTTTTGAGTATTTAATTTTTAATTTTTAACGTCTCTTTTTCCTACCGAACCCCAAAACCAAGCCTTTTGTAAGAATGACAACAAAATAATAAACCCAACAATTATATCTGGTTAAGGGATTTATAAAATTAATTTTCTTTATCTCATTCATCTTATCTTTTAATATTTAATTATAAGCCGCCAAGAAATCCTGTCAAGTCTCTCCAACTAATTGTTAGTTTATTATATCAAGATGCCTTGTCAAGAGTGTTTGAAGAATCGTAAATTTTGACTTAAAATAAAAATGTGCCAACTCTTATCCTAACTTCGACAACTGAACATTTAGCCCCGAAGCAGAACAAGTTCGCTACGGGGCAAGCAAAAAATATTCTAGCCAGAACTAAGGATTTTGAGATTGTTTTTCCTGATTTAAGTAGGGATGGAAAAAGATATTTTCCCGACGGAGAAATTTACATGAAAATATTTAAAGCCAACAAACTAAGAAATAAAAGAGTTATTGTTTTGCATTCCGGAGCACCAGAACCAAACGAGGGATTAATTGAGTTAGAATTAATTTTACAAATTTTGAGAGATAATAATGTAAGACCAGAAATATTTTTCTCTTATTTCCCTTACGGAATGCAAGATAAAGTTTTTGAAAAAGGGGAAACTAATGTTGCTGAAAATCTAATCGAAAAATTAATAAATTATTACAAGGTTAAAAAAATTTATGTCATCGACCCTCATTTTGGTGGACGAAAATGGATAAAAAAATACCCACTTATCGATGTCTCGGCGATACCAATTTTAATTGAAGCAGCTAAAGGAGATTTTGGTGAGGATATTTTGTTTTTGTCGCCGGATATTGGGGGGAAAAGAAGAACAGGGGTCTCGGAAGGAATGAAAAAAGAGCGATTAACCTCATTTAAGGTAAAGATGGTTTCTCCTGAATTAAACTTCAAAGGAAAGGTAATTGGAGTAATTGATGATATGATAAAAACTGGCGGAACTCTTTTAAAGTTTCAGGAAATTGCCAAAAAATCTGGAGCAAAAAAGATTATTGCTTTGGTTACTCATGGAGTGATATCAAGCGGTGTTTCAAAAATTAAGAAAAAATATTCCAAACTTTATTTAACAAACACTATCAAACAAAAGGAGTCAAATGTTGATATAACTGAGTTAATTTTAAAAAATCTTTCTAAAACATGATAGAAATCGATGGTGCAACTTTGGAAGGCGGAGGGCAACTGATGAGAACAGCGGTAGCTTTGGCAGCGGTTACTAAAAAGCCCTGCCGAGTTTTTAATATTAGAAAGAATCGCCCAAAGTCAGGGTTAATGCCGCAACATCTTTTGGGAATTCAGGCTTTGGCCCAGCTTTGTAAGGGAAGATTAGAGGGAGATTATCTCGGTTCAGAAGAAATTAAATTTTATCCCGGCCAAACTTACAGAGAGCGGATCTCGATAAATATTCCCACGGCGGGGAGCATCACTTTGGTTTTGCAAGCTTTAATTCCCCCGGCCTTATTTGCTTCAACGCCTATTAAAATTTCTTTTGATGGCGGAGCTACTGACACTTTTTTTTCGCCAACAATTGATCATTTTCGCTATGTTTTTCTAAAAATTTTAGAAAAGATGGAGGCAAAAGTTGAAATTAATATTTTAAGACGGGGTTATTATCCAGAAGGCGGGGCAAAAATAGAAGTTACGGTTTTCTCACCGAATTTAAAAACCCTCAATTTAACTGAACGAAGTTCTCTAAAAAAAATTTTAGTAATTTCCGGAGCCTCAAATGTCTTGAAAGATAAAAAAGTGGCTGAAAGACAAATTGCTGGAGTGAGAGAAATTTTGGGAAAATTGAAATTACCGATGGAAGAAAAAATTGAATATTATGATACCCGCTGCCCGGGAAGCCAGATATGTTTGGTTGCCGAGTTTGAAAATACAGTAATCGGAACCGATAATTTGGGAAAATTAGGAAAAAGAGCCGAGGACGTCGGCAAAGAAGCGGCTCTTGAATTATTAAAAGAACAAAAATCTGGGGCATGTTTAGATAAACATTTAGCGGACCAAATTTTGCCATTTATAGCTTTAGCCTCTGGGAAATCTCAGGTCACCGTTTCGGAAATCACAAATCACTGCCAAACCAATATCTGGGCAATCGAAAAATTTATTGAAGGGAAATTTGAAATAAAAGATAATCTAATCAGTTGGGTCCCAAAATAAAAAGAGGGCGGTTGAATAACGCCCCAGAAATTTACTCACCGGGTGGAGGTAGAATGATTTTTTCTGGTTCAAAGATTACACGACGTGGACCTTTTTCAACTTGGCCAAGTTCAAAGAGTTCGTAATCAGCTCTCTTTCCGATATCTATTGTACGCTCTACTTCGTGAGGTGGAACAAATATGTAATAGCCGCTTCCCCAGTTAAAGGTTGTTAAACAATCTTTAAGAGTTACTCCTAGTTCTCGCATAAATAGGAATAGAGGCGGTATTTCGTCAAACCAACTGTGGATACGATAGCTGAATGGTCGTTTGTCAAAGGCTATTTTACCTACACCGCTACCAGTGCCTGGCAAGAAAGCATGAATATCTACGTTCTCTTCCAGGAGTGACTCAGTTAAGGCTACATATGGTCTAGTAGGAATAAGAGCTTCTTCGCCAAGAATGTTACCGTCGGGTAATTTCGTTAGGAATTTTTCTGGAAGAGACAGGGCGCGTTTGATGACCAGCGAAATCCCGTTGATATGGAGACCTGATGATTTGACTCCGATAATACGATCACCGACTTGGAGTTTGCAGCCAGTAATCTTTCTTTCTTTCGGAGCAATAATGCCCACCATACACCCGCTTAATACAGGCGCACTCACTACAGGTGATTCAGCTCTCACTAAATAACGAAGTGCTGATGATTCACCGGCCGGCAAAGCCACTCCGCAGATTTCACATGCACGATAGAAACTTTCTGCCAAATCATTGCTTCGTAACTCATCTGTTCCCCAATCATAACTATTAGCCGCTACTTCGTCAGTATAAATGACTGGCATCGCTCCCTGAGCAATTATATCGTTACCGGCAGCCAACATGGTATCAATGCCTATCCCTTCATAGTAACTTCTACCGGTACCCGCATATTGACGCATCCATTCGGAAATCCAATCTTTATTACCAAGTCCCTCATTAGTCTGAACCCAGCTATGAGAATGTGGGCCACGATATTCAAAGACAGCCCCATGAGCTCCGACCGTTTCCTCGTCAACAAAAACTCCTCTTTTATTCGGGAAATGAAGCGTTCTCTTTCCTACGGCTTGCATAGCCTTTCTGAAAATTTCAGCTTTAGTATAATCTACTCCAGCTTGAGCATATTCTCTCGACATTTTTCTCATCCTCCTTCTATTTTATTTTTAAGTTGCAATCATAGTTGCCTCCCGCAACTAATTTAGATTATACCATCTTATTGAAATGGTCAAGAAAATGGCATTAGAAAAAATTTAAGGAGTAAGTCTCTTTTTTAAATGGCCATAATAAATTTGTTTTACAATCTCACTGGCAAAAAGATAGGCTAAAATCAGAGAGAAAATTATTAGTAAAGAGGAAGGGAGAGGAGAGGTGAAATGGAAGAAATTTTTTCCAAAATTGGTGAATGGTAAGATTAATGTTAGGGTTGAGGTTAAAATTGACAAAAAAATTAAAAATCCAGCTGGTTTTTTCGCCATTAAGAAAAATCGTCTTGTTCTAATTGAGAAAATAAGGGAAATTTCAGTCAAGACACTCATCGTGAACCAAAGGGTTTGAATTAGACTTTCATTTTGGCCATAAAAAATTCCCAAAAATGTGAAATCGAAAATAGAACTGATTATGGCTAAAAAGATAATTAGGGGAAATATTTGATTTAATCTGTACATTTTTGGCTTTCTTAATTCCTCAACATCGACGCTATCTCCAGCCAGAGAAATTAAAGGAAAATCTGACAAAAGGTTAACTAATAAAATTTGTGCCGGCAACATTGGTAAGAAGGGCAAAATCAGTGACATGGTGGCAACTGAATAAAAATTTCCAAAATTGCTGGAAAGGGTGCATTTTATGTATTTATTAATATTGGCAAAGATATTTCTTCCCTCTCTAATTCCCTCAATGACTATTCTTAAATCAGTTTCCAATAATAAAATATCTGAAGCTTCTTTTGAGACATCAGCTGCTCCCTTTACGGCTATCGCAACGTGAGCAATTTTTAAGGCGGGGGCATCATTAATTCCCTCTCCCATAAATCCAACTTCATATTTTTTCTGAAGAGATTTTATAATTTTCAATTTTGTTTCGGGAGCAATTCTGGCAAAGACCCGGAATTCTTCACATTTTTTCTCAAATTCATTTTCAGAAAGCGAGTCTAAGTCTTTTCCCAAAATTACTTTTTTTGGGTCATCAATCAATCTAACATCATTTGCCACTTTCCCAGCCACTTCAGGGGCATCACCAGTTAAAATTTTGATTTGAACTCCAAGTTTTTTTGCCAGTTCAAGAGTAGCTTTTGCTGTTTTCTTTAGAGGATCCAAAAATGTAATATAACCTAAAAATTTTAAATTCCTCTCATCTTCTTCAGAATATTCTTCTTTATCAAAAAATTTGTAGGCAATTGCCAAAATCCTTTTTCCTTCCTCACCCTCTTTTTTTAAATTTTTTTCTATTTCTTCTTTATTTAAATTTCCTTCAATTTCTAAACACCTTTCCAAAATTTCTTCTGGCGCCCCTCTTAAAATTAAAATTTTATTTTTATTTTCACCTTCGATAAGAACACTATTCATTTTTCTTTTTGGATCAAAAGGAATTTCAAAAAGGAGTTTATATTTCTTTAAAATCAATCTTTCTTCCTTTTTAGTTTTTTGGAAAATAGCAATATCAAAAGGGTTTCTCAATTTTCTTTTTTCTAAAAATTCTGAGGCTAAAAAAGCAAAATTTAGACACCTTTCTTTATCCACCGAGATTACTTCCTCAATTTTTAATTTATTCTCAGTTAAAGTGCCCGTTTTATCAGTACACAAAATTTCCATATTCCCCAAATCTTCAATTGCTGACAATCTTTCCATCACTACTTTTTTTCTTGCTAATCTCAAAGCTCCTCTGGAAAGAGCCGAACCAACAATAACCGGCAGGGCTTCGGGAACTATTCCCACAATGAGGGCAAGGCAAAAAATGGCAAAATCGGATTTGGGAATTTCTTTTTTAATTAAAAAACTAGCTAAAAAGACAGCCAAAATTGTGAAAAGAACTGTTTTTAGAATAACCTTTGAAAAATCAGCCAACTCTTTTTCATAGATACTTGGCTTGGCTGTTTCGGCAGTTAATTTGGCAATTTTACCAAATTCAGTATTTTTACCTGTGCCAATGACAATTCCTTTTGCCTTGCCAGAAATTACCGAAGTTCCAGAAAAAGCAATATTCTTCGCTCCAAAAATTTCCTTTGATTCTTTTTCTAATGGTTCAGAAATTTTCGCTATGGGCTGAGATTCACCGGTTAAAGTTGATTCATCGACTAAAAAATTTTTTGATTCAAAAATTCTGAGATCAGCTAGAACAATATCCCCGGAATCTAACAAAACTATATCTCCGGGAACCAAAAACTTTTTGTCAATAAATTTTTCTTTTCCCTCTCTCAAAACCTCAACCTCTTTTGGCAAGTATTCTTTCAAAATGGAAATTGCCCTCTGGGCCCTGAATTCTTGAAAAAATCCTAAAAAAACATTGATAAAAGCAAAAACGAAAATCAAAATTCCATTTATTTTTTCTCCGAAAATAAGGGCTAATATTCCGGCAATAAAAAGCAAATAAAAAAAGGCAGATTTAAACTGCCTGATTAAAATGTCCCAGGCACCAACTTCTTTTACCTTAATTTCGTTTAATCCATAAACTTTTTGAAGATTTTCGGCTTCTTTGTCCGTCAGTCCGGTTTCTCTACTCTTGAAAATCTCAAAAATCTCCTCTTTTTCTTTTTGTGTAAATTCTGGAAAATTCATAATTTTAATATTACTATCCACATATACTATTTTATAATTTCGGGTTGGAAATACCCATTAATTTTAATTTCAATTGGAATAACTTTATCTATTTTAGCATTTTTGATTGAAACTTTTAACATTAATCCTTTCATTGTTTCTTCAGAAAAATTTTGGTCGAAAATAAAATTTCCAAGAGAATAGGCGATATATTTCTCTTTATATTTTTCAATTACGCGAGCGTTAGCGAAGCGTGAAGATGAACTTTGTTCATCGACCTCCTGAACAACATGGGGATGATGACCGATGACCAAATCGGCTCCAGAATCAATGGCTAAATGAGCAAAATATTTTTGTTCTAAATTTGATTTTGACTGATATTCCTCGCCAAAATGCATCGAAACAATCACTAAATCAGCATTTTCTTTTGCTTTCTTTATTCCTTTTTCTAAATTCTCTTTATTTAGCCAGGCGATTCCTGATCTTTCGCCTTTTGCCGACCAATAAGGCGTTCCTAAATTCGTGTAAGCCAAAAAAGCAATTTTCATTCCTTTAATTTCTTTAATTCTTGGTGAATAAGCTTCTTTTTCATTAAATCCACCTCCAAGACAGTCAACCTCGACTTCCTTTAATCTTTTAAAAGTATCTTCCATTGCTGCTCTGCCATAATCAAAAATATGATTGTTAGCAACTGATAAAATATCGAATCCAGCAAATTCTAATCCCTCAATGGCTTTGGGATCATTTCGAAAAGAATAAATGCTGCCAACCCTTACTCCTTTATCAGAAATTGGCCCCTCTAAATTTCCAAATAAAATATCAGCCCCTCTTAAATCACTTGAGATTTTTAAAAATGGAAATTTCCAATCACCTTGACCATATTTTTGGATTGCCCATTCCACTCCCCGATCGAGCATTATATCTCCAACAAAAATTAGAGTGATTGGCTTTTCTTTCTTGGGAAAATTTTGACCGGCAGTCGCCTCAAAATAAAGAGAATCGATTTCATTGTTAATTTTTGAAATGTAAATAGAAAATAAAAACAATGAAAAAGATAAACAAAGTAATAAAAGAAGGGAAGGCAAATTTTTATGTTTTCGATTCTTCATAATTTCAGATTCATTTTAGCAAACTTTATCAAAACAAAAGCCGCCTTTCGGCGGCTTTTGTCAGGAATTTAGTAGCGTTGGGGTCTTTCTGCTCTTTTTTTTGCCCAACAATCTCGACAATAAATAGGTCTATCAGGCGAAGGTTCAAATGGAAGTTCGGTTATTTCTTTTCCGCAATCAGCGCATTTCCAATTTCCTTTGAATGTTTGGCGAGGAGTAAAACCCCCTCCCGATTCAAATTTTTTGAAGGCCATATACTTAACGAATAATTCGCATGGATGCTAACGCATACCCGAGCGGAACCCGTTAGGGTGGAGCTGAGTTGCGCTTTTCGCATGCAATTAAAAAGCGACCTTTTGATCCCCCGCCTATACACAGGTGGGGGATGACTTCTAAGTCGCTCTACTTAAATTTATCTTCTAATTTTTGAATTTTCGAAGAATTATTTACCCTCCAAAAGTTTTCGAAGAAAATTTAGGAGGGCTTAAGATACCTCGACTTATCTGTCTACTCTTATTATATTCCTTCTTTTAAACAAGTCAAGTGGAAATTCTCTATTTCGCCCACTGGCATTTATTTTCAAGACATTTACAGGTTAATCCGTATTTTGTTTCATCATAACATTCTTTCCATTCACAAGTCGTGAGAGTAGGTCCTTCAAATTTACTTCGGCAGACTTGGCCAGAACAACCATCGATTAGACAGTCTAAATCCAATGAACATTTTCCATAAGTCGACCAACCACAGAAATCTTCTTTTACTTCTATTGGTAAAGTGATGCTTTCATTCAAAGCTTCTCTAGTTTTTGGTCCAAAAAATCCAGTTCCATTTTTCAATCCAAGCGGTTCTAAAACTTTAGATTTATTTAATTCCTGAAATTTGATTAAAGCTCTTGTGGTAATTGAACCAAAATATCCTGTTGCTTCAACGTCAGAATCCCATAATCCTTCATTTATTAAAATTTTTTGTAGAGCTCTTACATCTTCTCCGCGATTTCCTATCCATAAATTCTTTTTCCAAATTTGGGGATAGAACACTAAATCTTTTTTAAATTCTTTGAGAAAATCGTAATAATCGAAAGTAGTTACTTTAACACTCGAATCAAATAAATTGGCGATATCTTCGTTCACTTCTTTTAACTCTTCTTGGCTCAATTCTACTGGAAACCCGAAGCGTCCTCTCCAATAAGGATGCCAATACCCCTTATCTAAAATTTCTTCATTACTGACGATGAATGCTCGAATTTTTGCTTGACTCTCGCCAATTTCTGAAACACCACTAATTAAAACTGGGAAATATAGAGAATCGGAATTAAATCTGTAAATTAAAGGCTTTACACTTTCTTTTTTAATCCCTGCTTCAATTACATCAAAGACAAAATAAACTATTCCTCTTTTCAAATAATTTTTGATTCCTTCTTGAAATTCTGAAGAAATTCCTTTTGCTTCCAACCCTTTTTCTTTGGTAAAATTTTTAACCCAATTTAAAAAAGAATCTGAGTTATTTACTTTTACTACAGTTAAATCATGGGCTCCAATTTTTTCATGAAAAGTGATTTCTATTCCCGGCGGTGCTAATTTTTCATTCCCGGCACCTAGAAATTCATTTTGAATTATTTCAATCTTTTTATTCATAATTTCTACTAACTTTTCGAAAATCGCGAAATCCCCTTCCTTTATCTCGGTGGGGTTTGACGGCAAAGGCAAAATCCTCAAGGCAGTACTTAATTTAGCGCTTTCCAGGTCGACCGAAAGAACTATTATTTCCTCTTTTCCATTCCAAGCTACTATGGCATTTTGGGCAGATTGCTCCAAATGAATTTCAGGAGGCCAAACAAACATGCCACCATCAGCAAAAATCAAACCGGGAATTAATAAAATCGAGAAGATTATTAGAAAATAAAAATTCTGTTTTCTCATATTTTACTTGGTAATTTAATGGTTGGATTATAAACATTCTTAATCATTGTGGCAAAACAAGAGAAATTTTTCAGCCCGCCCCAAAAGGCGGGCTGAAGCTAACTTATTATCTACCTTGTTCTCTTTAACAGGTTTATTGCTTGCTGAAGTTCTGCTACCATTTTCTCCAAAATCGCTATCACTTCTTGATAATTCGGACAGACAGGACATGTAGGACATATAGGCGTAACTTCTCCAGTGATCTCGAAAGTCCCATCGCTTTCATCCCAAACAGTCGCTGGTCTTGGTGGAACTGGCGGAACTGGCCAAATTTCTGTAGGTTTAATAGGTACAGCTGCGCCTGGCGTCACCTCTTTCTCTTGAATCCAAATAGGAACAACTCCTTCTCCTATGGTAATCCTTATCACGTAATCTTCGCCGTTAGGAATATCAGGGGTAATTCGGCCAGAATAAGCTTGGTCAAATAAATTAACAGTAGCTATATGTCTGACAAAAATTGATTCTTCAGGAGGGCAGGGTGGACATTCGGTTCCTGATGGGCAGGGGTAACAATAAGCTTTTACTCTCCTAAACAAATCAATCGAAGCCCTGGCCCAATATGGTTCTATTTCCGGTATTCTTACTTCTGGTTCAATTACTTCCCACTTGGCAGCGTAGATTTGACTTCGATCTAAAACTTCTCCGCCATTTGGGTAAATAACCCTAACTCTATATCCTACCGGGTAAATACATTTTTCTGTATCAGAATCAATTACACCAGTTTCTGGAAGTCCGCATCTTTTCTGAAGTTTTTTGACGGCATTGCTAGTTAAAGGTCCGTAATAACCAGTGACATAACCTTCGGGATAAATATTGGGGTCGGTCTTCAAAATTTCCTGGATTACCTTTACTTCTTCGCTTCGTGACCCTATAGCGACTCGGGCATTAACTACGTAACCCAGACCAGTGAGGGTCAAAACAAAACCTAACAGCAACAAAGCAGAGATTATCTTTTTCATGTTATTTTTTTATTTTATTTTTAAATTAGTCGACCCTTAAAGAGAGTAACTTGTCCCTCTCTCGAATTAAAACGTTTTTATTTTTCGAAGGTTGCATTATTCTTCAATTTCACCTAAAAATTTTACTTCTTCTACCCTCTCTTTGCTTAAATCAATTTTCCCTTCCCAGCGTTTTTCACCCGATTGATAAATTATTGAAGCCCTATTTTCAGTTTTTGGTTCAGGCATAATTTGGACCGAATTCCCTTTCTTAATTAGCTCAAGCTGAGGAGGAAGGCTGGATATTTCTTGAATTTCAGCCTCTTTGGGAATGATTCCCGAAACTTTTAAATCTTTTTCGGCAATTTCTCTAACTTTTTCTTTTTCAGTTTCAGTTAAAGTAATTATTGGCGGAGTTATTTTTTCAATCTTTGTTATTTTTTTCTCTCTCATATTCACTTCAGCTAAAGCTCCCTTAAATTCTTCTTTTTCAACGTTAGACACGGATGGCACTCCTATAGCTGTTTTTCCTTCGGTCGGAACCTCTCTAGTCTTTTCAGGTGGTTGGATTAAAACATATGCTCGATTCTGAATTATTTCTACATCTTTTATGACAGCTCCCTTTTCAACCCATTCTTTAATTTGAGGATCTTGTAACGCAATTTCTTTTGCCTTAGCTAAACTATATTTCGGAAAAATTAGATTTGTAGAAATTAAGATAATTAGAATAATGGCTACCATTCCTACTGGGAGTAATTTCCTAAAAAAGCCAAAAAACTCTCCCCTTCTTTTTTCTTGAAAATACCTCTCTATTAAAACCGATTTGAGTCTTGCCCTATGGGTAGGGAGTTCAATCGCAGGTAAAGATATCTCTTCTAATTTTTTAATTAAATCTTTCTCTTCCATACTTAAATAAAACGAATTAATACTTATTTGGTTTCAAAGAAATCTTCTTTTAATTTTCCCAAACCCCGGTGAAGCAGAGATTTTATTGTCCCTTCTTTTTTGCCCAAAATTTCGGCGATTTCTTTAATTTGCTTTTTCTCAAAAAATCTTAGAGTAATTACTTCTTGATATTTAATTTCAAGTTCGGAAATTTTTTCTTGGATCTTTAAGAAATCTCGA
>Ga0210018_1000349_pt1 | contig 23018 bp, 29 predicted proteins | sample CryGeyCG2014_010_2_FD_183967 | JGI IMG/M metagenome (GOLD analysis project Ga0210018, IMG submission 183967) | Groundwater microbial communities from aquifer - Crystal Geyser CG09_land_8/20/14_0.10 (SPAdes) (version 2) | ecosystem: Environmental > Aquatic > Deep subsurface > Groundwater | place...
GCAAGGCGCGTATGACAGTTCCGAAAAGCGACTCGGGCTCTTAGTTGGCAAAGTAGACCAATTGACCAAGGGGAACATTGAATCAAAGGAGCTTGAAAGCGGAGAAGAAAATGAGTAAGTGAGCCTTAATCTTGAAACATGAATCTTGAAACCTGGAACTTGAATCTTGGAACATGAAACATGAATCATGAAATATGAATCTTGGATCTTGGAAGCTTAGATTATGGAAAACTTTCACGAAGAGTTGAGGCATAAAATTAATTCATATGTGCATGAAGTCTACGCCGTAAGTCGTGGATTTCCGAAAGAAGAAATGTACGGAATAACGTCTCAGTTACGACGCGCCGCCCTTTCCGTCGCTTTGAATTACATCGAAGGCTATGCGCGGTTCCGCGCGGGCGTGCACAAGAATTTTATCGAGATTGCGTACGGCTCTCTACAGGAATCGAAGTACCTCCTGCAATTTTCGTTTGAGGAGAAGTATATGAGCGAGGAGGAATACAAGAAACTATTTGAATTAGCCGAGGATATCGGCAAGATGTTGTGGGGAATGTTGAGAAATATGAATCGTGAAATGTGAATCATGGAATACGAAACACCGTGGTTCACGTTTCAAGATTCACGTTTCAAGATTTATGCTTGATACAGTTCATGTTTTGGCCGGATTGGTGATTGGTAAATACGTGCAAAATCCGCTTGCGGCATTTTTGGGCGGCGTTATGTCGCACTATATCTTGGATTGGCTGCCGCATTGGGACGGAGAGCAAAACGAACAGCTCCCTGATGCTAAATATCATACTGATGAACACGAGCATATTAAACATACGGGGCTGACGCAAAAAGGAAAACAATTGCTCTACTACGATATGGCCGCGACGATTTTGATTTTTTTGTTTTTTACCGCAATGGGCGCTGTTCCAAAGTTTTGGGACATTCCTGCAGTGTTGGTATTTGCGCAAACGCATATGTCAATTGTTGCTGGATTTTTCGGTGCGCTGTTTCCTGACATGTTGCTTTTGCTACATTTGCTATTTAACTGGGAAAAGCCCAAACAGCTGTTTATGCTGGATTTTCATAAAAACATTCAAACGCGGCATACGAAAAAGATTTGGGGGCTTGTGACGCAGGGAGCTTTGACCGCGATATTTATTTATATTTTCCTTATATAAAAAATCGGCCCGACTATTCGTCGGGCCATGTAAGGGGTACTTTACATTTTATCTCCTCCCACCCCTTAGGGAGGAAGATTCTGACAACCGACACGTTCGCTTTAGAATCAGAATCGATTGCCAGATATGAAACCGTTTGATTATCGACATATACTATCTTGTCAATAATCAAATTGCCCGAGATCGCGCAAGCGTTGCAATTGATTATTGAATTCAGCTATGTTGCGTTATTCTTTTCCTATATACGAGTAAAATGGAAAATTAGCAGTCAAAACAGTAAGCTGCTAAGCTGGTTATGAGAATAAATAATTAGATATAACTTAATTGTATGATTATTACTCCGATTTACGACCACATTCTCCTTGAGCCGATCAAGGATGAAAAAACAACCGCAAGCGGAATTATTATTCCGGATACTGCTGCGGAAGAGCACCCGCAAAAAGCAAAAGTCATTGCGGTTGGTCCGGGCAAAATAAATGACAAAGGCGAGCGCGTTGCTATGTCGGTCAAAGCGGGCGATACGGTGATTTTCAAAAAATACGGGCCCGACGAATTCAAAACGCGGGACGCATCGGGCAAGGAAGTTGAATACTTGATTGCGAAAGAAGAAGACATTCTGGCAATAATAAAATAATCGCGAGAAATCCTAAATCCTAAATCCGAAACCCTAAACAAATCTTAATGACAAAAATCCAAACGACCAAAACACGTTTTGAATTTTGAACTTTGAATTTATTTAGAATTTAGAGATTAGATATTAGGATTTGTTTTAAAATTTTAAATTAAAATTTAAAAACTACTATGGCAAAACAAATTTTGTACAAAGATAAAGCGCGCGAAGCGTTAAAGCGCGGCATTGATAAAGTTGTCAATGTAGTTAAAGCGACCCTGGGCCCGAAAGGCAGAAATGTTATCTTGGACAGGGGATATGGTTCACCGATTATCACCAAAGACGGCGTGACGGTTGCCAAAGATATTTCACTTCCGGATAAAATGGAAAATGTCGCAGCAGAGTTGGTCAAGGAAGTTGCGAGCAAAACAGCTGACATTGCCGGAGACGGAACAACAACCGCAGCGTTGTTGGTGCAGGCGATTGTGAGTGAAGGATTTAACCAGATTGCGGCAGGCGCTAATCCGGTGTTGCTCAAGCGCGGCATTGATGCGGCGCTGGCAAAGGTATTGGACATGTTGTCAAACAAAAGCGAAAAAATTGAAGACGAGGAAAAAGTTGAACAAGTTGCGTCCATTTCTGCAAATGACAAGGAAATCGGCAAACTCATTGCTGAAGTGTTTAATGAAATTGGAAAACAAGGCGTGGTAACGGTTGAAGAATCGCAAACACTGGGGCTCTCGCGCGAGGTCGTTGAAGGTTTGCAGTTTGACCGCGGATATGTATCTCCGTATATGATGACTAATCCGGACAGGATGGAAGCTGAATACGAAGACCCGTACATTTTGATTACGGACCAAAAAATTTCCGCTATGAGCGATTTATTGCCTGTATTGGAAAAAGTTTTGCAATCAGGCAAAAAGAATATTGTGATTATTGCGGAAGATGTTGAGGGTGAGGCGTTGGCAACATTGATAGTCAATAAACTGCGTGGCACATTCAACGCATTGGCAGTGAAAGCCCCGGGATTTGGAGACAAGAGAAAAGAAATGCTTGAAGACATCGCGATTGTCACTGGTGGTAAAGTCATTTCGCCCGACGTGGGGTTGAAACTTGAAAGCGCGGATGTTCATATGCTTGGGCAAGCGCGCCGCGTGGTATCCACTAAAGATACGACGACCATTGTTGGCGGCAAAGGAGAAAAAGACGAAATTGAAAAACGTATTAAGCAAATCAAGATGCAGCTTGAAAAAACAGAATCCGATTTTGACAAAGATAAGCTTAACGAACGTTTGGCAAAGCTTTCCGGAGGCGTTGCGGTGATAAAAGTCGGCGCAATGACAGAAACTGAAATGAAAGAAAAGAAATACCGCATTGACGATGCGATTAACGCAACGCGCGCGGCGTTGGAAGAAGGAATCGTAGCGGGCGGCGGCGTTGCGCTGTTTGACATCAGCCGTGAATTGCAAAAGCAAAAAGATTCGGCATTTGCCGTGTTCGGAGATGAATCCCGCGGGGTTGATATTTTGCTTCGCGCGCTTGAATATCCTATACGCACGATTGTTGAAAACTCGGGAAAGTCGGCAGAAGATGTGTTCGGCAGGCTTATCAAGGAAAACCAACCCGGATTTGGGTACGACGCTTTGACTGGCGAATACGTTGACATGATCAAAGCAGGCATCAGCGACCCGACCAAGGTAGTCAAGACCGCGTTGTCCAATGCGGCATCGGTTGCGAGTTTGATTTTGACTTCAGATGCAATCATTACCGATAAACCAGAAAAAATACAAGGGCCAAAAGGCGAAGCTGGACAAGGTTTTCCTGAAGAAGATTACTAAACAATAAGTGCGAGCAAGATGTTGAAAATCTACTACGAGTATACTGTTTCATGAATCTTGAATCATGAATCTTGTGTCCTCGTCTTCGCAAGAACTTTGTTCTTGCGAAGACCTTAATATTACAAAGTAACAAAAAAACCGCCTTTCAGCGGTTTTTTTGTTGTTATAATTCGTTTTGTTGTCAGTTGTTAGTTAAAGCACCTGCACCGTAACTCGTTGTTTGCGCGAATCGTCAAATCTGCGCACCATTTTACTGGTGAATTTGACTTTGCCTTGTTTCATTGCGTAAATTGTGTCGTCAGATCCTTTTTTAGAGCCGATTCCTGCATGATAGTGTGTGCCGCGTTGGCGAATGATAATCTCGCCTGCCCTGATTGTTTGGCCATCTGAAACCTTTACGCCGAGATATTTTGGACCGGAATCGCGTCCTAACTTTGTGGAGCCGCCGGCTTTGGTATGTGCCATAATGGGTAAAATCTAAATTACAAACGCCAAATTCCAAACTGTTTTGAACTTTGAAAATTGAGGGTTATTTGGTATTTGGATTTTGTTGATTGATGCTTTATAATAAGTTAGTATTATTATACAGGAAAGAGGTCAAAAAATCAATCCGTTCGGCTTGCTCAGGATTGATACTGAGTATATCGAAGTATCAATACGCCAGCTGGCGGGAAAAACATAAAACATGGAGCTACAAAATTCAAGAAAAGATAAAACAGTTAAGCAGAAAATTGAGTCGCAGGAATTAAGCTCTCATATAGCGATGAAATCCCGCGCCATATCATTTGCGAGAATTAGTGCGTGGACCAAGGAATGGTGGGTAGACCATCGCGACGACGCGATTTCCGCAGCAATCGTGTTTTTGCTCGTTTCTGGCGCGTTCGCAGTTGGGGTGATTTTAGGCGCGAAACTGTTTGAAGATTCGCAAATCACGATTAACTGCCCGCCAAATTTTTGGGAAAAGAAATAAGAATTAGTAGGTAATTAATAATAACGATAATAGCGGTTGTGTATTATATGATACTGTTCGAAACATAAATTAATTGGCACAGTACTATGTCTATCTCTACACACTCTACACAAACTCCGTACGACCGCCAACGTGATTTGGCGTTAGTGAAGTTTATATTGTTATCATGGTCGCAGGGTAGAAATTCGGTTTCTGTACAGGAGCTTATGGACACTTCTGGATTTTCGAAAGAGGCCATTATTAAAAAAATGGCAAAATTGCGAAAATCAGGCGTTATTTTTTCGAGGACTGGCGGGGGTGCTTTTGCCCATGATCCGCTTCACGAGCTACATAATCCATCAGGTTACTTTTTTGTCAGGGAGTCAGATTTAAAAAGAGAACCACGTTTAAAAAGAGAACCACGTTTAAAAAGAGAACCAGATTTAAAAGCTGGCGATAAATTAACACTTTTTGATCCGCAGGTAGTTGCTGATGTATTTCGTATTCCTTCACAAGAGCTTGTGGGTATTATGGATGAAGTGTCTCATTTTCTGCCCTTTACTGAAGAAGTGAAACGAGAAATGAAGGGCATGAAGTTGAGATAGCGTAAGGATTTTGGGAAAAGAAATAAACTATGCCCTGTAGTAGATTTTCAACAGTCGCGAAGCGACAAAAAAATATCGGATGTCGCAAAAAGAAATAGCCCGCATACTAAAGGTTAATAATGTAATTAGAATGAACGTTAATTAAGTTGAAAATTCACTACAGGGTATGCTTCAAAGAAATCCGCCGATTACGGCTTTACGAGAGCATGCGGCGCATGAGAACATTCTTGAGCAGATTCGAGATGTGTGCGTAACGTTGGAAAGGCGCATTGTTGATATGCATCGCGGAGTTCCGCTTGAAGAAATTGAAAAGCTTCGAGCAACGCTTCGCGATTACAAGAAAGTACTTGACGTGCGCCGCGGCAAAATCCGTGTTGCGCAAAGCGTTTTGGACGAATTGGCTTCGCGCGGCTTGTCTCTTGAAGAACTTTCGGAACAGACATGTTTTATCACCGTAGAATTGCTTCAGGCGCTTATTGCGGTATCTGAATATATTAACCGAATTGATGAAAGGGATAAAAATGAGCAGCCAATTGAATATGAAGATTATAAACTGGGGTCGCGCGCAAATTTACAGTTTGTTGATTTTTTCATGAAAGTGCAAAAAGAATGCGGATTTGAACCGGAAGAAGTATTCAATTTGTATAAGGATATTTTTTACAAAAATTCATTGTCATTTGAGCTGCAGTTGGTGTCGTTGGGAAACTTTCCGCCGGGCATTTTGGCAGCGATGCGCGCGTATTGGTATTTGCACGAAAAGAAATATCCTGATGCGGTATTTTATGTTCCGACTGTTTCAGAAGATGTAGACCATGCGGTTGACCTCATATGTGATAATAAAAACGAAGATGGGGATATTACGGAGAAGTGTTTGTTTCAAATCAAAGGAAGGAGAGGGGCAAAACAAGCAAAAATGTACGACATTAGCGACCCAAAGCAATGGGAATTACTTATGCAAGCAATTCAAGTTTTGTCTGATGTTGACCAGCACGAGCACAAAGCAGCGATCGGGCGTTTACGCGACTACCAGCAACAGCTTCAAAAAGCGGCAAAGTATCCGATTCGCGCATTTTGGGTTGAAGTGATAATGGAAGAATAAAAAGAATTCGTGGGTATAAGCCCCCCACGGTACCAGCCAGTGTAGAGTGTTCGGATTCAAAGGTAAACCCCGTCTGACGGGGTAAACCTGCGCGATTGTATGGGTATGCGTTATTTTCTTTACATTTTTCTTGTTTCATTTTTCACCTTCCAATCCGTTTTCGCGGCATCGGTTTTTGTTTTGCCAAATCAGCAAGTTTTACAAGGTGAGCCGGTAATGGTGAGAATTGACGACGTTGCAAGCGTTTCTGAGATTTCCAAAACAACTTTTGACGGAAAATCTGTTCCGGTATTTTTGTATCAAAATAAACCCACTGTCTTGCTCGGCATTGATTTGAATAAACTGGCAGGGGAGTATACGTTTGTTGCATCCCTGAAAAACGGTTTAAGCATTACGCAAACTATTACTGTTTTGGCGCGCGAAAAGAAAACCGAACCATTAGGCATTCCTGAAAAACTTGGCGGCAACACCTTGCAAGCGCAAATAGCGCTTGTCACATCACTTGTGCAGGAAAACGCGATTTTGAATTCGCTTTGGACAGGCAAAAAAGCGTTTTGGACTCAAGTATTTCGTTATCCACTTGCGAGCAATACCGTAACCGACGCGTACGGGTACACGCGTTTAACTGGCCAATATACGATTGCGCATAAGGGTGTTGATTTGCGCGCAAGCCAAGGCACAAAAGTATATGCAATGAACCGCGGCGTGGTGAGACTGGCGCGAATGTTCCGCAATTACGGAAAAACAATTGTAGTTGACCATGGCTTAGGTGTGCAAACAATGTATATGCACTTATCAAAAATATATGTAAACGTGGGGGAATTGGTACTGCCGGGACAATTGATAGCAAAATCGGGTATGACAGGCTATGCAGAACAACCGCATTTGCATATCACCGTGCGTTTAGGGGGCATATCTATTGATCCAATCAAGTTTTTGGCGTTGTTTGGAAAATAAACCGTCCCGCTAATGAGCGGGACAGGTGAGTGTTATTGGGGTAGTGGGGTTTGAAGGAAGATGAGTGAAACTAAACCCCCGCGAATTCTTCGCGGGGGTTTGATATGTTACATTATGTTACGATCGTTATATATTGTAACAATCTTTACTATTGGTTACCGATTCTTTGTATGATTGTTATTTCTGGCAATCACCAGCGTTCCAAGAATCAGTACGCTTCCCGACACAACCCATGCCATGGGGATGCCAAAAGCATTTGCAATTGCTCCGCTTGTAGCAAGACCAATTACTCCGCCAATGTGGAATGCCATGGCATCAAACGATAGAAGCGTTGCGCGCTGTTCGGATGGGATGTTTGCGTTCAGGTATGCGTCTTTCAGGGGTTTGTACAGACCTCGTCCGGATTCATGCATCAGAAATGCAACGAGCGCCAATGGCACGTTTTGCAATAACGGCGTTGAGATAATACATACTCCGATTGCAATTTGAGATAGGATAAGCCATAGCTTCTCGTTCTGCTTTGAATCTCCTTTTGCAATGGCTCGGGCAAATTCTGCTCCCAAGACAATTGCCAATGCAATACCCCACCACACAAAACCGAGGTTTATAGTACTCCCAAGCAATTGCTTGAACCACGGTGTCCATTGCATGTTTGGAGCCATAACGCTGAATGACTGTACGATTCCCATAATAATGAGAAATCGCATGGGTTTGCTGGCACGAGTATATGCAATGCCTGTTTTGAATGTTGTTCCCATTTCGCGCCATCCGCCGACAAACGAGTACGGCCTGCGTTGAAAGGATTTTTCTTTCATACATACACTCGCATATATGCAGCCGACGACAAGCACAACACTGGCTCCCAGCCACGGGAGTGCAAGATTGAAACTCCCCATGAATGCGCCGATGAATGATCCTGCAATGCTTGCAAGTTTGCCGATTTGTTGGGCCCGACCGAATATCCAGCGCACTTGGCCTTGGTAATTGTGGTATTTGAGTTCATCTACCACCCAAGCATCAAATGCTCCTGTCAGGAACGTGAAACCGATTGCCCCCACAGCCTCCGCGATTGCGCATGTGAGGAATGAGTTGGCAAAGAAGTAAAGTCCCATTGACAGTGCCGTAACGCCGTACGCGATCACGGTGGATATTTTTCTGCCCCACACATCGGCAACCACTCCTGTTGGAATTTCAAACAGGAACAGCGTGGCGAAGAATACGACATTCACTAGGTTTGCCTCAAACAAATTGAGCCCGCGTGCCAGCAGGAAAAGCACATAGGTTGTGGCAAAGAATGATGCCCCCAATTCTCGGATCCCCCAAACGATCCAGTAGGTCTTGACTGTCCTTTTTTGCGTTTTATTCAGTTGCGCGTACATATTTTTCTCCTTTCAAGAAAATAGAGTAGGGAAGTTGGAAAAGAACTTCTAGACAAACAAGAACGCCCTGGCTTGTCTAGCCAAGGCGTTCTTTACGTGAAAAGAAGTATTCTTTTTATTTATGCAACATGATAAAAACCGCCATGGTTAAACAAACCGAAAATTGAGCCGTATTGAACAGGAGAAATACCTGCGCAGAGCGGCTTCATCCATACTGTATTCAATTGGCGGTTATGATAATGCATAACTTTATGTTTTATTTATAACAGATGTTTTACTCTTTGTCAATCGGGGCGATCTTTGCATCCTTGATTTTATTCAATATTGTTTTGATTGTATCTAGGGTTTCTGATTCCAAAACTGATAGGGGATACGCGTGGGGATTTATTTTTTTAAGCAGTTTGATTTTTTGTTCCACTTCTTTTGACGCGACATTATCACACTTGCTCAAAAACACATATTCATCCTTATCTAATAGACGCGGATTGTGCATTTTCATTTCAGCACGCACGGTTTGATAATCAAAAACCGGGTCTGGGGATTCAGCGGAAATCAAATGAAACAAGGTCTTGGTGCGTTCAATGTGGCGCAAAAACTTGATGCCGAGCCCCTTGCCTTGCGATGCGCCTTCTATAAGCCCCGGAATGTCGGCTATGACCAGTTCGTAATACGCGCCGAGATTCGGTTCTATAGTGGTAAACGGGTAACTTGCGACTTTGCTTTTTGCGTTTGTCAGTTCATTGAGCAAAGTTGATTTACCAACATTCGGAAGTCCAATCAATCCCACATCCGCAATCAATTTAAGTTCTAAACGTATATCAAATGATTGTCCCAAAGTTCCTTTTTCAAATTGTTTTGGCGATTGGTTGGTTGCAGAGCGGAAATGGAAATTGCCGCGTCCACCCATACCGCCCTTTGCAAGCAATACCCGTTCGCCAATATGCGTAACTTCGCCGTCGGTTTTGAGTATTAGGTTATGAATAACCGTGCCAACCGGTACTTTCAAAATAATATCTTCAGAGTCCAGGCCGTTTTTGTTTTGGCGTTTGCCCCTTTCGCCATCGGCAGCCCTGATGTCTTTTTTGAACCTGAATTGATTGAGCATATCCAACTCCGCAACGCCTTCTGCATAGACATTACCGCCGTCTCCGCCATTACCACCAACGGGTCCGAGTTGCAACAGGTTTTTATTAAAAGCAACCGCACCATCTCCGCCGTTTCCGGCTTGAACGCGAATAGTAACATCATCTACAATCATAAGAGTAATTATAGCATTTTGTTTATGTTTTTGACTTGCCTTTGTTTGTTGGTATAATACTGGCAGAAAGGAGATGTCCCATGGACAATTCTTCATATCCGTTTCCTAAACGCAATAAGCTGGTTGAGTTCCTAATCGGGGTCATGTGCATTTTTGCCTGGTTGTTCGGCGTGAGGCCCGAGCCGCCAAGCAAGGATTAGACGGCACAAAAGGTATTTTTTGGTTACGTGCGTGTAGATTTGAGTGGTCAGAATATTTCGATGGTCCAAAAATTCCTGTACCAATCACAAATCAACGTCTTGCGTGAGCAAATCCGTTGCGTAGGGATGGCGCATCACAATTTCATTTCTGCAAAGGATGGAATTTTTTATGGGTGGTTTGGGCGTATTTATCAGAGGCGTGTACATACCGCGTAGTGGTCGCCAATGATTCATGACCCAAAAGTATCTGAATTGCCGCAGGATTTGCTCCTTGTTCTGCTAAATACGTGGCAAACCCGTGGCGCAGCGAATGCGCGCTAATCGGAATATTGATGCCGAGCAATTCGCGATACTGTTTTATTTTTTCTTGCAGATAATTTGTTGATATGTTTTTGCCTTTTTCATTGACATTTCGTCCGCGGTAGGGGATGAACATACCTGGCAGGGTATCTTTTCGTGTTTCAAGATATTCACGCAAATATTTCAATGCGCGTTCGGTGAGATACACAAATCGTTCTTTTTTACCTTTTCCAATGATAAAAATGCGTCCCTCGCTATCAACTTGTGTTTTATTGAGCTTCATTAATTCTGAAATACGCATACCCGTTGAGAATAAAACCTCAAGCATAGCACGATTGCGTTTCGCTATAATAGAATCTTTTTCAAGGCGAGAAGGGGATTCAATAAGTTTGACAAACTCTTTCAACTCGGCAATCTTTGGGTGTTTTTTCTCTGTGCGTACAAGTTTGATATGCTCGGGCAAAATTGATGTTGTATATTCCATTTCGATTAAGTAATGCAGGTAGGAACGAACACTGGAGAGGATACGATTCAGCGAAAAACTTTTTAATTTTTGTTTCGAAACTTTGCCTGTAGGTGTTTCGCGGTCAATAGAGTTGAGATATGCTTTGTACGTTTCAATGTCTCGCCTATTAAGCTTTTGGAATTCAAGATTATTTTCTTTGATAAAATTCTCAAAGATTTTTAAATCACGCTCGTAGTTGTATATGGTTTCGTCAGAATAATTGTTGGTTTGTAGATACAACAAAAAATCGTCAAGCAAAGGGAGTGTGTTTTTTTGATTTTGGGATTGTTTTTTCATGGATATATATTTTTTATTGGCAATGCGCGCAGGGAATGTTGGGGGAATATATTTGGACTTGTTTATTTTTTTTGATATTTCCGCTCTTTTTTGTGAAACATCATGGAGAAGTGCTCTTTATTGAACTCAATCTAAATGCCTCTATATAACCGAGTGTAAGAGATATTATACTCACATTACTATGAGGGATATGAAGTGTCAAGGATGACCCAAAATGAGTCAAGTGAGTTATCCCCCACGAGGATCGTAAAGGTTTACATTGAGTTAATCGAAAAATCTATTGATATCATAAATCAAACTTATAAAAATCTTGGAACGCGGTTTTTGTATTCTTCGTACTCTTTGCCAAAATGATCAGCGAGATGTTTTTCTTCTATCAAAATTAACTTCCTGATGTGAATACAGAATATTGCCAAAACCGGCAAGAACAAACTCCTCAAGAATAGCCCATGGCCTAAAATCATTAAAATAGTACCTAAGTATATCGGATTTCTTGAAAAGCCGAACGGCCCGGTAGTCCCGGTAGTAACGAGTTTCTTTTGCCTTTTTGATTCAAAGACAGCAGGAACGTTCCAGTTGCCCTTCATAATAAGTTTCGCCCAAATTGCCAGAAACATACCAAAAACAAAAAAGCACAATCCGACAGCCCGAACAGCGAAATCAAAGCCTGTTTCAGGCCAATGAAAGTACCAACCACCAATCATGTTCAGAACAAACAAGAAAAAGATAAGGCGCCCGACTGTTCCTGTGATAAAAGATCGTATCCCCTGCTTTATCGAAATCCCATTAGGGTTAGTAACCGTCCAGACAATCTGAATAATGGCATATCCGACAGCACCGAATATAAGAAGAAAGGTTTGGTTCATATCGCTCAGGTTTTGATCTGTTTTACTCCACCGTGATTAATAATAACTGCTGGTCGGCCGTGTCGCATACCGATTCTACCGATTCTCACTTTACAGGTTGGGCAAAGCACATCGGTTTCATTTGGGAGCCCGGTTGTTCCAACACAATCTTCTCCAATCATATCAATATAACATTTCATCAGAAAACCCGATTTTACTTTTTTATATTTGCCAAAAACAAGATGGCCATTTTTACAAAAAACATCGATGATTTTTACTGCCATAGCAAAAAATATCTATCTTAGTAGGTATTTTACAATATATTATGCGTTTCTGTAGCGCAACCCCTTATTGCTTTTATTGTCCTTCGTTTTCGGGCGGTGTCAAATTGAGGCGTCAATCCCCTATTTTGATCTCGTGTTAAAAGATTTTGTTAATCACCGCGTAGCTCAAACTGAATCCGTAGATCTTTTTAAATGCAGCGTTAAATTGTTTCTGCGATTTAACAATCTTTGATCCCCTAATAAATTCGAGAAGTTTTTCTTTTCCGTATTTCTTTACCAATGCTTCAATTGCAAATCCAGCTTCGCTGTATAGGGCGTCACCGTCAGTATCGTAATAGTTCAAAAAAGAAATAAGCTTTTCAGGCCGTTTTTTTAGCTTCAACTGTCCAGCGGTATAGATTGCCACTCCTTCCTGCAACCATCTCGCGCTTACTCCCCTGCCAGAGAGTATGCTAAAAAATAAATGACTCAGTTCATGCTTTATAAGGCAAGCGTAATATTCTTTGGAATATGTATGGTCACTCTCTTTTTTAAAGTTTGCACGATTTAAGATATAAACGCTTCTTCGGCCATCGGTCCAGCCGACCAGCCAGCGCCCTGTCTTTTTTCCCTTTAACAAATCTATTGTTTTCCGATCGTCCACTATAATGACGCGCGGCGGATCGATAGACCGTTTTATTCCGTAAAAATCGCCCAAGTCTTTCAGGGCCTTTTTGTACACGCGTTCGATAAACATGTCCTTTATTTGTTGGATATGATAAAGCATAGATTGTATCGATTAAGGTATTGTTCTTCTGGCATTATAATTGAGTGGGTCGTACGTAAGGAGTCTGGCGTAAAGGTTGATCCTTCGTCGTGTATGCCCTTGAAGACATCAAGTGTTTCGGGAGCAACGAGAGTATTCTGCAGGCCACCGGTGTTTATCACGCCCATGACGTCGTCTTTCCGGAAGCGGCACTTAACCTTTACGCGGAGTTGCGTGGTTCCGGTAAGCGTGATTGGCGATGACGGTCGCGAGATGTCGATTTTTTGTTTTTGTGCATCTGCGATTACATCATCTCCGCATACACTGCCGTCTCTTGAGGCCATACGGCATCCACCTCCGCATGCCGCAAAAAGCGAACATGATTTACATATATTTGGTAATTGGGAGCCGTCGCGCCATTCATCCATGTGCGACCAAATCGTCCCTAATTCTTCGAGTTGAAGAGACCCGTACTCTTTTTCATGATGCGGACATGCTCGGACCATTCCGTTTGCCGCTAGCACCACAGAGGTTTTCCCGGCTGAACACGTTCTTGATCTGAACGGCGCCCAGGACTCTTTACTGTCGAAGAAACATGCGGGATACGGTACTAACGAATCAATATGTGTCCCTTGTTCTTTTAGGAACAGTAATTGGCTGACGATTGACCTGATGTCGTCGTTGCCCAGCGTCAATTCTTCGAGAAGTGCCGCGTCACATTGACGGGGTGGTATAACGCGTGTCGCTGAGAACGTGGTAATACCCAGTTCACCAAGGAACATCCCTGTTCGCTGGACATGCGACAAGTTATATCGCGACACTACCATGTTGGCTGCAACATTTAGTCCTGCATCCTGCGCAATTTTAATCCCTCGTATCGTCCTGTCGAACGATCCCTTAGTGCTCGAGAGAAAATTGTGCATTGCTGGGTCGTACGAGAGAAACGACGTAAGGACCGAATACAGTCCTTTCTGCCTTGCAATGGCTGCCAGCTCTGGCGTAAGCAGTGTAACGTTCGAGTTCAGGCTGAAGGTTATACTGCGTTTCGTGAGCTCGTCCATCAACAAGAACATAATTTTTGCGTTCATGAATGGTTCGCCGCCGGTCAGAATGACGTGGAAAACGTTATATTTCTGTAATTGATCAGCCATGCGAATACTAAGGGGTTCCGAAAGACGTATCCGCAGACGCGGTTGTCTTGCTCGCCAGAAATTATAGCAATGGCGACATATCTGATTGCATTCGGTATCGATTTCAAGATGTACGGTTAAGGGTGCGTTTAGCGCTTTGTACAACATACTGGTGTCCTCCTTTCTTGAGGTCTAGGGTAAGTTAGAATAGAAACTCGCTTATTCGATTGTCAAATAACTGTATATATAAAAACACAAAAATAGCATTATTGCAAATATTCGTTTTCGGACCGCGTCAAATTAGAATTAGGTTTATCCCCTACTGTGCGCGTAACGGGACAAGGTATTTTTTCAAAAATCGTTCGATGCCGGTAATAACATCTTTTTGTAAGTCCGCAGGGCTTTGCGCAACCCATGCGGCGAAATTGTATAAACTTTGGTTATCCACTTTCAGCCATTTTTTATTCTTAATCAGAAAAACGAACAGCGTAGTCATGGCGATTCTTTTGTTTCCATTTTGAAAGGGATGATTTTTTATCATCAGGTAAAACAAAACAGATGCTTTGGCAAGAAATCCTTTGTAGAGATCGCGCTGATTGAATCGTTGAAACGGAACCGCCAAACAACTTTCCAGTACATTGGGAAATCGTGAACCAAAGCTCGGTATTGGTTCGTCGTATTCCATCATCTCTCGTGCTGTTTGGTGCGCGATGTACTCGACTTCTGCAAGAGTGATTGTTTGCGTTTTCATTCTTGACCAAGCAATCTTAATGCTTCTCCGTATTCGGCAACCGTTCGTTTTATTCCTTGGTCGATGACCCTCTTTTGTTGTTCGGTCAGGGTTGTATGATCAAATACGCGGTTGAATTCCGTTTTTGAGATGTTATATTTCCCGTCGCGTTTTATTGCTTTCAATTTGCCCTGTTTGATTTTTTTGAATACAGCGACCCTGCTCATGCCAAGCATTTGCGCAACCTCGGTAATGGTGAATGTACTGTTTTTCCGCATATTTCCTACATTTTTCCTATTAACCAAATTATTGCAGGTTAATAGCAAAAAGTCAAGTGCGTTTCTGTAGCGCAACCCCTTATTGCTTTTATTGCCGTTCGTTTTCGGGCGGTATCAAATTGGCGTTCTGTATATTCGCCTTCTCCCTCTTCCTTGTTTGAGATTGGTATATTTGCGATATTCGCATCCAATCCCCTCCCAATTTTCGGCAGATAGTTGGATCGGTTTTCCGCGATAAGTCAGCCCAGTTTTAAACGGCAAAGATGCTAAATCGTCTACCAATAACGATGGGTTACGACCAGGGTTTATTTTGCGTAGTGTCGGTAATGAACCGGGTCCTGCGGGAAACTGCGCAAAAAGATTAATATACTCCGGAAATTGATATGCCGTATCGATAAGTACTTCTGTCCATAAAAAGGAAAGATTAAATCCGAAAATAGGAAGAATCGTTTGTAAGCCATCATAAACTGATTTTCGTTTCCATGATTGTATTTCTTTTGCTATGGCAGGAATAACGGTCGGCAGGTATTTCGTTATGAATAGTTCTCTGGTCGGTGTTTTACTTTTTTGGATAGCACTAACAGGAAATACGTATGCGTTGCCGAAACGTGGTCGTGGAAGTTTCGCGAATCGATTCAGGAGCTGTTTGTTTTTTATGCTGTCAAATGAAAGAAGGCTCAGGGTTTGTATGGTTTCAGGCCTTGCTACCATACGGCAATAAAACATATTCAAAAGCCATAAAGGAAAATTATTCCTATATGGATTCAGTAAGGTATGAAAAGTAATGGTTTGCCGATCAAACTCACGAAAGATATTGCAAAAACGGTAACGTGCGAGAATAAGGTCTGTTGTGTATGGCGGCTGCTTGCCTACAGTTTTACGTTTCCAGATTGCTATCCGTTCGCGAATAAACTGTTTAATATTATCGGGTATTTTCTGCCCCATCTCTTTTCGTGGCGTTGTATTGTGTTTGGTATGGAAATTCCAATGCCGATATAGCCGTTTTAGACTTGAAGGAATCTCCATATTTTTTATTTTTCCAATAGGAAACGAATAATGGGCCTGGAAAATATTGTCAGGGCCGACGCCAATCCCCTCTTTCATATATCTATTACGTCCGGCCAAGGATCTTTTTAAATTGCGGCTTGTTCAGGTATTCGTCAACGATTTTTTCTCTTTGTTCATATGTCAGTTCCTGCCGGTATGTTGCCAAATGCAGTAATTCATGGATGATCGTTTCAATCAGTTCTCGTTCATCATTATTAACAACATTTGTGGTCCGTACATGGATAGCATTTTTGTTTACATTAAACCAACCCTCGCATGAAATGCCGTGAACATAGCACGTAACATTACCCAGATCTTTTATGCTTAAGTCGTGAAAGGCCTGATTCGTATCGTTTGCTACCCGCAACCAGATAGATTCCAGGCGTTTTATTTCTTTATTGGCGTTTCTATCAAATGAAATAAAACGGCTTACGGATGGCCATACAACAGAGCGCAAATGAGCATATTCTTGCTTATGCAGTACAAGCGATGCCGCTTCTTTCAATTCTTCAATCGGGCTATATGAAAAGACGATTTTCATAAGTGTATCTGTTTATGTAGTTTAACATTATCATAATCATAAGAAAACCGCCCCATGCGAGGAGCGGTTTTCTCTTGGTTATGCGATTGGCGGATGGTCGCCGGGCCGTGGCGGATTTAATTTCTTCCACCAGGAGACCCAGACAGCCGTCTAGAACCGAATCGGTGGATAGTATATGCCGATGACCTCTGTGATGACCAGGTTGTCTTTGGTTGAAGTGCGCCCCGCGGGAACTACAACGACTTCAACCTTGACTTGGCTACCGACTTCGCCCGCGAACAGTTCAATGAATCCTGGAGTGTCGCGGGTTACGGGAATATCCTCGCGCGTCTTCCGATATTCCAGTTCGATGCTCGCGAACTTCTTGTCCAATCGCACAATTCTTCCAATACAAGTGAATGCCATATGGTCCTCCTTAACAAATTCGCAAAACATTAACCAGGGATCGGGGCAAAGAGAATTTCGGGTATGCTGAATTGGAAAGAGAATTAAATATTTCATGTTACTTTGCCAGAGCATATTGTTCCCAAGACCGCGGTTCAAATGAGAATACGAACGGGCTGATTCGCCGTTTCTTTCCAAAGAAAACCGACTTTTCTAAAGTATCAGATGAAGAAATCAGACGGGTAGAATACCTGCTGAATACCAGGCCGAGGAAAAGACATAGCGGAAAAACTCCGCTTGAGGTATTATTAGAACGCACAAACGTTGCAATTGATTATTGAATTCAGCTTATCATTTACCAATCAAGGGCGATAAGATGTATGAACGGGCGTGCGATTATGATTGTGTATTGCGTATTTCTACCCATCGCCATTTTCCAAACTGATCTTTGTGAAATGCCCATTGTTTATATCCCAAACGTTTGAGCATTGACGCAATGAGCGGTTTTTGCCACGAATCAAACTCCATAACAATACTACCGCGCGCATTGAGAAACTTGGATGCGTATTTCAAAAATCTTTTAACAATCGCAAGGCCATCGTTTCCTGCGAATAACGCCCTAGGAGGTTCGTATTGCAAAACGGATTTTTGCACGCGACGCTGTTTTGTCTTGGCGATATAGGGCGGGTTTGCACAGATATAATCATACATTCCCGTAATACGCGAAAACACATCCGATTGTATAATTCGATAAGACTTTTTTGCAACGGCATTCAATTTACAATTCGACGCGATTTGCTTACACAAAGACGCATCCTTTTCTCCGAAATCGCAATGCGCGACTTGCTTCGGACAATATTTAAGCAATGCGATGCCTATGCATCCCGAACCTGCAAATAAATCAAGTACGCGTACGCGTCTTTTTTTTGCGCGGATTTCTTTTCCTACGCGCTCAACCCAATATTCTGTTTCCGGGCGCGGAATCAACGGCCTGCGGGATAAATCTATTGTGCATCCCAGAAAATCTTTCCACCCAATAACATAATCAATCGGCTCCCCTGCTTGCAATCGCTGAACATCACGCTGAAAAACTAGCGATGCTTCTCCGTGATACTTTTCTTTCAAAAGCCATTGTGTTTCTTTTTCAAAATCTAGTTGCATGAACGGTTATCAACAGCGCGTTCTTTTTTACTTCAGCTGCAAGGCATTTTTTAAGCAAGGCAGGATGCTTTCTGCATTGGTATTCAATAGCGCTCGCGCTTCGATGCGCGCTATCATATGTCCATCCTTTGGACATCAAGTATCGTTCGTGCAATTCGTGCAGTAATACGAATGCGCGTTCGCGCGGGCCGATATCGTCGTCTATCCACACTTCTCCTTTTGGAATAAACGAATACACTTTGTCATGCCCGCCTTCGGTAAAATCCATATCGTATGTGTCGCGCACAAGTTCGGAATTAACAATCCATATTGCCGCGCCTTTTGAATACATTTTAAGCAGTCTCTTGTGAATTTTTGCAATAACGTTTTTTTTGTTTAATCCTGCAAGTGTTTTCGCGCGCCGCGATTTCATGCGTTCTTTTCGTCCAATACGAACTGCTCGTTTATGGGCAATGCGGTAGGGAATGCCTTGTTCCATAAGGCGATATTCAACAAGCAAATGGTCAATAAAATACTTTTCTTCTCCTGGTGCGTATTCTTTGTCTATCCAAAATTCGCGCTTGGGGATAAATCTGAATTCGTAATGCTGGCCGAAATTCGTGAATTCTTCATCAATGTTTTCCCTAATATATGCGCCATCAACAATCCATGCCGTAAACCCGGAAAACACGCCGTATTTTTTCACATACGGTTTTTTCTTGGTAAGGCGTTGATTGACATTGTGTTGCGGTATGTGGTTCATAGCATAGCTACATCTCGCCTTGTAAAAAACGAAGTTTTGTTCGGGGTTCCCAGTGTCAAAAACTTAATTTGTACATTGGCGTACATCAACCCAAAATGCAACCGAATTTCTACTTAATGCAAATAGAGATACGGTATGACGTTTTTTCTGCGCCACTGCTTTTATTATAGCAAAAATACAAGGAGTATTTTTATCCCTTCAGCTAGAAGACCATGGGCTTCTTTTCAAATCTTGAATCTTGAATCTTGGATCATGAATCACGAACAAATTCCAGTTTCCAAAATCCAAAATACAAAACAGTTTTGAATTTGGAACATTAGAGTCTTCGCAAGAACAAAGTTCTTGCGAAGACGAGAACATTACTAAAAGCCACCCTCTTGCAAGGGTGGCTTTTATGATTCAATCGTTATGCGCGCTGCACATTCACAGCTGCAGGGCCTTTTTCGCCTTCCTCGATATCAAACGTGACAGCATCGCCAACCTTGAGGTCGGCAAATGCCACACCGTTCAATTTCGTTGAATGGAAGAACAGGTCCTTGCCTGTTGTGTCGCCTTCAGGAGTGATAAATCCGAATCCCCTGGGTGTGAGCGTTTTGATAGTTCCTTTCATGTGGTTATATTTTTATTGAGAAATTCGACTACATCTCTACATATACGCAAAGTATATCAGGGAAATGAACGCGCGTCAAGGCACTATAACGCTCAAATATCAATAGATAGATAATCTATTCCAGTGTTTTCAAATATTCAAAAAGTTTCGGATGTAACGAAGTGGTAAAAAATTCCTTCACTTGCGTGGGTTTGACCCATTGTATCTCCACGAATTTTTCCTTCGCTTGTGAGGTTTGTTCTGTCCCGCTCGCGACTGTGCATAAATAATAAATAGAAAGAAATTCTCGTTTTTCCGGATATGTCTTGGCAAATACAATTTTTTCTACCTGTACATCCAGATTCGTTTTGATTTTTATTTGTTCTTGCAAATATTGTTCTAGCTCCTTTTCGTATGCCGGCCTTCCACCGGGAAATGTCCACGAAAGTTCTTTTATGTAGGGGTCGCTTTCTCGCCTTCCTATAAGAATCTTTTTAGTTGCGGGATTATACACAATGCCCAGTACGTTTACTAGGAATACACCCTTATCAAATTCTGACCAATTTGCCATATGTATGCTAATCAAAAATAGTGACAAGATATGCATCAATCTCACGCTGGTCCAAATCATAGAAATATTGGTTGTTGTTATGGAGTTTTGTTGCCAAACCAATACCGACAAATCGCCAGTGCCACGGCTCAAATTGATAGTACTTGTTTTGTTTCGGATACGAGAGTATGAAACCGTACCTATACGCGTTTTCCACCAACCATTTGTACGCAGTTGACGCTTCAAATTTTGAAAACGAGGCGTCAATATCTGACGTGGTCAGGTCAATTGTTGTCCCCAACTGATGTTCAGAATAACCTTGGTCTGCTGAAAATTGGTTTGCTCCGGAACCGTAAATGATTTTATAGCCTGATTTCAGAACCGCCTGTGTCCCGAATGACCGATATGCCGAGATAATTTCCATAGGCACACTGCTGGATGCGGCGGCTTCAAGCAATTTGTACAAAAATGGCTCGACGTTCGTATGTATTTGAAGTAATTCGTCTTGATTGTAATTGTACTTTTTGTCAATTATAGAAAGATTTGACGGCACATAATTTTCATTCAGAAAATACACGCGCGAATACTTCATGAGCAATTCCTTGTCCGTCTTGCTCAATTTTTCCAAGGTACTCACTGTGCTTTGCATTGATTTGATTTGCGCATCGAAGATATTATTTCTGTTTTTTTCCGCACCGAGTGCGGTGAGCAACGTATCGTTTTCTTCACGCATCTCGACAAGACGCTGGTCCAATTGCCGTACCGTCGCTTGGAAACTCGAGGTTACCGAAGTGAGGATGCTGTCCAGAGTACGCGTGGCGTATACATATTGGTACATAACATACCCAATGATCAAAACACCGAGAAATGTCAATGAAATGAACAGGGTTGTTTTGGTAAAAGGAGTCTTCATCATATAGTGTCAAGGATAAAGTATAACATAAAACATTGCTTCAACCCACCCCTTTACTGCCGTAGCTGGTGAGTCATTCGACCCCGAGCCCATGACCGAGGGGCTTGTCGAACCCAGACGTTTACCCTTCCGTAGCTACGTCATAGGAGGGCCCCACCCTTCCGTAGTTTTACTGTGTCCTTCCGTAGCCCGTGGCGTAGGAGGACACAAAGGAGGGCTTTGCCCGTCCGTAGTCCTTCGATGTACTCAGGACGCAGGGAGGGATGCCTGCCCCGTAGTTCCGCCATGGGGCGGATACTATTGGGGTTAGAACCTGTCTATGTAATTGATTCAATTTGCGGGTTTACTAGTGTTCGGTAATCCCCTGATTTCATGGCGATAGAGAAACTCCTGTCGCCTGCATTAAAGACAATTTTCTCGTTCTCAAATAGTTTAGGATCCACGACAACCGTAAGGTTGAAAAGATTCCCAAATGGCGGTATACCGCCAGGGAGTACGCCGTTCGTGAGCGTTTTCACTTCTTCCTCTGTTGCAAACCGAATATCCTTTGCATGGAAAAATGCCTTGACCTTATCTGTATCAAAACGCAAATCTCCGGGGAATACGAGCATGGCGAAACTCTTCTCTGTTTCTGATTTCTTAACACGCACAATCATAGCTTTTGCACCTTGATGCAAAGAGTACCCGGTACGAATTTCCGCCGCTTCTTCACTCGTTCGCACGGGGGCATGTTCAAAAGTCTCAAACCATATCTGATGGACCGTGAGTAATTGTCGTATTTGTTCTGTTACGGGATGATAAGACGTACTCATAAAACCAGAGAGGGCACCTACCCTAACTCAAATGTGGTTACCCCGTACCACTTTTCAAGCGGAAAGTTTGGTTGTCCTTTTGAATACACTCTCCCTGTCGCAAATACCTTTTTCATACCATAATCAGTAGCAATCTTTACAGCATCGAGATTACACTCTGGCGTATCGAAAAATACTTCTGTGTTCTTATCTACTTGTCCGACAAGCGTATCAAATAAATCCTTTGCTATGTCTGTATTATCTGCAAAAAGCGGGCCAATTTTATACCCAGTAAAGCATTTCCGAATCATGCCGTATCCCACAAGCTTTCCGTCTTTCATATATCCAAATGCTTTGCTTTCCGGTTGCGCAATCCAAAGCTTCAAGAAATTCCTACGCGGAACACCGAAACACATATCGTCATATGAAGCGATAATTTCGAATGATAGTTCAGAAAGCCTTACGACGTTCAGCGCAATACTGCTTGTGCCGCTTCCTTTCCCGCCATATCGTGCATTCATGTGAGCAAGCTTCAATCCAACCGTTGCGTATTTTTCAAGGTTTTCTACAACACCATCACCGCCCACATTAACATCTTTCACGTAATCCATTGCCTTTTTGAATATCTTCATACCATACCCAGAACCGCGATATTCTTTCTTCACAATATAAAATCCACCAAACGCATACGAGTTGCCATACTTCACTACGGATATAGTTGCGATAGGTTCACCGTCTAAATATCCGATAAAAAATCCATTTGGGTCTTGCGCATAAAATGCATCAGCATCATATAATCCCGGGTTCCACCCCTCCTGACGCGCCCACTCAACCGCAATATCTAATTCCTTGCGGCTCATTGTTTTGATTTCGTATTTTTTATCTATCATAGGTTTAATATCTATAATTAAGCAATTATAGCACTAACTGACAGTCTTTTCTACAACATTGCCCCTCTCTGCTGCGCCACTTTGAAGTCTTGACGAAAGGTGGCCCCCCTTTACTGCCGTAGCTGGTGAGTCATTCGACCCCGAGCCCATGACCGAGGGGCTTGTCGAACCCAGACGTTTACCCTTCCGTAGCTACGTCATAGGAGGGCCCCACCCTTCCGTAGTTTTACTG